>FTDT01000196.1_pt1 | contig 14808 bp, 13 predicted proteins | sample 1640021 | NCBI WGS metagenome assembly FTDT01 (sample SAMEA3914869, study PRJEB12502) | metagenome | biome: forest; material: soil | place: USA | collected 2012-03-12 | depth 0.1 m | reverse complement strand
GGGCCACGTCTCTGATTCGTCCGGGCGTGACGAAAACCGCGTCCGACTTCTCACATTTTCTGCGTTCGCAGAAATTTCACTACGCCTGGATCGCCACCGCGGTGACGTTTCTCACGTTGCTTGCGGCCGCCGGTGCACGCGCCGTGTCTGGCGTCATCTTGCTCCCGGTCGGAAACGAATTCCAGTGGAGCCGCGCCGGCGTATCCTCGATTGTTTCGATCAACATTTTTCTCTACGGAATGATGGGGCCGTTCGCCGCCGCGCTTTATCAACGCTTCGGTCTCCGCGCGACGATGGTTGCGGCGATGCTGCTGATTGCCGCCGGCTATGGCCTTATCGGTTATGCGCAGCACTATTGGCAGTTTGTTTTGCTCTGGGGCCTCGTGGTCGGCGGCGGCGCAGGACTAGCCGCCACGGTGCTCGCGGCGACAGTTTCAGCTCGTTGGTTCACGACCAAACGCGGATTGGTCATGGGCGCGCTCACGGCTAGCACGGCGACGGGCCAATTAATTTTTCTCCCTCAACTCGCGGCGGCCGCCACGCATGCCGGATGGCGCGCCGCTCCCCAGATCATCGCGTGGACCTGCCTGGCGCTCACGCCGATCATATTTTTCTTCATGCGCGATTGGCCGCACGACGTAGGTCGCCGTCCCTACGGAGAAGTCGGCTCGCCCGATCGCAATCCTCTTCTTCACCCGCAACAAAATCCCATCGCGCTCGCCTTTACGACACTTGCAAATGCCGTTCGCGTCAGGGAATTCTGGATACTCGCAGGCTCGTTCTTCATCTGCGGAGCCAGCACCAACGGGTTGATCGGCACGCATCTGATTTCCGCCGCCTTCGACTGCGGCATCCCCGAGACGAAGTCGGCAATGCTCCTCGCCGCGATGGGCATTTTCGACCTGGTGGGTACAACGCTGTCGGGCTGGCTCTCTGATCGTTTCGATAGCCGGTATTTGCTCTTTAACTACTACCTCTGGCGAGGGCTGGCTCTGATTTTCCTGCCGCATGCGTTGATTGGCTCGAACACCGAACTAGGCATATTTGTCGTCTTCTATGGCCTTGACTGGATTGCGACGGTGCCGCCCACGGTTCGATTGTGTCGCAACGTCTTCGGTGCAGAGCACGCGAGCATCGTTTTCGGCTGGGTCGCCGCGGTGCATCAACTCGGCGCTGCTTTCGCCGCCTTCACCGCCGGCGGCGTGCGCACCTGGGCGGGTTCGTATAACGCGGCGTTCTGGGGCGCCGGACTATTGTGCGGAGCCGCGGCGCTTGGCGTGTTGACGATTCGGCGAAATGACTCGTCACAGTCGCTGCGGCCCTCAGTAGTGGGCGCTTGAAGTTTCCGGATCAAACATGGCTCACGTCAGCGGTTAGGTCATCAGCGAACGCACCGGCGAGTTTAAGCCACGGATAACTCAATTGAGAAAAGTTGTGCGTAGAAGTGCGGCGATGCAGGCAATGCCGCAGCTCTTGCGCGGTGAGTGAGACGGATCACTCCGCCGACTTCAGTTGTTTCTTAAACTGATCCGTCGGACAGCCGCAGCTGCCGCCACAGCCAGTACTATTTCGTTTCTTGAAATGTGAACGTGCGAGCAGCACGGCGACTAGCCCCACGATAATTAATGCAACTATGCTCTGTAAATTTGCACTCATGCTTCTCTCTTTAGATTCGGTTCGGCGTTATTCTGATTTCCTTGCTGCCAATCCCGTTATCCCAATCCCATCAGCCGGCCGCCTTGATAAACAATCAACGACAGGACCCACGCGGTCGTCGTCATATAAACGATCTGAAACAGCGGCCAGCGCCAGGAGTTGGTCTCGCGCCGCACCACCGCGACTGTGCTCATGCACTGCATGGCGAAAACATAGAAGATCATCAGCGTGAAGCAAACCAGCGGGGTGAATAGCGCACGACCGTCCGGCCACTTCGCCTCTAACATCGCTTTGCGCAAAGGCGAGGTATCTTCTTCTGAATGCTCGGCGTTGAAGACCACACCCATCGTGCTGACGAATACTTCGCGCGCCGCAAATGAGCTGATTAGACCAATCCCAATTTCCCAATCGAAACCGATCGGTTTAATCACCGGTTCGATCAGTCGTCCCGCTTGGCCCGCGAAACTGTGTCGCAACTGCTCTGTAGGCGTGGCCGTGTCCGGAGATTTTGGATACGCGGACAAAAACCAAAGCACGATAGATATCCCGAGGATGACCGTCCCTGCTCGTTTCAAGAAAATCCAGGCGCGTTCGATCATGTGCAGCACGACATCTCGCGCCGCCGGCAGTCGATAGGGCGGTAGCTCCATGATCATGATTGGCGGTTCACTCTTGAGCAACGTGCGTTTGAAGAGCCACGCAAACGCAAAGGCGCCAACCGTGCCAAGTGCGTACATCAGCAGCATAATACCGACCTTCGCTAAGATCGACACTCGTCCGTTCGGCAAGAGCGCAGCGATCATCAATATATAAATCGGCAATCGCGCCGAACAGCTCATCAGCGGCGCCACTAAAATCGTCACGAGCCGGTCCTTCGCATTCTCGATCGTGCGCGTCGCCATGATTCCGGGAATTGCGCACGCATACGAGCTGAGCAGCGGAATAAAACTCTTCCCGTTTAAACCAACGCGACTCATCAGACGATCCATGATGAAAGCCGCGCGCGCCATGTAGCCAGTGCTCTCGAGCAGGCCCATGAAGAAAAACAATATTAGGATTTGCGGGAGAAACGTAACCACACTGCCCACTCCGCCGATCGCACCATCGGTGATCAGATTGCGAAGATCGCCTGGAGCCATCGTGTTCTTGACCCAGTTCGATAGAGCCGCCGTGCGATCACCAATCCAGTTCATCGGTGCTTCCGCGAAACTGAAAATGCTCACGAAGAGCAGCGTCATGACCGCGGCCAGCACCACCCAGCCCCAAACGGGATTTGTAACCACTTCGTCAATACGATCGCTCACGCTGCGCGCGTGCGCGTCGCGCCGGTGCACGGCGTCCGCAGAAATTTTGCCGATCGAGTCGTAGCGGCTGTTCACCAAAGTGCCCGCCCAATCCATGTCTTCCGCTTCCCAACGCTTCTGCCAGCTACGCAAAATTCGCGTGGTCTGTTCGCTCAACGTAGTGGACCCGGCGACCCGCACGGCGTCTTGGTCGGTCAACAACAGGAGCGCTTCCGCTCGCGCGATCAGCGGAGCCTTGCCATCGATTTCATGAAGGCTCGCCGCGAGTTCTGATACGGCAGGTGCAATCGGCGCGGGAATATCCCAGGAGTGCCGCGGCAGCGGCAAATCGGCGCGGCTCATCGCGAGTCGCAGTTGAATCAAGCCCTTGCCGTTAACCGCTTCGCACGGGATGACGGGAATGCCCAATTCTCGCTCGAGCCGGTCCACGTGCACCTCGATGCCCGCCTTCACGGCGAGGTCCATCATATTGAGCACGAGAATAACGGGGCGACCTAGATCGAGAATTTGGTGAACGAGATAAAGGTTTCGTTCGAGATTCGTCGCGTCGGCAATGCAGATGATGCGATCGGGTTGCGGCGTATCGGTGCGCCGGCCGAGGAGTACATCGCGCAAAACCGCTTCGTCCGGCGAACGCGCTGCGAGTGAGTATGCGCCGGGCAAATCGATCACCTTGATCGCGTGTCCATGCTGTGAATACGTCTCGCCGATTTTTTTTTCGACGGTCACCCCGGGGTAATTGCCGATCTTTTGTTTTAGCCCGGTGAGCGCGTTGAACAGCGTGCTCTTGCCGCAATTGGGATTGCCGCACAACGCATAGATGGGCGTCCTCGCGCCAGATGACGCCGATGCGCCGCGAGTCGGCGCGGGTTTGGCCGATTCGCTCATACCTCGATCGCGATCTGTGCGGCGTCCGCTTTGCGAACCGTCAGGTGGTAACCGCGAACTTTAATTTCGAGGGGATCGCCCAGTGGAGCGGCGCGCACCAGCTGCACGGTGATACCGGGAGAAAGTCCCATTTCGCGAAGACGCAGAAAGGCAGAGCCTTGCTTCGGCATCTCGCGAATTTTCGCAGACGCGCCGACGGCAAGCTCGGAAAGTTTAACCGGCGTCATGGCGACAACGAGCCCGGTTTGGCGTTAAACGCCTCCCCGAATCAATTCAACCAAAACATGCTCGGCCGCACGGTCGCTCAGTGCAATCCGGGTGCCGCAAAGTTGACATAACAAAGTGCGCTGGCCGGAAACTTTCTGGATGACCGCAGATTCACAAAACCCCAGTTCACGAAGACGTTGGCAAAGTTCCGGTTGCCCGGAAAGCTCGCACACCCGACCGGAAGAGCCGATCGGCAATTCCGTCAAACGCATACGGGAAGAAGTGGACGTGGAGCGCAGAAGCGGCATCTGAAACGAGAGCTCAGTAAACTGAGACTGGGTATCAGTGTCAACAAGAGTTACGGCAGAGATGAAAGCATTAAAGGCCCAGCGTATGCCTAGTAGCCGCGCGTCTTGACGCGCCGGTACGCGCGCTTCGGCGCGTTGAGACGCGCAGCTCCATCCCTTGGGCGCGAAGGTAGTGGTGCTGGAAGGCGAGTCTATCCTCGCCTTAAAAAAGGGGCGACGAATCGACGCTCTCCCCTCCGCGGTTTCGGAAAACTTACTCTTCGCGGCGCCGTCGGGGTTTCACGGACACATTCGTGGCGACGACAAAAATCGCGGCACGTGACTGGTCTCAACCCACGCTTGCTCGTTTCACTTACCGGGTCCGGCGCTTAATGCCGAGTTGCGCCACGGCGAAACGGACTACGCTTTCGAGGCGTTCCACTTCGGCGGGGTCCATATCTTGTTTGCCAGCCAACGCTTCTTCGGCGCGCTTCTGTGCCTGTTCCACAGCCTGCTCGTCGATCTTCTCTTCGTTAATCGCGTTTTCGGCTAGGATCGAAACCTTGTCGTTGGAAATCTCTGCGAATCCTTTCCCGACCGCCAGGTAAGTCGTCGCGCCGTTTTTGGTGACGCGCAATTCGCCGTTGTCGACCTGCGTCAACAACGGGATGTGTCCAGGGAGAATGCCGATTTCGCCGTCTACCGTGGGAATGACCACCGTATCGATCGTGTCGCTATAGACACGCGATTCAGGCGTGACGATTTCGAGGGTGAGGCTCATGGCAGAAAAGGCTGAAGGCTAAAGGGCTGAAGGGCAGACGGACGTCGAGGAATGGGACTTTTCGTAATGACGAGATTCAAAAGGCGGAGGCGTGGATCACGGAAGAACGTCGAAGAATGGCGATGATTAAAGGTCGTTTGACGAACCGGCGGCTGAACCAAAATTGGGCGCAATTCTGTATCCGGTTTTTGAATTCGCCCTAATCTTCAGCCCATTACTAACCTTCGTTTTCAGCCATTCAGCCTCCGATCTTCAGCCTTTTTTGCTTGCGGCGATCACCTCATCGATGCCGCCCTTCATGTAGAAGTCGCCTTCCGGAACGTCGTCGAGCTGACCGTCGAGGATCATCTTGAACCCGCGGACCGTTTCTTTAACGGGAACGTATTTGCCCGGCGTACCGGTGAAGACTTCCGCGACCGCGAACGGTTGCGAAAGGAAGCGCTGCAATTTACGCGCGCGATAAACAGTGAGCTTATCGTCGGCAGAGAGTTCATCAAGACCGAGAATCGCGATGATGTCTTGAAGATCCTTATAGCGTTGGAGCACGCGTTGCACTTCGCGGGTGACTTTATAGTGTTCTTCACCAACAACAGAAACTTCGAGCGCCTTAGAAACAGAAGCGAGCGGATCGACCGCCGGATAAATACCAAGTTCGGCAATCGAACGTTCCAACACGATGGTGGAGTCCAAGTGCGCAAAGGTGTTCGCCGGGGCAGGATCGGTTAAGTCGTCAGCAGGCACGTAGACGGCCTGCACCGAGGTGATCGAACCTTTCTTAGTCGAGGTGATGCGCTCTTGGAGCGTGCCCATTTCGTTCGACAGCGTCGGCTGATAACCGACGGCAGACGGAGAGCGACCCAACAGCGCGGACACTTCAGAACCCGCCTGCGAGAAGCGGAAAATGTTGTCGATGAAGAGCAGTACGTCCTGGTTTTTCTCGTCGCGGAAATATTCGGTCATCGCGAGCGCGGACAGCGCTACGCGCATACGAGCACCCGGCGGTTCGTTCATCTGACCGTAAACCAACGCGACCTTCGACTTGCTGAGATCCTTTTGGTCGATAACGCCGGCTTCGGACATTTCGTGATAAAGGTCATTGCCCTCGCGTGAACGCTCACCCACGCCCGCGAACACGGAGTAACCACCGTGTGCCTTGGCGATGTTGTTAATGAGCTCGAGAATGACAACGGTCTTGCCCACACCGGCACCACCGAAGGCGCCAGCTTTACCACCCTTGAGGAAGGGGCAGATCAAATCGATAACCTTGATCCCCGTTTCCAAAATTTCCGCGGTCGTTTCTTGTTCATCGAGCGTTGGAGCCGGACGGTGAATGGGATATTTTTTCTGGTGCGGAACCGGTCCACGACCGTCGACCGGCGTGCCGGTGACGTCGAAGATGCGACCGAGAATCCCCTCGCCCACCGGCACAGAAATCGGCGCGCCTGTATCCACCACTTGCATACCGCGCACAAGGCCTTCGGACGAGGACATCGCGATCGAGCGGGCGAGGCCTGCGCCCAGGTGCTGTTGAACCTCGAGGGTGAGCAGTTCTTTTTTGCCACTGACGGAGAATTCCACCGTCAGCGCCTGGTAGATGGCTGGGATGGAGTTCTCGGCGAATTGAACGTCAACGACGGGGCCGATGACTTGGACGATCTTGCCGGTATTCATGAGAAAAAAAGGCTGAAGGGCTGAAAAGCTGACCTCTGAATTGAGTTGAAATGGTGTTTCGGCGACTGGCTTTCAGCTTTTCAGCCTTCAGCCAGTCAGCCTTTTTAAGTGGCCGCGTACTGGGCGGCCGCGATTTCGAGAATTTCCTGTGTGATGCCAGCTTGGCGCGCTTTGTTATACTCGAGCGTGAGATCGCCGAGCAGTTTCGTCGCGTTATCCTTGGCGGTCTTCATCGCCACCATCCGCGCGCTGTGTTCAGACGCTTTGGCGCTGAGGACGAGTTGGTAGATGTAGCGGTTAACGTAGAATGGCAGCAGCGCGTCGATGACCTTTTCGGCCGAAGGTTCGAAGAGCATTTCGCGCGTATCGGGTGCTGCGACGTGGCCGCTCTCCCTGCGAAGCGAGTTCGAAAATTCAGCTACACTCGATAGCGGCAACACCGGACGGAGCGTCGGCTCCTGCACCAGCGTGTTTTTAAAGCGTGGATAGATAACTTCGATCGTGTCGATGACGCCTTCCAAATATTGCTTCACCATGAATTCGATCGCGACACGCACTTCCGAGAAAGGCACGCGATCGTGAACTTGGAAATCCGCCATCAGATCACGGCGGGTGCGGGCGAGGAACTGCGCCCCTTTGCGACCGATGACCGCAAATTTGATCGCACCTTTATTTTCCGAAACGATTTTGAACAAATTCGCGTTGAGCGGACCGCACAGACCTTTGTCTGTACTTACTAAAAGGATACCGCGGGTTTTGACTTCGCGCTTAATGAGAAACGGATGCTGCACGTCTTCGACTTGCGGTGCGAGCGAGGCCAGCATCGAGCTCATCAACTGCGCGTATGGGCGACCCGCGAGCGCAGCCTGCTGAGCCTTCTTCATTTTCGAAGCGGCCACCAACTCCATCGCCTTAGTGATTTGGCGGGTGTTCTTAACAGACTTGATGCGGCGCCGGATGTCGCGTGTGGAAGCCATTTATAGAAAGGGCTGAAGGCTGAAAGCTGAAAGCTGAAACCTGTCAGCGTTTTTTGGTGCGAACGAGAGTGACGAGAATAGCGATAAATTGCTCATTTTCGTCTTCAATTTTAGAAAGCCGCGCGGTTGGGACAACCTGCTAAGGTGCGAGTAGCTCGATCCAATAAAGCGTTTCGTCGGCTTCTCGAAGACAGTCGCCAAGCTTTGCACGCAGCTCTGCTTCCGATCGTGCACGCCGGGCTTCTCGATAATTTGCACCGATGGACGTGCCTGATCGCAAAAGCTGATCGGCAAAAACTCTCGCGACTCAGCCACTCGGCAAAGGAGAGACAAGCCGTGTAATACGGCGCGCGAAATCAAACGAACGCTGGCGGAGATCTCCTGCAGCATGAAACATTCAGCTTTCAGTCTTTCAGCCTTCAGCATTCGTTATCCCCCGAAGTTCGCTTTCCACTCGTCCATCGCCGCTTTGATCTCGCTTTCGAGCTCAGCGTCGAGGGCGGCTTTGTTGCGGATTTTCGTGAGTAACGCGTCTTTGCGCGTCGCGAAGAAATCGCGGATGCTGACGGCGGCTCCGTTCACTTTCTTCAATTCGATCGAGTCGTAATAACCTTTTTGGATCGCCCAGAGAGTCACGACTTGCTGCTCGATCGGAATCGGATTCGCGTTCGGCTGTTTGAAGAGCTCGACAATACGGCCACCACGCTCGAGCTGCGATTTCGTTTTCGCATCGAGGTCAGAACCGAATTGCGCGAACGCCGCGAGTTCACGGAACTGCGCAAGCTCACCTTTCAATTTACCACCGACTTGTTTCGTCGCCTTGATCTGCGCCGAAGAACCGACTCGAGAAACCGACAAACCGACCGACACCGCGGGGCGCGTGCCCTGATTGAACAAATCGGTTTCGAGGAAAATTTGGCCATCGGTGATCGAGATCACGTTCGTCGGGATGTACGCCGAGACGTCGCCCGCGAGAGTTTCGATGATCGGCAGCGCGGTCAGCGAACCTTTGCCATCGAGACGCGCGGCGCGTTCGAGGAGGCGACTGTGCAAATAAAACACGTCACCTGGATACGCTTCACGACCGGAAGGACGTTTCAGGATGAGGGAGATCTGACGATACGCGACGGCGTGCTTGGAGAGATCGTCATAAACGATCAGTGCATCCATGCCGTTTTCCATGAACCACTCACCCATCGCTGCGCCGGAGTACGGAGCGAGATATTGGTTGGCGGGATTGTCAGCCGCAGTGGCCGCAACGATGATCGTGTATTCCAACGCGCCACCGGCTTCGAGCGTAGCAATCGTGCGGACAACGTTCGAACTCTTCTGGCCGATCGCGACGTAGATCGAGTAAACCGGACGGAATTTCGGGTCGCCACTGGCGAGACCAACTTTGTTGATCTTCGCTTGATTGAGAATGGTGTCGATCGCGATGGCCGTCTTGCCCGTACCGCGGTCGCCGATGATCAATTCGCGCTGACCGCGCCCGATCGGAATCATGGAGTCGATCGCCATGATGCCGGTGAAGAGAGGCTGGTTAACCGATTTACGCTCGATAATACCGGGAGCGATTTTTTCGACGGGATATGATTCCTTCGCCTCGATCGGACCCTTCCCGTCGACCGGATTTCCGAGCGCGTCGACGCTGCGGCCGAGGAGAGATTTGCCAACGGGAACGGAGAGCAAACGACCCGTGGTCTGAACTTCGTCGCCTTCTTTGAGGTGCGAGACGTCACCGAGCACGACGCAGCCGACGCTGTCTTCTTCAAGATTGAGCGCGATGCCGATCGTTCCCCCGGGGAACTGAACCATCTCGTTATACATCACGTCGGAGAGACCGTCGATGCGTGCAACGCCGTCCGCGACCGCGCGAATCGTGCCGGTGTTTTTCTTAACCGCTTTGTTTTGAAGCTTAGCGATCTGCTGTTCGATTTGTTCGAGAACGGTGCTCATGGAGGGCGACGCGTGGGTTGGGTTTAAAAAAAATTTAGACGTTCGAGCCGAGCTGGCTCAGTTGGCTCGCAAGGGAGTTTTCGTAAATATCATCGCCTACGCGCACACGCAGGCCGGCGAGGAGCGCGGGATTGGGGCGCGCGTTCGCGGTGATCGCGCGTTGGTAGGTCTTGCTCAACGTGCTAGCAATCCCCTGTAGTGTTTCAGCGGATACTTCGCCGGCGTGTTCGACCAGCGCCTGATTGCGCGCGACTTCGGCGGCGATCAGACGGCGGTAGGCTTTCAGTACTGCCAGGGCATTGACCGGTTTTGTTTTCTCGACGTACTCCAGCACCCCGCTGATCCGCTCTTGGGTCAGACGTCCATCGACGAAGCTGAGTTTATAAAACAGGCGGGCAGCTGACTGAACGTTTTTTTGGGCCGACATGGCTCAGGACAGCGGTTAGGCAGAAGTGAGCTCGCGCGCGGCGGCCTCGTTGTAGGCGGCGCGGTCGGCATCGGAAAGTCGTTTTGCAAGCACGCGCTCGGTCGTGGTAACGACGAGGCGAGCGATTTCGCCACGCGTTTCGGCGAGCATCTTGCGGTGCTCAAGCTCGATCGCTTGCTGCGCCTTCTGGATCGAATCGTTTGCGCGATCAGTCGCTTCTTTCTGAGATTTTTCGATGACTTCTTTGGCCGTGCGACGGGACTCTTCGATCAAGCGGGTCGCCTCAGCATGAGCATTCTTGATGACGGCGGTGCTCTCTTGCTGCGCCGCGGCAAGCTGCGCCTTCATATCTTCCGCATATCTAAGGCCCGCTTGGATTTTTTCCTGGCGTTCTTGAATCGAGGCGAGCACCGGCTTGAACGCTGCAAACCAAAGAATGGCGGCTACGATAGAGAAATTCACCACCTGAGCGAGTACGCCCGGAACAGTGACGCCGAAATCGCCGGCAATCTTCGTGACGGTGTCGGAGATGCCCTGTGTGGGCGAGGCTGCGACCGCGTTGGTGGTGGCTTCAGCAAACACGATGAATGACGAGAGCATGGCGAAGAAAAAGGGCCGCATCGCCGCTGTTCGGCGATGCGGAAAACAATCTTAGTGACCGAGGAAGAGCGAGTAGAAGGCGACGGCTTCCGCCAGCGCCATACCGATAATAGCCTGAACAAGGATCTTACCGGAAGCGCCCGGGTTACGACCCACGGCTTCAACAGCCTTCGTGCCGACTAAACCTACGCCCAGAGCGGCGCCCAAGCAGCCCAGCGCGCCTTGGATGCTGCCAGTGATTTCAGCGATTACAGTGTGCATTGTGATATATTCTTGTTGGTTGATTTCCGCCGTGCGCACGCAGAGGCACGCTCCCAGCGGGAAAATTTTAGTGGTGCGCCGCGGCGGATGCGGATGCGCCGTGCGCGTGATCGCCTTCTTCGTGATGATCATCGCCGTGATTGCACATCAGGCCTATATATACGCTAACCAGCAGCGTAAAAACCAGCGCCTGCACGAAACCGATGAGGACCTCCAGGAAATAGAACGGGATCGGCAAGCCCCATTTGAACATGCTCGACATCGAATGCATGAGATTTTCGCCACCGAACACGTTGCCGAAAAGACGGAACGAGAGCGAAACCGGGCGGAACATGATCGAAACGATTTCAATCAAGCCGACCGCGAAAAAGATGACGAAAAGGAAATAGTAAATCGCGGCAGGGATTTCTTTGCGGTCAGCCTTATTGCCGAAAAGGTCGAACAAAACCGCCTTCGCGCCCGCGTATCGGAAAATAAAATACAACCAGGCGACAAACGAAACCACGGACAGCGCGATAGTGAGATTCATATCGGCATTGCCGGGGCGAACAAATTCGCGCCACTCGCCAGTGACATGACTGTAGTGGTAAATCGTGCCGACACCTGGAAAAAGTCCGCTCCAGTTTTGCACGAGAATGAAAATAAAAAGACCTACGAGCAGTGGGAAAGTGTGCTTGGCGACCTTTGACCCGACGATGGGAGCCGTTAAATCTAACACGCCTTGAACGAGGCTCTCGACAACCGCCTGACCCCGCGACGGAACCAATTTCGGACGTCCCACCGCAAAGCGGATCAAAAGGATAAGAATCGCAGCGACCACCCAACTCGTCACGATACTGTTAGAGATCGGGAGCCCAAGCACCGTAAAGAGCGGCTCGGCTGCGGCCGATACTCCATGGTCTTCAGCGGCCAACAGCGGGCTGGCCGTCGCAATCGCGGCAAAGGTAAGCGTGAACTTTTTGAACCAAGACATATCTGTGCGAAGAGGACTCCAAAAATTGGAAAGGTAAGGAGTACGCAAACGTCACTGCTTAGGTCAATCTCTGAAATCACGCGACGTAATGGCTCTCCCTCTGAGAATTTAATCGGGCTGTGTTTCGGCCGCGTAAAATTTTTATAGTACACGGCCGGCGTCACTTTTGGGGGACGTCGACGTCTCCCCGCGCGACCTCCCTTCAAGAAGAGGTTAGCCAACCTCGCTTCTTCGGCGAGCGATCCAAGACTGATAAGCGGGGGCCCGCGCCTGAAAGACAGTAGTCAGTTCGAAAGGCCACGGCTCTTCTACTAATAACCAGCGAGGATGCGCTGCGACGACCTTTCTCGCGGCCTCAAAGTATTCCGCGTGATCTGTTCGAAAATACAGCGCGGCGCCATCGATCGCGTGCTGAGCCAGATCGGTCAGAAATTCTGCCTGAAGTAACCGATTCTTATGGTGACGACGTTTTGGCCACGGGTCGGGAAACAGAACGAAAACATCGGTGACCTTGGTCGTCTCCGGAAATGCGTCCAGAAACTCGAGCGCCTCCGCCCGCAGAAAAACAAGATTTTCGAGAGCGGCTCGGCGGCGTTTTCGTTCGGACCGTTCGAAGCGGTCGATGATGATGTCAATCCCGATGCAAAATTGGTCAGGGCGCGCTGCCGCGTACGCGTTGAGGAAATGCCCGTGGCCACTGCCGATTTCGAGGGTGATCCGCGAATGAACCCTAAGAACCTCGGCCACCTTCTCGTCGAGAGCGGCGCGACGTTCTTTCGTGCGCGTGAAGTGCGCGAGGGAGCGAGCCGGATTTTCCACGCGCCGTGGTTAGTGCCCCAACCTACTCCGTGGCAATCCTAAGCGCGTCTAGGAGCCGTTGGCGCGCAAAGGCAGCGTGAAATAGAACGTCGTCCCCTTCCCTAACTCGCTCTCTACCCAGCAACGGCCGTGATGAAGCTGAACGATGTGTTTAACGATACTCAAACCGAGACCGGTCCCGCCCTTGTCGCGCGAACGGCCCTTATCAACGCGATAGAACCGTTCGAAAAGGTGCGGCAAGTCTGCTTCGGGAATACCGGGACCGTCGTCGGCAACGGAAATTTCGACTTCGTTTTCGCGTCGCTTTGAGACTATCCGAATCGTGCAGCCCTTTGGGGTGTACTTAAGCGCGTTGTCCAAAAGGTTTTCTAGAACTTGAGTAACCTTCAATGGATCAATGAGGAGAGATTCGAGCGCCATCTCACCGTCCAGGGACATGAGGTGCTCTTGTGCGGCGGGGCGAGCCCGATAATCGTCGATTACATTTTCCAACAGCACGGGTAGATCGGTCGACTCCCGACGAAGCCCTGGGTTGATCGACTCGAGTTTTGAAAGAGTCAGCAAGTCTTCGAGCAGCGAGTTGAGACGCTCCGTGTGACGCTGGATTGTTTTGAGAAAGCGATCGCGGTCTTCCAAGGGCATTTCGTGGTGCCCATCGACCAATGTTTCCGCATAGCCTTTGATCACGCTCAATGGCGTCCGGAGTTCGTGTGATACATTCGCAACAAATTCCTTACGAACGAGTTCCAGTTTTTTAAGTTCCGTGATATCGTGGATTACGAAAAGAATCCAGCTCCCCTTTTGCCCGTCGAGGGGAGGGATGATGCTGCCGGTGATTTCGACCCAGATCGACTGCGTGCCTTCGGCAAATTCGATTTCCTTCTGCGGCTGTGCGGTTTCTTTGCGCACCGATTCCACGTAATTCAGGAAAACGGAACTATGTAAGACGTTTTCGAGACGCTGGTTAACGATATTGGTAGCTCGAGGGAAAATCGCTGCGAGCGCGTTGTTAGCCAGCAAAATTCGGTTCTGGTCGTCAACGATTAGCACCGCCTCCTGAAGGCTGCCGAGAGTGGCTTCAAGCTGAGCGAGCTGGCCGGTGCGCAACTGTTGAAGGCGTGAAAGTTCTTGGATCAATTCGTTAGCGTCGGCGCAGATTTGCTGCCAATCCCGCGAGTTCGCCCCGGGGATTTCGTTGGCCCTGAAAGTTTTATTCCCTTGCAGGGCAACGTGTAGACTACGTAATGCTCGGCGATCGCTCCAACAAACTCTGAGGGCGAAGCCGAGAGCGATCGCAAGTACGACCGAGATCAGTACGAGCATGCCTCAACTTTGCGCTCGGCGAAGCGGTACCCCACCCCTCGAATCGTTTCGATCCAGTCGGCTTCAGAGCCAAGTTTTTCCCGCAAGCGCCGGACGTGAGTATCGACCGTACGGGTTTCGATTTCGGTCTCGTAATTCCAAACGTTAATCAGGAGATGCTCGCGGGTTTGGACCCGACCACGACGCTCCATCAGCAAACGCAATAGCTTGAATTCCGTCGCGGTTAGCTCGATTGCCTTCCCTTCAATGGTCACGAGGTGCCGATCCGCATCGACCGAAATGTTCCCCGCCTGCAAGTGCTTAATTACTTCCACAGTCGGCTCGGAAGCGCGCCGCAAAATCGACTGCACTCGTAGCATCAACTCTTTGGTGCTGAATGGCTTAGAAATGTAATCATCCGCGCCCAGTTCTAGTCCCTGAATCCGGTCGGCCTCTTCCGCTTTCGCCGTCAAGAAAATGATCGGCAAGGTCTTAAGCTGGGGGTCTGCTCGGAGCATACGGCAAATCTGAAGGCCGTTAAGATCCGGCATCATTACGTCGAGAATCGCCAAATCCGGCAGAAAGCTCCGCGCAGCGCCAATGCTGGCGCTCGGGTTATTCAGTGTCTGCACCTGAAAACCTTTCGAGCGCAGGTGATAAGCAACCAGCTCGGTGACATCAACCTCATCGTCGACGACT
>FTDT01000192.1_pt1 | contig 14987 bp, 12 predicted proteins | sample 1640021 | NCBI WGS metagenome assembly FTDT01 (sample SAMEA3914869, study PRJEB12502) | metagenome | biome: forest; material: soil | place: USA | collected 2012-03-12 | depth 0.1 m | reverse complement strand
TTCGTCGTTCAGAGAGATCGTTCTAGGAATAGTTTTCGCGGCCGAATGAATTCGCCCGTCGAAGGCGGTGACGAGTCACCGCACTCCATGGAGACGGCCTGCCTTAGGCAGACCGCATGCAAGAACTTAGCCTCTCCGTGGCAGATGATTTTTCAGCTGCGACTCACTGCTGAGGATAGATCAGGATGCGGTCGTGGACTAGGAGGATGAGGTCGTTTTTTCCGTCGCCGGTAACGTCGGCGATCAACGTTTCGCGGGGTTCTTGCGATGGGCCTTTGCGGCCTTGGAAGTGCTCGTCGGTTTCAAACACTTTAAAATGCATCCGACTCTCCCAGGTGTTATCCGCCGCGCGGCCGAGAATTTCTAGCTCGTTGTGATCTGGATCAACGCAGACCGCTTCCGCGACGCCATCGCCGTTAAGATCGCCGCAAATGACATCACTGTAGTGCACGTCGGGCAAATCAGTGCCGTGAGTCGTCACTGTCTCCGCCGAATAATCCTGGCGACCCAGCGGCAGCCACCAGAACCGATCTTTGCCGAAAATAAAAGCTTCGGTGCCCGCTTTAGTCGTCAAAATTTGCGAGCCGGTCACTTCGATTTTGCCGGCTTCCGTTGTATTCACGACCTGGTACAGCGACTGCTCATTCGGCCGCAGCGTCTGGAAGAAATTGGTCTTCTTGTCGTATAGAATAATCACGGGCTTTTTCTTTGTGCCGGTCGGCAGAACCAAGGTCGTGCCTAACTCCGCGGCAGAATCGCGCGCGTTGAACTGGTCCATCACGACGACTTCACCTTTTTCGTTCACGCGCAGCGCACGCGCAAAATTTCCATTCGTAGCGATCAGCTCCTCCTGTCCATTCCCCTCGATGTCGCCCACGCTCAAACCAGAAGGGTCGAGATTGTCGACGAGTCCGCGGCGGAAACCCGATTGCGCTGAGAGATCAGTGAACGTCGCGTTGTCGCCCTGAATAAAAATCTTCAGCGCATCCAGCGGCGAGACGACAACAAGATCCGTTTTCCCGTCGTGATTGATGTCGATGAAACGCACCGATCGCGGATCTGTCTTCAAACTGCTCAGGTCGATCGAGCGGATTAAATCAACGCCCGCGTCTTTACGCACAAACAGGTCGAGCGAACGCTTGCCTTTTTCTTCGCGCAGGACCGCGAGCGTCAGCGGTCCGTTTTTCACCAAATGTCCCGTCGCGATCGCCAGAGGGCGCCCTGTGATTGGCAGCGGTTGCGGATAGGAGAGACGTCCATCGCTCGTCAACGAAGCGATGCCCACGCTCTGCTCTTTCGAACTCGCGACGAAAAGATCGTCATGCCCCGTGCCGAACCAGTCGCCGGCGGCGATACTCCGCGCGTCGGAAGAAACTGGATACGGCTGGGCGAGCGTGAAGCCGCCGTCTTTTTGCCGAAGGTACAGAAATACCTGCGCGCCGTCGGGATCGCTCACAGCGAGATCGATCTGGCCATCGCCATTGAAGTCGCCGAGCGCGTACCCAGCCGCGCTTTTATTGCCGGGCCGCGGACTGAAGACACGTGGGCTCAAAACGATTTCGCCGTCGGGATTTTTGGCGGGCCCGAAACGAAATTCTTCGAACTGCCCGGTCGCATCCTGTGCAAATGCAAAGGTCGCGGGCGTTCCATTTTTTGCGGTACTCAATGTCTGTAGTGTGCAGCGCGTCGCGTGCATGGTGTACGCTTGCTCGGGACCGAATTGCCGTGAACTCATCTGCAAGCGCACGCGCAGTGGCTCGCGGCTATTGCTGCACAAATAAACCAAATCAGGCCGTCCGTCGCCATTCACATCGACGAGTTCGAGTCCATAACAGCTATCGTCCGGAAGAGCATAACGCTGCGGAGCGGCGAGCTGCCCATTTTTTTCCTGAAAAAACACCGCCAGTTCTTTTTGGCCCAACATCACGAGGTCCGTGCGGCCATCGCCATCGATATCACCGGCTTTGAACGAGCCAACTAATTGTGACGGCGTCGGCGCCTCGGCGATTTTCTTTTCAGTCCACGTGCCGTCTTTTTCCTGGAGTCGCAGAGTGAGCGCTTGGGGGTCGCCAGTGTAAGCAAGATCAATGCGACCGTCGCCGTTGAAATCGCCCGTCACTAAATCGAAAACGGTAATTCCGGTCGTGACCGAGATCTTGCGAAAATGCGCGTCTTGCAGCACCGGCTCCCATCGATTCGTGCGGTCGGAAACGGGCACGTTGTCCAGCGGCTCGCCGGCTTTGAGTTGATAGAGCAGGTCGATCGACGATTCGTCATTGTTAATGACGGCAAGATCGATGCGGCCGTCATGATTCAAATCCACAGCTTGAAGCGAGCGCGTATTCCAATCGAGTTTTACCACCTCGGGTCCTCCGAGTGCGATTTCCTTCACGCCTACCTTGGGTTTGCTCGTCGGTATCGGCGCAGCTGATACCGCAGCGGCGACGCTGGTTAGAACGAGGATCGCGACAGAAGTAGCTCTCACTTGGGATAAACGATTTTGCTGGTGGTGCGGATGCCGGAACTGTCGTGGATCACGTAGCCCCAGCCATAAGACCAGTACTTCGCGATGGTCGCAGGATCGGGCTGCGAGGAAACGTCGACCATCGGTTGCTGATCCGGCGTTTTAATCGGCTCGGGCGGCGTGTCTGCCTCACTATCGGCGGTCTTTTCCGGGGGCCCGGCGTCGTCGGCAGGTGGAATCGCGCGTTTGCTTTTCTGCGTGTTCAGGAGCGACGACGTCGTCGAAAGCGTTTTGAAAAAGCTGTTCACGAGTTGGCCCACGTCCTCGTATTCAAAGGCACTCGCATTCGCAGGTACTTGGGCGAAAGCGGCCGCAACGTCCTTCTGTGTCCAGATCGTTTCTTGATCCTGCGCAAGGCCGCGAAGAGCGGCTTCGATCGGCGTGGCTGAACCCATGGAGAAAAAGAAGTAACCCTTCGCAATTGCGTAGTGAAAAGGCTTCGTACCCGTACGATTCGCATCGCCCGGACTAAACGTGGTGATCTTAAAGCCCAGGAAATCGCGGGTTTTGAAAAACTGGTCGGCCTGCTCGCCCATCATCCGATGAAACGAATCCACCGCTTTCGAAAATGTATCCGGGTTTTGGAGCGAAAAAGCGAAAAACTGATCGAGATCGGCGAGCGCCACTGCGTTGCCAGAATCATTCGACGGCATGCGCGCGATGATCACAGTGTCGCCGAGGCTGCCGATGAAATCGCGCTTCAAATCGATGCCGAGCTGCTTGTTCAACGAACGCACCTGCCCTTGAACAATGCCGCCGACCGCCGGACTGATCGCGCCGAGCATTTCTTCGAGCGCAGCGTACGCTTCTTTGACGCTAATCTTATTAGTCGAAACACTCACGCATTTCGCAGAGACAAAATTCGGCGTGGCGACAGGGCCGTCGTGATAGGCGGCAAGCTTCGTCAAGCCGCGTTCGCCCGAATAGGAAAGACCGCCATGAACGTCGGTCGCGTCGTCGCCGAGATTGGCGGTCAGATAAAATTCGCGCCAAGTATCAAGGCCGAGCGCGGACAACAGTGTTTCCGCATCAACGGCAAACGGTCCACTCGCCGTCGGTCCGCTCTTCAATTTCGCATCGAGCGCAGTTTTAATCGTCGGATAAATGGCTTCCACGTTGAGCGAAAAAATTATCTGAGCTTCGCCAGTTTCTTTGGCGAGGCGCGCCCAACGTTCCGAGCGGCCCCAAGCATTATCGACTCCGCCGTTGTGAACCGCATCGATCGCCGCGAGGATCGCGTCTTTCGACGGACTCAGAAACCATTTTCCATCGACCACCGCCCAAACCATCGGCGGAGTCGGATGTTCATTTTCTTTGTCTTTCTCTTTCACGGCCGGGTGAATGACGTGGACGGCGACGCCGGCGAATTCGGAAGTCTCCTCAGTGGCATTTTCTTCCTTCACCCCTTTCGCGAAAAGAGCTTCGAGCTTGGTTGCGTTATCGCCGACGTCGATGCCCAGAAGTATCGGCAACGGTTTATCGGCCATATTCTCGCTGAAGTCGAAATTGGGAATCGCGACGATCGCATCGCCGGTCGCGAACCCGAGCAAGTCAGTCAGGGTGTATCCGGTTTTTTGTTTCAGCGTGGCGTCCCAATCGTCGATTTTCATCTGGGAGCGCATCGGTGCGAAATATTTTTTCACCTGGTCATCGTTCCAGGTCTTCGCCCAGGGGCTCTTGTTCCAGCCGGCGATGATCGCCGGCACATCGTGCAGCGAGACGATCGCGGCGTCACGATCACTGACCACATTGTTGAGCGGCGTCGCCGCATGCGCGAACGAGCCGGTTAAAATCGCAACCGCGAAGCAGAAGAACCGGCGTAGCAAATTCATGAAGAAAGGAAGTTAGATTAACCGCTGCGATGAGTCACGCAATCCGCGTACCGACGTAAACGCCCGGCCGCGAGGATTAGCGCGCCACGGGAGTTGCGTGAGCAGAAGTCGCCGGTGCCTTGACCACCCGAGGAGGTTCGAGGTAACGGTATCCGGAGTTTGGATTCCGCGGATCAAAAGCAAAAGCGTCCCGGTTGCGCAGGAAATTTTTCAGAACTGCGATCGGAATCGCAAAGTTAACTCCCTCCACGCCGGCGATCATCGCCTTCATATTGGTGATGCCGACTACCTCGCCGCGCAGATCGAAAAGTGGACCTCCCGAATTGCCGGGATTGATCTGCGCCGTCGTCTGAATGAAAAGTTGTCCGTCCATCGGACGATTGCGTGAGCTGACGATGCCCTGCGAGACCGTGCGGTCGAGGCCGAGCGGGCTACCAATCGCAAAAACGGTTTGCCCTTCCGTCAACCGGCCAGAATCTCCGAGCGGAACGGTTGGAAAGACCATTGCACCCGAATCTTCGATTTTGAGCAGCGCCAGATCGAGTTTTGAATCGAGCGCGACAATGCGAACTTTGTTGAAAGTCACATTCTGTAGTTCGCCTCGACCGTGGCGAAACTCGGTCACACTGATGTTGTATTCACCGGCGACTACGTGCTCGTTGGTGACGACGTAGCCATCGGGTTGAATAAAAAATCCCGAACCGAGCCCAGTCGGCGTGCGCACTTGCACGACTGCTTCGGAAACGCGGTCCACGTTCTCGTTGACGGACAAAGTCGGTTGATTCGAAGCCGTTCGATAGAGATCGCCGGAGTCATCGGTGCTTGGTGCCGGCGCGTTTTCTGCGCGGATCGTATCAATCTCGTCTTTTGGAATGGTAAGAATGGTGAAGCCAAGATCGACGACGACGCGGTCCGCGCGCTCGGCCAAAATATCTCCTTCAATACCCGCGCCGCTCTTCAACTTGATGGTGCTGACGCCGCGCATCGGCAGCGCCAGGCAAACCAAACTCGCGGCAAGAAGTATGAAGCGGCAGCCAGACATCAAAGGCATAGAAACGAAGCTCAAAGTTAGGCGGATGCGACCTTCAACGGATGTCGAAGTGCCCAAATCTGTTTAGCCTGACTAATCGTTTCTGCAAGCTGCTCGGGGGTTAACGCCTGCTTGGGATCATCACCGATGCCCTTGCTCGGCTGTACGTGCGCTTCGATACAGAGACCATCAGCGCCGTATGCGACCGCGGCGAGCGCACATGCGGGAACGTAAGCGGCCTTGCCGACGGAGTGCGAAGGATCGACGACCACCGGAGCCCAAGTCTTTTCTTTGAGCAGCGGCGTAATCGATTCGTCGGGATGATTGCGATAGCCGTCGAGCGTCGGCGCCGTGCCTCGCGGACAAAGAATGACGTTCGGGTTTCCGAACGCTGTGATGTACTCGGCCGCGGAAATAAATTCGTTGATCGGCCCCATGTGCAGACTGCGTTTGAGCAGAACGACCGTGTCGCGTTCTGCGACAGCGCGGCCGATGTTGCGAAGCAGCGAGTAGTTGAGCGCATTGCGGGCGCCGACTTGGAGCATGTGCACACCGGCATCCAGCGCGAGTTTGAGCTGAGTTTCATCCATCACTTCTGCGTCAACTGGCAAACCTGTGCGACGATGCGCCTCGAGAAGAATATCGAGGGACTTCACGTCTCCTTGAAATGAATACGGATTGGTCCTCGGCTTCCACACGCCGCCGCGCAACACATGAGCGCCAGCTTCTTTGACGGCTTGCGCGCTCTCGAAGAAAAGCTGCGGATTTTTCGGATCGATCGTGCAATGGCCTGCGATGATAAGCAGTTCGTCGCCGAGGGTGACTCCGCCGAGCGTGATTCGGTGGCTAGCGAGGCCGGAACGACGATCCATCAACTTGTGCGGAGATTGGATTTGGTCGACGCGTTCGATATACGGAAGCCCTTCGATGCGGTTAATCATCAGTTCGTCGCGTTCATCTCCCACGATGGCGTAAATCGTGCGCACCGTGCCGACGATCGGTTGCACGCGACATCCGCCTGCTTCGGCGATCTGCGTGACTTCGGTCAGTTGTTCCGGCGTGAGCCGGGCGGCTTTGGGAAGGATCATGGGGCGCGGTCCAAACGTTATCCACTGTGGGTGGAAGGGACAGGAAAAAAGGCGGATTGGGGATTACAGTTAGCCAAGCAAACGCGGGCCCGCATTGGCCATTTCTCCGCCGAGAGCGCAGACACGCTGTCGACCTACCCTTCGATCGTGAGCGAAGCTCAAGCTACTCAAATAGCGGCGGGCGAAGCCCGCTTTAAAATGAGTACGGACAGATGTCCGCGCTCCGGGCGGGTCGACTCTTTCCGCTAAGCTTTAGCCCAGATGCTCCGGAACTCTTCTGGTAATTCGGCCCGCGCGGAAAAGTTGATGGTTCTACCCGCGAGTGTGTACTCGAAGCGCGTTTCGAGCGAATGCAGGAAGAGCCGTTTCTCGCCGGTCGTTTTCGCGAAAGCGCGATTCGCGGGAAAATCACCGTAAGTAGCGTCGCCGACAATCGGCAGATGCCGTTTTGCACATTGCACCCTGAGTTGGTGACTGCGCCCCGTGCGCGGTTCGAGCGCGATCAGCGCGAGAGGCTGTGCCGGCCCGGGCCGCGCTCGCAATACGCGCATGACCGATTCAGCAGGAATATTTCCCGCCGTGGCCTGCGTGCGGATTTGCCCCGCTTTCTTCTCCACCGCGAGCCGGTCCTTCCACACTTGATGAGCCGTGGTCGGCACGCCGAACACGAGCGCGTTATAAATTTTCCGAACGTGTTTGCGTTGGAAAAGTCCTCGGATTGCACGCGCGAGTACTTCGTTGCTAGCGCCGAGCAACAATCCCGACGTCGCCGAATCGAGTCGGTTCAATAAATAAAAACGGTGCTCCACACCGCTCGCTAGCCATGCGAAATATTCTCCCTCGGTCTGATAGCGCACCGTCAGCAGCGACCGTGGTTCGTCTCCTCCTGCATTCGGATGCGAGAGGATGCCGGCTGGCTTGGCCAGTGCGATTAAGCCGTTGGGATCGCGCTGGACGATTTCTACGCCGCGTCCGAGCGGAACAGTTTCCCAATAGGAAGCCGGCGCTGCGCTCACTCGTAGTAGAAAACGAAAGTCATGTCCTGGGAATGTCCCAACACGGCGACCATGTCTTCGGTCCACTTGCCGTAAGGCGCGCGAGCCGTGATACCCGTTTTGCAGGCGCCCTCCGCTTGGGAACCACCATTGCTCTTCGTTTCTAAAATTTCCGTGATCGCGCCATCGGAATCCATGCGGAAGCGCACGGTCACTTGCGTGCCTGAAGGCGGATAAATGTGCCCAGCCTCGATGACCCGTTCCCACTCGACTTGAATGGTCTCGATCATGCGCTGGAGATATTCTCCGTAAGCGCTCCATTTCGCATCAATCGCCATCGGACCGATATTGGTCGTGCCGACCAAATTTTGCTGGAGCACCGCCGGGCGCACGTTGCGTTCAAGATGCTGGCGCGGCTGTGGACGCATCGGATCGATTTTCGGTGTGGACGCTTCCGGGTCGCCTTCGAGCGCCTTGCTATCCTTTTGACCGGCGACTTTTTCTTTCACGTCGGAAATATTATCCGTCGCGCGCGAGTTGGTCATGCCGATGCCCTCGGCGTCCTTGCCCTCGACTTTTTGCTCGCCGGGTAATGGGTTCTGCTCGCGGCGTGGTTCGGCTTTTTTCTGCGTCGGCTGGACCGCTGGGCGCAATAACTGCGGTGGTTCCGGAGGCGGTTGCTGCTGTGGTTTGTGCAGCGCGCCGTTCACGATTTGAGTGACGTCACGGTCTTTTTTACCCTCTAGCTGCGGTGTGTCGTTGTGCGCGTCGGCCTGCGGCTTTTCCTGGGCAACCTGCTGGTTGCGCGCGGCGAAATTCTTCGTCTTGTCCGGAATATTTTCCGGAGCATCCGGGTTCGTTTCTACAAATTTATTCGGCGGCGGCTGCTTTTGCGGAATGACGAATTCGTCTGGTGCGAGCTGGATATCGAAAGTCGGATTCTGTTTGGCGAAAATTCTCGTGCCCGTATGACCGAGGTGGCGCAAGGCCACGAAAAATAACCAGACGATCAAGCACCAGACGATCACAGTCAGCACTGCGCCCACTTGCAGCGAACGCACGTCCGGATCTTCGGAAAGCAGCGAAATTCGCTGGCGCGGAGGGCGCTTAGTCGGTGGGGGGGGACGATCCAGAAGACTCGGCATGTGCGTGAGCTAGACGAAAATAGTCAGCGGAGAAGACCGCAACGAGTCAAAATTTGTTTCAACAACTCCATGGGCAGTCCCATAATGTTGGTAAACGAGCCGTTCCAACCGGCAATAATTAGCTCTCGGCCCTCCTGGATACCATACGCACCGGCCTTATCGAGAGGATTTACCACGTTGAAGTACGCAGTGATCACGGCGTCATCAAACGCTTTGAAGGTCACTTCGCTGGTCGCACCCTCGTCGATTTTGATGCCTCGTGCAACGTTGCGGAGCGCGACGCCCGTGTAGACGACGTGCATTCGGCCAGCCAATTGACGCAACATCTGACGCGCGTCAGCGAGGTTCGCTGGTTTATTGAGTACCCGCTGATCAATAAAAACGGTCGTATCGGCACCTAAGACCCAAGCTTCCGGGTGGTGCTGCGCCACCCAATTGGCCTTCAGCGCTGCATTGTGCGCGACCATTTCTCGTGGATCAGTCGCCGGATCTTCGTGCTCAGTCACGTCCGCGACTACTACGTCGAACGGCATACCGAGTTCGCCCAAGAGCTGTTTCCGACGCGGCGAGGCCGACGCCAGGATCAGTCGTGGAAATTCCGATACACTCATGCCGCGAGAAATCGAAACACTGCCGCAAAAAGCAAATCAATCTGCGTGACCTCCCCTGCCCGTGTTGCAGTTTTGGCTTCAGCTCGTTCGCTTACTTTCGACCATGCGCATCGGCATAGCCCAGATCAATCCCACTGTCGGCGATCTCGCCGAAAACCGCCGTCGTATTCTCGACGCTTACCACGATCTCGTACTGCATGGCGCAGAATTGGTGGTCTTTCCAGAGATGGCGACCTGCGGATATCCACCGCGTGATCTGCTCTTCAAACGGCGTTTCGTCGCGGACAATGAGCAGTCGCTCTTTGAAATTGCGACGCACGTAGGCGAGATCCCTGCGCTGATCGGTTTCGTCGAAACGAATCCATCCAGCGTCGGCCGCCGGTTTTTTAATGCGGCCGCTTTCTGCCACCGCGGCGAAGTGCGCGTGATCTCCCGTAAGTGTCTCCTGCCTACTTACGACGTCTTCGACGAAGATCGCTATTTCGAGCCGAGCCATGAGCCGAAAATCATTTTGCACAACGGTCAGCGCATCGGCGTGACGATTTGCGAGGACCTCTGGAAACACCCGATGATTTCCACCGCTCGGCTCTACAATGACGATCCGGTGGCAACCCTGGCGAAAGCCGGAGTCGATGTGATGGTAAATTTGTCCGCTAGCCCGTGGCATTACGGCAAAGGCGATGTGCGCGAATGGCTGGTCAAAGAAGCATCGCAGCGCCTGAAATGCCCAGTGGTCTACTGCAACGTCGTAGGCGGAAATGATGAACTGGTTTTCGACGGGCGCTCCATCGCGACCGACGCGGCGGGAGAGATCATTCTGCGTTGCGCGGCATTCGAACGGGATATCCGCATTGTGGATACAGAGGCGCTTTTGCCGAAGCCGCTGCCACCGTTGCCCAAAGACGGCCCCGGCGAAATTTTCGGCGCGCTCGTGCTCGGATTGCGCGACTATGCGCATAAAAGCGGGTTTCGCCGTGCGCTGATCGCGCTGTCGGGCGGCATCGATTCCGCGGTCGTCGCGGTGATCGCTGCTGAAGCGCTGGGTGCAGAAAACGTGGTCGGCGTTTCCTTGCCCTCGAGCATCTCGTCGCAACATTCGCGCGACGACGCGCGCGTGTTGGCGGAAAATCTACGCATCCGCTTTGAAACGATTCCCATCGCTGACGCGGTCGAAGCCACCGAGCACTTGCTCGCGCCGCTTTTTGCGGGCAAGGCTCGCGACGTTGCGGAAGAAAATATTCAAGCGCGCACGCGCGGGGTATTGATGATGGCGCTGTCGAACAAGTTCGGATCGCTCCTGTTGACAACGGGAAACAAGAGCGAAATGGCGGTGGGTTACTGCACGCTCTATGGAGATATGTGCGGCGGTCTGGCGGTGATTTCGGATGTGTATAAAACGCAAGTTTACGAACTCGCGCGCTGGATGAATCGAGAACGCGAGATCATCCCCACGAGCACGATTGAGAAGCCGCCCAGCGCGGAGCTGCGACCCGGCCAAGTAGACCAAGATAGTTTACCACCCTACGAAGTGCTCGACGCGATTTTGCGTGGGTACGTGGAAGAAGGTTTGTCGCGGCGGGATCTGGTCGGACTTGGTTTCAAAGAAGCCGTCGTCAACGATGTCGTGCGCAAAGTCGATTTGAACGAGTACAAACGAAAGCAAGCCGCGCCGGGTTTGAAGATCACGCCCTTAGCCTTCGGCGTAGGGAGAAGAATCCCGATCGTGCAGAAGTATGTGAATTGAACCCAATGAGTGCGTCGCCTGAACCGAATGCGGTGGTTTTCTCTCCCGTATTTACATTCCCACTACGCCGGCTGCTGCTGCGAGATGCAGTGCAACGTGCCGAGTCCCCAGACTAGTTCCAAACAATCGATTGGGATAATTTCTCTCCCGGGGAAACAATTCGCCAATACCTCCGCGGCCTCCGCGTCGCGCTTCGGTTGCTGAAACGCCGGCATCAGCACCGCGCTATTGACTATCAGAAAATTTGCGTAGCTCGCCGGCAGCTGCTGGCCTTTGCAGAAACACGGTTTCGGCATCGGCAGCTCCGCGATTTTGAATTTCTTCCCACGCTTCGTCCGGAGCGCGTGCAAGCGCTCTAAATTCTCCCGCAAAATTGGATAGTTCTTATCGCGGCGATTTCCTTCAACCACCGTGACGATGCCGTCTTCTGAAAAAAAACGGCTGAGGTCGTCGATGTGACCATCGGTATCATCGCCAATGATACCGTCGCCGAGCCATAACACCGTTTCGATACCGAGATAATCGCGCAGCGCCTGCTCGATCTGCTCTTTCGTCATCGACGGATTGCGGTTTTTATTGAGCAAACACGCTTCCGTCGTGAGCAACAAACCGGCTCCGTTTACGTCGAGCGATCCTCCTTCGAGAATCATCTTTTTCTCGAAACGGCGCAACTTGAGCGCACGGGCGATTTTCGGTGGGATTGTATTGTCGAGGTCGTAGGGCGGATATTTGCCGCCCCACGCATTGTGCTTCCAATCGGTCACTGCGACTTCACCGGTCCGATCATTCTTCACGAAGATAGGCCCGTGATCGCGGCACCATGCATCGTTAGTCGGATGATCAAAAAATGTCACCTTGGCCAGATCGGCCTTTGCCTTCGCAATCAGGCTATGCGCGCGGGCCTGCAGTGGTTTCCCGATATTGATGCGCACTTCCTCGAAGCGACTGATCGTCGCGACGATCTCGGCGAATTTTCCGGGAATCGGTCGGAAAAATCCCGGCCAAGTTTTCTTATTATGCGGCCACGAGAGCCAAACCGCGCTTTGCGGCTCCCACTCGGCCGGCATACGGAAGCCGAGCTGCGCGGGCGTGGGTTGGTTCGCCGAAGTTTTGACAGCCATGGAACGAGCGCGTGACTCAGATGCGGTCGATAAAACGCTTGGTGATGTCGCCGTAAGCGTCGACGCGGCGGTCGCGGAAAAATGGCCAATGCGTGCGCGTCACGTCTACCTTGTCCAACTCGATTGCGCAAAGGAGAATTTCTTCTTTATCAACACTCGCCTTTGCCAAGATTTGACCACTCGTGCCGGCGACAAACGTTTGCCCCCAAAATTCGATTCCGTCGCCGCCCGCAGGCTGCTCGAGGCCGATGCGATTGACTCCCGCGACATAACAACCATTGGCCACCGCGTGTGAACGCTGAATTGTTTCCCAAGCGCCATGTTGATTCGCGCCGTATTCGGCCTTTTCGCCGGGGTGCCAACCGATCGCGGTCGGATAAAATAAAATCTCCGCGCCTTGCAGTGCAGTCAGTCGCGCGCCTTCCGGATACCATTGATCCCAACAAATGAGCACACCGATCTTGCCGAACTTTGTATCCCACGCGCGAAAACCCGTATCTCCCGGGGTGAAATAAAATTTCTCGTAGTAGAGAGGATCGTCCGGGATATGCATTTTCCGATAGATCCCGAGTAGCGCGCCACCCGCGTCGATGATCGCCGCGGTGTTGTGATAAATTCCGGAAGCGCGTTTTTCAAACAGCGAGGCGACGATCACGACATTGTACTCACGCGCGATTTTTTGAAACGCGGCCGTGCTCGGTCCAGGAATCGGCTCTGCCAATTTGAAGTAATCGTGATCTTCTTTCTGACAGAAATATTGCGAACGAAACAGCTCCTGCGTGCAGATGATCTGGGCGCCTTGTTGGGCGGCGCGCTCCGCCAGCTCGAGCGTTTTGCGAAGGTTTGCTTCTGGGTCGGGCGTGCATGCGTGCTGAAGAAGTCCGAGGGTGACTTTCATGACGAAAATATGTCCTGAGTTTTTGAATACAGAGCGAAACCAATTTCGGCGGCGCTCATGTTAAACCGACTCAATATACCACTTTGTTCAACGGGTACTCGACGATTCCTTCCGCACCGAGCGCCTTGAGCGTCGGAATAATTTCACGGACCACACTTTCGTCGATGATCGTCTCAAGGGCAATCCACTCGGGCGCGCTCAGAGGCGAGATCGTGGGATTGCGCAGTGCGGGGATGGATTTGAGGATCGCATCGAGCGAAGCTTTCGGCGCGTTCATTTTCAAACCGACTTTGGTCTGGGCCTCGAGTGCGCCTTGTAGCAGCAGCGCGATCGTCTCGATTTTCTTGCGCTTCACTGGATTCGCCCAGCTCGCTTTGTTCGCAACCAACTTTGTGGCCGTATAAAGCAATGTGTCGACGATGCGCAGTTTGTTCGCGCGGAGGGAGCTGCCCGTTTCCGTGATGTCGACGATCGCGTCAACCAGATCGGGCACCTTCACTTCGGTAGCACCCCAGGAAAATTCGACCGTCACTGGAATCTTCTTGTTTTCGAAATAGCGTTTGACCGTGTTAACCAACTCAGTGGCCACACGTTTACCGGCGAGATCTTCCGCTTTTTGAATCGGCGAACTTTCGGGGACACACAGCACCCAGCGGGATTTCTGAATAGAGGCGCGGCTATAAATTAAATCGCAAACCTCGACGACGTCGGAGGCATTTTCCTGGATCCAATCGAAGCCGGTCAGCCCGCAATCGAAGAAACCATGTTCCACATAGCGGCTAACTTCCTGGGCGCGAACAAAACGGCCATCGAGCTCGGGGTCATCGATCGATGGCTTGTACGAACGCGAGCTCGTGGAAATCTTCCAACCTGCTTTGGCAAACAGGTTCTTGGTGGATTCTTCGAGACTACCTTTCGGCAGGCCCAGCATGAGGATCGGTATTTGGTCAGCCACAAAGGTCGAAAGCACACCGCTGCACCGATACCTTCAAGAAGAAATTCCGGCGGCAGGGTGACAACTTGGCGGCCTGGCGGGCGGCTCAGTTTCAGCCGTTAAGGCAAGCTTCTTTCGTTAACCTCAAAAGAAATTACATTTTTTTCGGATAAACAATCTCAGTCGTGTCGATAGATTCTTTTGACAACCGTCTCCGGATTTGTAAAAAAACACTCCAGTTACCCTATGCGTTCAGCACCCAAGCCCTTGATATTGGTGGTGGAAGACGAGGAGGAGTTGGCGAAACTGATCGCGATCCACCTAGAAGAAGCCGGGATGCAAACCCAGGTTTACAACCGTTGCGCGCACGCAGCTCGCTTCTTAAAAAAGAATTTCGCGAACCTCCTTTTGCTGGACGTCAACCTGCCAGACCAATCCGGGTTTCAGCTTCTCGACGAGCTTCGCAAGAGCGATATTTCCGTCCCGACGATTTTCGTAACCGGTAACTCGCTCGAGACCGCGAAGGTCAAAGGCCTCGAAATGGGCGGCGATGATTATATCACCAAGCCGTTTAGTTATCCGGAACTGGTTGCGCGGATCCGCGCGGTTTTGCGCCGCGCTGAATCGTCCGGTGATAATAAGGTCACCAAGAACGCCGGCGTCGGTGATCAACCTTTTGAATTTTGCGGCGCAAAGGTAAATCCAGAGCGTCTAGAATTGCAGTTCCCGAATGGCACGATCGTGAAGATCGGTCGCAAAGAACTCGGCATTCTCGCGTATTTGAACGAACATCAAGGCGTCGTGATCACGCGCAAGGCGCTGATCCACTCCGTCTGGGGCATTCACGCCGATGTGAAGAGCCGTTCATTGGACCAATACATTGTCAAAGTCCGTGAACTTTTCCGCGCGAATGGGCTGAGCTTGGACAGCTTCCGCACAGTACACAGCGTCGGCTATATTTTCGATCCGCAAGGTATCTCTCAAGAAGGCCGCGAGCCCGCGCCGGATGAGAACGCGGAAACGGAAAAAGCTGAAGGCTGAAGCGGCAAAGGCTGAAGGACTGAA
>FTDT01000134.1_pt1 | contig 15159 bp, 13 predicted proteins | sample 1640021 | NCBI WGS metagenome assembly FTDT01 (sample SAMEA3914869, study PRJEB12502) | metagenome | biome: forest; material: soil | place: USA | collected 2012-03-12 | depth 0.1 m | reverse complement strand
AGCAAGATCGACGCGGATAACAGGGTAAATCTTGGCATCATAAACGGTGCAAATCGGACCGGCTCAAACAGCGGAAGGGTTGCGTCGACGGAAGGCGAGCGCACCGATTCCAACAGTGAGGTAGCAGAGCCGAACGTGCCCGCCACATCCGATTCGTTCGACATGGGTGTAATACGAAACGAGGAGAGGGTAAACGACCCCAATACGGGTAACACCACCACTCGGTCCAACTTGACGAGATATCATTGGACTACCGCCTCGGGCGATTATCAAGATACAGACGACCCAAACTTTGATCCCAACATCGGTTCAAGCGTCACCTGGACGCGCATGACAGTTGTCGAATAACCCCGTCTTCTTCATTTGGCGCGATCGGTCTGGCCGAACCTTTAAAAGACGAAACCTCCGCGGCGCGCAAAAGTCGCGCTATCTCCTTGGCGAACAAAGCAAAACGCCGACTTTCGAAAAAGTCGGCGTTTTCTCAAAATGGCGGGATGGACGGGACTCGAACCCGCGACCTTCTGCGTGACAGGCAGACGCTCTAACCAACTGAGCTACCACCCCGAAATCGGGAGAGAGGCGGAACGTAGGTTTCGCAAAATCCAAGTCAACGCTCTTTTATGCCGTTTTTTCTCGAAGCCTTTGGCCGCCTTTCATTCCGCGCGCCGGTAGCACATAAGTCTCATGTTCTTCGGTAGATTCCAAAGTCTCCCGTCAGACCCAGTTTCTCAAAAGCTCGCTCGTGCGGAAACCTTTCGCTCCTGTCGCACCACCCGTCATCCGCAGTTCGCTCAGCGCATCCCGCCGCTGGCGAAGATCTCTTGTCCCGTCAGCCAGCCGGCGTCGTCGGAGGCCAAAAAGGTCGTAGCGGTAGCAATATCATCCGGGCGGCCGATGCGACCAAGGGGCGTTTGCGCGATCGCGTTCTTCGCGAAATCAGATTCCACGAAGCCCGCAGCGTGCGTTCCTTCGGTTTCGACTAAGCCAGGGCTGACTGCATTGACGCGAATCTTGCGCGCGCCCAACTCGCGTGAGAGCACGCCGGTCAGCGCCGCTACCGCGCCCTTGGTTGCGGTATAAACTGAACTACCCGGTGGGGTGATTCGTGAAACGAGCGAACCGATATTGATGATACTGCCACCTTCGCGCAGATGTTTCACCGCGGCCTTTGTAGTCAACAACAGCCCAAGGACGTTGATATCGAACATGCGATGGAAGTTTTGCGGCGTGACCTCTTCAATCGCCCCAAACTCATAAACCCCCGAATTGTTGACCAAGATATCGAGGCCCCCGAAGGCTTTGACCGTTTCTTCGATAATCTTCTGTGCGTCCGCCTCTTTGGAAACGTCTCCACCCACGGCGATCGCGCGCCCACCCGAGGCCGTGATAGCGGCCACCACCGCCTCGGCCCCGGCCTGACTGGAGGCATAATTGACCGCCACCGCGGCACCGGCCGCGGCTAGAGACTTCGCAATGGCTGCGCCGATCCCCTTCGACGCGCCCGTTACCAACGCCACTTTACCTGTAAGCTTGCTCATGATGATTGATTTTCTGGTTTGAAGTTAGCGGAGCACGAATTCCAAATGAGTTCATTAGTTCGTTACTCCGGTAGTTCGGAATTTATGAACTATGGACAAAATGTCAAGACTTGATACTTTAGAAAGTCATGAAGCCACTTTTCCACCCGTCGATCGAAGACGTGACCGTCGAGGCGATCCTTTACGCGCTCTCCGACCCTGTGCGGGTGGCCATCTTTGCCGAAATCGCCGGGTCCAAAGGCGGGCAAACCTGCTCCACGTTTTTGAGCGTGCGTGAGAAATCGATTCCCAAATCCACACTCTCGCAGCACTTCAAAGTCTTGCGCGAGTCGGGTCTCATCCGCGGCGAGCGGCACGGCGTCGAAATGCAAAACACCTCGCGGTGCGGGGAAATTGAAAAACGGTTTCCTGGATTGATCCCATCAATCATTCAGGCGCTGACGATTCAATCGCACCACCGCGGGAGCCCGGGCGAGGCGCCTAAAAAGAAACCGGGCAAAGTCGTCGCGAAAAAATAGGCGGATCGTTCCATTTTCAACGTAACCGACACTTGAATACGCGGTCGCTTCGGCGACCTTCGTGCCCATGCCATCGACTGACTCGCCCGCCAACGCCGCCCTGCCCTCTTGCGCCGTGCTGGTGTCGTCTTGCGATGCTTACGCGGATCTTTGGACGCCTTTCTTCACGCTCTTGCAGCGTTACTGGCCGGACTGCCCGTACCGCGTGTTTCTCGGCACGGGCGAGATGTCCTTCACCAGTCGTGGCGTCACTGTGCTTCATTCTGATGGCGGACGCGATTGGTCGAAATGCATCGCCGACTATCTCGACGCCATCTCGGAGGACTACGTCATCGTGGTACTGGATGATTTTTTCCTGCGCAAACCGGTCGATCAGCGGAGCATCGAAGCGTGTCTGCGTTTCGCCCACGACCATCAGGCAATTCAACTTCGGCTCATGCCCCGGCCCGGTCCTACTGATCGCATTCCTGGTGAACCCAAAATCGGCTCCGCCAAGCCGGGATCATCGTTCCGAGTGTCGACTCAAGGCGCGATTTGGGATCGCAAAAAATTGCGCGAGTTGATTCGTCCGGGTGAATCGATTTGGGAATTCGAACTGCACGGCAACACCCGCGCGAACGCGCTGCCCGACGGATTCTACTGCACTTGGAAATCCGTTCTCCCCTACCAAGGCCTCTTCGCGCATCACGTGGTCGAGAAAGGCAAGTGGTTGCTCCATGAGCGGTGGATTTGGGAAAGGCGCAAAGTCGGCTGCGACTTCACGCGGCGCCGAACGATGAATTGGGCGGAGACACTCGATTATCAATCGGTGATGGCAATCTATCACGGCCTTCCGTTCTTGCCCTGGCGATTAAAAAGAGGGCTGCTGGCCTCCGTACGCGCCGTCCTCCGCCCCTTCATGCCACCGCCCGTAAAAAAAACGGCCACGGCAACCGCTTGAGCGGCTCTCCGTGGCTCATCGTAGGCGTTAAGCAGCTTGCCAGGATTTTTAACTGCTTCTGTTCTGCTCGTACTTCGCGGCGATTTCGCCCGGCTCACGTCTGTGATCTTCTGGGGCAACTTCTTCGTACATCTTTTCGTTCATCTCTGCTTGCGCGTTTTCGGTCATAAATCGACGGGAGAAGATCATCGCCTTGTTGGCGGCTCCCGGAATGATCAACGAGTCGCCTGCGAATAGCGCATCCACACCTGCCTTGGCGACTTCTTGAGGCGCCATGAGATTGGCTTTCTGGAAGGCTTTCGTTTCAACCATTTCGGCCTTCGGAAAAAAGTCTGTATCCACCGGGCCAGGACACAGTGCAGTCAGATTTACTCCGGTGTCTTTCAACTCCACCGCCAACGCCTCTGACAGCGAAAGGACGAAGGCCTTAGTCGCATGATAGACCGCCATTGTCGGTCCAGCCTCGAAACCGGCGACACTCGCCGTATTCAAAATCCGTCCATGACCGCGCTCGACGAACTTGGGCAGAAACGCGTGGGTTAGCCGCATGACGACCTCGGAATTTAGCCGAAGCATATTGACCAAGATTTCGATGGGCACTTCCCAGAATTTGCCGCGTTGGCCAAAGCCCGCGTTGTTAACGAGGATTTCGACCTCAATATTGTCGTTATCGAGTTGGTCGACGATGTCTTCAACAGCTCCTTCTTCTGTGAGATCGCGCGCAAAGAAATCAACACTCACGCCGAATTCGCTCTCGATATTTTCTGCTACGGTTTCAAGTTCCGAGTCTACTGGTGCAATCAAGATGAGGGGATGGCCGCGCCGGGCAAATTCGCGCGCCAGCTCGAGGCCAATACCGCTGGATGCTCCGGTGATTAAAGTGGTTTCGTTATTCATGGTGACTTCGCTTTAGCGCAATGAGTGCCACACGAGCGGGAATGCGCATAGCGTCCGCAAGGCTCTGCACCTCGCTGGCTTAAAATTCACGTCTTCTCAAAGGGGACGGGCGCAACGCAGCAATCTGCACGTAGAAAGCGTATGGGTCTCGGCAGAATGCATCGCGCAATCGAGTGCACTCGGTCCCTCCGCCGAAGATCCCCGGTCAAGATTTGTCGCGGCGGGGAGCTACTTCGAGTCGCTGCTCTTGTCACCCTGGCCTGCGAAGCCTTCCAACCCTTCCCGCAGGGACTGCACAAAGGCGTTGCGCAACAAATATTCAATCGTGGTCCAGAGCGCCACTTTGTTGTCATTGAAATTTCCGCGAAAGGGAGCCTTGGTCGCCACCTTTCCCTCTTTGTTTTTCAGTACTTCGCTAACCGCGCTGGCAGCTTTGGTGGCGACTTTTTCGATCACGTTTTTATCTGTCGGTGCATCCGTGAATTTGAGCTCTTTCAGAAACGGTTTGGTGTAACCCTCGTAAGATCCGCCGTCCGCATTCACTTCGATGTAATCATCAAAAGTTCCGCTCTGAACGATGACTTTCAGATACGCTGTCATGAAATTATTCAACTCTGCCAATTGTAGACCTTGCAGCTGCATCTTCACGTTGAATTTCGGTTGTGGCGCGACCGGTTTCAAGGTCGCTTCGATGTGAACCTTCCCGTGGCCTGACATCACGGCATCAATGATTGCGCTCGAGGAAGGTTCAGTTTTGTCACGGGAGCGATTCGATAAATTCGTCGCGACGACGTGAAGCTGATCGAAAACGATCTCTGGATTCGGCTGATGCGTTTTATCCAGAAAACGGATACGGCTGTTCTTCACTTCGAACTTCGTAATTTCCATCGGAAATGCGTTGCGCAGCTCGTCCTGCCAATGGCGAATCTCGGCATTGTTGTCGTTGGGATGACCGTGCTCTTGTTCTTTTTCCTTCACCTTCTCACCGGCTGCTTGCGCCGCCTGGCCAGCTTCTTGGGTGAGGACGTGGAGGTCCGCCCCATCAATATTTCCACGGCCACCGAGTTTCCCTTTGATCAGAGCAATCCAAGAAAATTTTAAGGCGGCGTGACTCACCTTGACGATAGGTCCGTCGGCTTGATGATCGCGCGGCGTCAATTCGAAATCACTCGCGGAAACATCCGATCGCCAAAGCGCTAGGGTGACGCTCGAGACGTGCCCCGAAAATCCCGGGAGCGCAGAGAGCTTTTTATTGACAATCGATGTCAGGACCGGCGAACCCACCCATCGCAGCAAGACCAGTAAGAGGAGCACCACCGCGACCAACCAAAACAGGAATTTTTTCAGGCCGAAAGAGGAGCGTGACATCAACGGCCTGACCGATCGAAGGGCTCGGCGTTGCTGCTGCTAACACCTGCTCGTTGCTACGGAAATTTTACCAATTATTTTCAAGGTACCGGGAAGCAGCCGGATCAATATTTCCCGAGTGGCAGCCGCAAATCCGATTCGCCTCAGCGTCAAAGTATTTCATTTTCAATGCCACGGCCCACCCCCTGCTTCCTGCACTGGCCGTTCTCCATCATGAAAGATTCGTCTCCCGCTTGGACGGTTGCGCTCGTGGACGATCAACCCGATGCTCGCGAACTTCTCTCTTACGCACTGAAGGCGTCATTTCCACGCATTCAGTTGTTGGAGCCTGAGTCGCCGGGCTGGCTGCTCGATCATCTAAAATCACTCGCCTTAGAGGCAGTGGTGACGCGTTATAAACTTTTTGGCGGGATGGATGGCTTGCTTTTTTCAGCACTACTGCGCTCGGCAGGCTTTTCCGGACCAATCATCATGGTGAGCAATTCCGAAGAAATCGCGGCGCAAGCGCTCGCAGCGGGCATCAGCGAATTCCTGTCGTTTTCTCGCTGGTCTGAGTTGCCTTCGCGCTTGGCGCTCCACTTGCAACGCACCTCCGCAGAAACCGCATCACTGAAGGTGCCAGCGTAGTTGCGCCTCCGTATTCGTTTTTCCGTTACGCCGGGAGGACGACCACACTCTCGGGCGCGCAGCAACACGCAATGGTTGCGCCTATCGCAACCACTCCGAGAAAAGAAGTCGCCGGCTGAATCAGGGAAACCGTTGCCGCCGGCGCCTCTCTCGCTGGAGGGTGCAACCGAACCGTCGCTCGAACGGTGGAACCTAGGAAAACTTTCTCAACAAGTTCGCCTTCGAATCGATTTTGCAGTGTAGCCTCGAATGAGCCCGCCTGGAGGTTCTCGGGACGAATAGAAACATGGCACGCGGTCCCGACCGCAGGCGGGTTCGCGTTTTTGCGCGCTCGCAAGCTAAGCCCGTTTGAAAGCCGAAGGCTGATCGTCTCCACAGGGCTCGCGTTCGCCGCGCTCGGATTGTCAGCACTGTCTTCCACGGTCGCCGCAAAGACGTTTGATTCGCCCATGAACTCAGCAACAAAGGCATTTCGTGGCACCTGATAAATTCGCTCGGGTGTATCCAATTGTTCGATGCAGCCCGCGTTCATAACGGCGATTCGGTCGCTCAAGGCCAAGGCTTCGTCTTGATCGTGGGTGACCAAGATCGTGGTCAGACCAAGTTGACGCTGGAGTCGCTTGATCTCGATTTGCATCGATCGGCGCAGCTTTGCATCGAGTGCCGAGAGCGGTTCGTCCAGCAGTAGTATCCGCGGACCGGGTACAATTGCGCGGGCGAGCGCGACCCGCTGACGTTGGCCGCCGGAAAGTTCGTGCGGGAAACGATGCGCCATTTCTTGCAGCGCGACCATGGCCAAACCCTCGCGAACACGCTGGTTGATTTCTTCGCGCGATCTTCGCTGCATCTGCAAACCAAAGGAAACGTTTTCACGGACCGTCAAATGCGGAAACAGCGCGTAACTTTGAAACACTTGGTTCACGTCGCGACGCTGCGGTGGTAACGCCGTCACGTCGGCGCCATTAATCCGAATTGTGCCCTGGGTGGGCTGTTCGAAACCGGAGAGCATGCGCAGCAACGTGGTCTTGCCACAGCCAGACGGCCCGAGGAGTGTGAGAAATTCCCCCGGGCGCACGGCGAAAGTCACATCCTTCACGGCGATGACATCGCCAAAAGCCTTCGTCAGCGCAGACACCTCGATCATCGGGTTCATGCGGCGCTCCTCTTCTCCCAGCGCGGCCTTCTTTGCAGCAGCGCGTAGGACAGGGCAAACAGAAGTGTGAAAACAACGCCGAGCGCGGCGCCGAAAGGCCAGTTTCTCGCCTGCAAAAATTGGTTTTGAATCACGTTCCCGATCAGCGGGACTTGCGCCCCACCGAGCAAATCCGACACGGCAAACATGCCGATCGCGGGAACAAAAACCAGCACCACGCCTGCGGCGACGCCCGGCCAAGTGAGCGGAAGAATCACACGGCGAAAGACGCTCAGCTGCCCCGCACCTAAATCCTCTGCCGCCTCAAGCAGTGTCAGATCCAGTTTCTCCGCACTCGCGAAAATCGGCAGAATCATGAAGGGCAAAAAAGTATAGACCAAGCCAATCACCACCGCGGTTGGGGTGTAGAGCCAGTCGACGGGCTCAGCGATGATGTGCAGGAATTGGAGCGTGGCGTTGAGAATTCCCGAGCCTTTCAAGATCTGCACCCACGCGTAGGTGCGAATGAGAAAACTGCTCCAAAACGGAATCATCACCCAGAGCAGCCAACGCTCGCGTTGAGGCGCGGGGCGGCGCGCCATGTAATACGCAGCCGGATACGCGATGACCACACAGAGCACGGTGGTAAGGGCAGCATAGCCGATCGAGCGAAGTAAAATGTAGAGATAGCGCGGCTCGAAAACGCGGATGAAGTTTTCCCCGGAAAATGCGAAGACGATCCGTCCGAGTTCATCGCGCTGACAAAAACTATACACGCCAAGAATTGCCAGCGGCACTAGCGCGAACGCTACCAGCCACAGGACCATCGGCATCAACAGCAGCCACGCGCGCCACCCGGGCGGGTGGCTGCCGGATTCGGTGTTTTGGAGCGAGAGAGCAGCTTGCACGCGAGGTCAGCGGGTGTTCTTCAGATCGGTCACAAGCTCATCGATTTCCTGGCTCGTTTTCCCGATCGCGCGAAACGTTTCTAATTTTCCCACCTTGGGATAACTCGCAGGATTGCCCAGTTGCGCTGCGCTCAGCAGTCTGCGCGCGGCACCGTTTGGATTCGTATACGGAAAGGCGTCAGAGATTTTTTTGCTTACCTCGGGCCGCAACAAATAGTTAATGAACGCCAGCGCGGCCTCCGTGTGCGGAGCGTTCGCCGGGATTGCGACCACATCGACAAATTCATGCGCCCCCTCCGCAGGGATTACGTATTCAAACTTTGGATCTTCTTTATAGAGAATCGCGGCTTCTCCGCTCCAAACGACGCCAAGATCAACGTCACCATTGAGCAACGCGGTCTTCGGGCTATCAGAATCGAACACTCGGACCATTTTTATCCACTGCGCGAGGATAGGTTTGGCGCGAGCGATGTTTTCGGGAGTGAGATCGTTCGCCTTCAGTCCGAGCGAGTACATCGCCCAAGTGAGCATCTCGCGGTTGTCATTCACCACCACGATTCGGCCAGCATGCTTCGGTTGGAAAACATCTTTGAAGCCATGAATCGGCTCTTTAATTTTCGCCGTGTTCACGACAATTCCGACGGTGCCCGTCATGTAGGGAACGGTGAAGCTCTGCGTCGGGTCGTGCGGCATGTGCAGAAACTCGGGCAGAATATTCGGCAGATTCGGCAGCTTCTCAAAATCGAGTTTTTTCAACAGCCGCGCTTTGATCAGCGCCTCGGCGATATAGTCAGGGGGCTGAACGATATCATAAGCGGTATTTCCCGGAAGCAGTTTCGCCATCATCTCTTCGCCCGACGCGAAGGTCTCGTAGTTTACTTTTACGCCACTTTCCTGGGTGAAGCCATCGATCACCTCTTGCGGTACATATTCGGACCACGCGAAAAGATTGAGTTCTTTGTCGGCTCCCCAAACGGGGCGCAGTGAGAGCAGCGCGAGAAGCGTAACGAGAGTCCTAGGAATCGATTTCATGAACGTGCAGGGGGCGTCCGCGTGAGTTGGCGAACGTGAGAAGAAAAGAGCAGCGCGATCAGCGTGACGCCAATCAAGATTGCGGAGAGCGCGTTGAGCATCGGGTTGAGCCCGACCTTCGCCAGACCGTAGATTTTCAACGGCAATGTGACCGAACGCGCCGATGCGGTGAAATACGTCACCACCAATTCGTCGAGCGATAAAGTGAACGCCATTAATCCGCCCGCGACCCACGCGGGACGCAGCAACGGAATAATAATATAACGAAACGCTTGCCACGGGCTCGCGCCGAGATCGAGAGCCGCTTCCTCGAGCGCTGGATCGAGTCCTTGCAGTCGCGCTTGCACCGCGATCAATACAAACGGGAAACTGAACGTCACGTGCGCGATGATTACCGTGGTGAAGCCGAGAGGTATCGCTAACGCGGCGAAAAAACTCAGGAGGCTGATTCCGATAATAATTTCGGGCATGATAATGGGCAGTGACACGAGTGCGTGGATGGCGCGCTTTCCCCAAAACCGATAACGGTAGAGCAGCCACGCACCGGTGGTGCCCAAGATGAGGGACATCGCAGTTACGACGCTGGCGATGACTAGACTATTTTTCAGCGCGGCGAGAAGCGGGCCGTTGTGCCAGACATCCGCGTACCAACGGAGAGTGAAGCCTTCCCAAATCACATTCAGCCGCGATCGGTTGAATGAATAGACAATCAGAACGCCGATCGGCAGATAAAGAAACGCCAGCACCAACACCGTCCAACCGGCGAAGAAAGGGTCGAGTGAAAAACGTTTTGCTGTCCGCATGAGCCGCGCGCGGATCAGAAACAGTTAAATCTATTTCTGCAAGAAAGGCGCTTTCGCCAAAGCATCGAAAGCAAACTGCACCGCCACCGCCGCCAGCAACAGTCCCATCAATCGCGTCACCAGTTTCACCGCAAGCGGATTGAGGCGATGCGCGCCGTGCACGCCGAGGCGCAAAATGAGATAACTGCAGAATCCGACCGCGCCGATACAGAGGAAAAGCGTCGCCACCTGCGCGGGCCCGCGTGCCTGGTTCAACAAAATCAACGCGGTCGAAATCGAACCTGGTCCGGCCAGCATCGGCACGCCCAGCGGTGCGATGGCGATATCATCCTTGGCGGTGCCTTCGCGCACTTCTTCGTCAGTCTGCTGCGCGGCTGGACGTTTAGCGTAAAGCATGTCCAACGCGATGCGCACGAGTAGAATGCTACCTGCGAGTTGAAACGCCGGCAGCGTGATTCCGAGCAAACGAAAAATCCACTGACCAGCCGCGGCAAAAATCGCGAGCACACCCGCCGCCACAAAACACGCCAGGCGCGCCATGCGCAGCCGCTGCGGTTGCGGATCGTTCGGCGTCATCGCAATAAATGCGGGAACGACTGCCAGCGGATCGACGATCACAAATAGCGAGCTGAACGCGAGGCCTGCGTATTCGATGACGTTCATTTCGACGGCCGGCATGCGACCACACTATGAGATCAGGCGAAGGACGCAAAAAAAAGCCGCTGCGAGAAAGCAGCGGCTTCTTTTCAAAACCATCCGCCAATCAGTCCGCGTCGTAAACTTCAACGAGCGCAACGCCCGTGGTGCCGCCCACGCCGGAGACGATCGCGGTATAACCGCCAGGAGGCAGCGTCGTGATGATCGCGGCGTCTTTGGACCCGACATCCCAGTTATCGATGCCGAGCGTCTTGAACGTCGGTTCTTGCGAAGCTGCATCCCAGTTATCGTTCGTGCCGATGATCGGTTGTCCGGTCGCGTTGCTGTGCAGCTCAATTTGCGGATCGGCCAGCGGACTGGTGATCCCGTATTTTGAGAGAGCCGGACCATTAGCGCGAATCACGACGCGTTTCGGCGACGAGCCGCTGACGATGAAACCAGCGATCTGGACATTCGCACCGGTACCAACCAAAGAGCGGGTCGAGATATTTGTGAGCTTCGACGCGCTATTGCTTTGATCGACGACAAAAATTTCGACGAGCGAAATCCCCGTCGATGTGCCATCTGCACTCGAGACGACTGCAGTGTACCCACCGGGGCTCAGCGTCGCGACAATCGCAGCGTCTTTACTACCATCGTCCCAAGCGGTCGCGCCCGCGGCGCGAACGGCAGCAAGGACATTGGCTTTCTCGGTGGCGCTGTCGCCCCAGTTGTCGTTGGTGGTGATCACGGATTGAGTCGAGTCGGTGTTATGAAGGACTAATTTCGGATCAGCTAAGAAGCCCGAGGTAATTCCGCTTTTTTGCAGCGCAGGTCCGTTCGCACGGATGAGCACCGTTTTGGTAGCGGTACCTGAGATGATAAACCCGGCGATTTGAACGTTGGCGGCCGAGCCAACCGAAGAACGCGTAGAAATATTGCTCAGGCGCGCCGTGCCGTCGGGCGTGCCGGTGCCGCTATCCGCCACAGACAACGTAACCGCGGTTGAAGTGCTCGCGACTTGGCTGCCGTCGCTGATGACCACGCGGAATTGTTCACCATTCATGCTCGTGGTCACGTTCACTACAGAAAGGCTGGCAGTGGCAGTCCCACTAAAGTTGCCGCCGTCTGAAATGTTAGTCCACGTCGAAGAGCCGGGCGCGAGCGTTTGCCATTGATACGTCAACGCGAACTGACTCGTGGCTGAGACGGTGAAAACGCCGCCCAAACCGGAGAAGACCGACTGGCTGACGGGCTGCGTTTTAATCGTGATCGTGTTAGTGCCGGAAGCGCCAGAAATGCCCAGACGAATATCGTTATTGTTCTGGTCGGAAATATACAGATTTCCCGTCGCATTATTGACGATGATGCCCGTCGGGAAATTGAATTTCGCCGCGGATCCAACGCCGTCGATGTTTTCAGGCGTCGTTCCGCTCAAGGTCGTGACAGTTCCATCGGGAGCTATTTTGCGGATCGCATTCGAAGTGCTATCAGCCACAAAGAGATTTCCGGAAGAATCCATGGTAATACCTTGCGGGTAGGAGAACTCTGCGGCGGTGCCGATGCCATCGACGGTCCCAGCCTTGCCGGCTTTTCCTGCAATCGTACTCACGACACCACTCGGCGTGATTTTGCGGATCGTGGAGTTGTCCGAGTCGGTCACGAAAAGATTTCCCGCGGTATCGATGGTGATTCCGTTGGGAGCGGAAAAGAGCGCGACCGACCCCGGGCCATCCGTCGTGCCGGTGATCCCTCTCGTTCCGGCGATCGTGCTGACAACGCCTGCCGGTGTGATTTTGCGGATCGTGTCGTTACCGAAATCGGCGACATATAAATTACCTGCCGGGTCGATCGTAATGCCGGCCGGCAAGTCGAAGTAAGCGAAGTGTCCAGTGCCGTCCAGGCCGCCCGGGAAGAGAGGAGATCCGGCGATGGTCGTGACGACACCCGCGGGAGTGATTTTCCGGATCGTGGAATCGTAATTGTCGGTCGCGTAAATATTGTCAGCGGAATCGATCGTGAGTCCATCCAAGCCACCGAAGGTGGCAGCTGTGCCGGTCCCATCCGCGTAGCCACGAGTTCCAGCTGTGCCTGCGAAGGTTGTGACGACGCCTGCGGGGGTGATTTTACGCAGCGTATAATTCGCATAATCGGCGACGAAAATGTTGCCGGCGGAGTCGCGCACCATCCCTTGCGGAGAATTGAAACGCGCGGCGGAACCTGTGCCGTCGGTATTGGCGGGAAGCGTCGGTACGGAGCCCGCGATCGTCGACACGGTCGCATCAGCGGCAATTTTGCGGATGACCTGATTGCCGGCGTCGGCGAGGTATATGTTGTTCGATTTGTCGATCGATATACCAGCCGGGGCGTTGAAGGTTGCGAGATTACCGGCGCCATCCTGACTACCCGCAGTATAAATATTACCAGCAAACGTGCTGACCTGACCGTCTGTAGTGATTTTACGAATACTGTCAGCGACCGCGTCGGTTACAAAAATATTTCCCGACGAGTCGATGGCGATGCCATATGGCGAATAGAACTCCGCCACGGCCACCTTGCCATCGAGGGTCCCCTGAACGCCTACGCCAGCATAGATCGTGACGGTGGTGCTTTGATCGATGCGACGGACTTCCGCGTTGCCGTTATCGGTGACGTACAGCGTATTCGATTTGTCGATCGCAATGCCATACGGCGCGTTGAAAGTCGCAACTGTCCCGGTCGCGTTGATGGAGCCACTTACGCCAGCATCGCCCGCAAATGTCGTGACGACACCCGCCGGAGTGATTTTGCGAATCGTATCGTTTCCAGTGTCGACCACATAAAGATTATCGGAGCTATCACAGGCCACGCCGTGCGGTGTGGTGAACAATGCCGCAGTGCCCGTGCCGTCGGCTGTGCCCTGAGTTCCGTGCGTGCCAGCGAAGGTCGTGACGACGCCAGCCGGTGTAATTTTGCGGATGGTATTATCACCTGCGTCGCTGACGAACAGATTGCCCGTGCTGTCGAACGCGAGCCCCGCCGGGGCGACAAAGCGCGCCGCGCTGCCGGTTCCATCCGTTGCGCCGGAAACACCCGCTAAACCTGCAAAGGTGGTGACGACGCCTGCGGTTGTAATTTTGCGAACCGTATGATTGTCGGAATCCGCGACGTAAATATTACCCGCGGAATCAATCGCGGTCGCGATTGGATCCCAAAAACGTGCGGCGCTTCCGGTACCGTCCGCGCTACCTTCGCTGACAGTTCCACCAGCAAGATGGATAAACGTATATGTGGTGTCCGCGCGAGCGGTCGCCGCTATGGGCAGCAAAATGCAGGCGCTAATGGACAGCGCACGGAGTTTCTGGGTCAGGCCTAGAGACTTAAAAAGCACGGCAGATGGTTTTGAGGGCTTTGAAGAAACGGAAGCGAATCTTCTCGAGACGGACTGGCAAGAGACCGCTCAGAACGAAAAATAGTTCATAATTTCTTCGGCGGGTCACGTCCGAATTACAATCCTACCCTTCCGGCGGGCAAATGGAGCTCTGCTTTTCCGCCGAATGCGCCACGAACGCCTCAACGCACGCCGTGGACGCGCATTTTGACGACGTAGACCGATTTACTGGCTGCTATGAACAACTGATCTCGATTAGGACCGCAAAAGGTCAGATTGGCCGTCCACGGTTCTTGAATGTCGATGTGATCAATCTGCCGGCCACTCGGATCGAACACGGTGACGCCTTTCCCAGTCAGATAAATATTCCCCTGCTCATCGATTGTCATGCCGTCCGAGCCCATCGCACAAAACGGACGGCGATTGGTCAGATCTCCGCCGTCCTGAATCGTATAAACGTAAGTTTTGTGATCGCCGATGTCGGCCACGTAGAGCGTTTTTCCGTCGGGCGTGCCGACGATTCCGTTCGGTTGCTTGTAGCCGCGATCGACCACACGCACGGCGCCATTTCGGTGGTCGCGAAAATAAACGTACTGCCCCGGTTGTTGCGAAGCGGGGTTGCGCTTCCAGTATTTGCGAGCGTAAAGCGGATCCGTGAAATAGATATCACCGTTCGCCATCACCCACACGTCGTTCGGCCCGTTCAGCAGATGGCCCTCGAAATCCGTGACGAGCACGGAAACTTTTTTCTGCGGTGAGATCGACCAGAGCTGATTGTTCTCATCGGCACATACGATCAAGTTTCCCTCGCGATCGAAGCGGGTGCCGTTAGCTCGTCCCGCTGGTTTCAACCACTCGGAAATTTTGCCATCGATGCTGTACTCCATGATTCGATCATTTGGCTGATCAGTGAAAAACACGTTGCCCGCGCGATCCGCCGAAGGCCCCTCCGTAAATTCAAATTCGCTAGCAATTTTGACCGGCTTCGCGCCGGGTGCCACGACACCTTCACCAAACGAGAGAGAGACAGACATAGAAATTAATAATGTAAGCAAACTGGAGCGAAGAGGGGCACACGTCATCGCGCGAACGTACGCTTCCCCTCTCCGTCTTCAACTCGAAGAGAATGCTTTCATTCGGGCATGCGAAACGGGTTGCGCGCGCGCAAAAATCTGGGCGGGCTGGCGTTATGGTTTCCCGCGACCTGGATTTTGCGCACCGCCACGGCATTCTCGGAGGTGGCGTGTGGTTAATCGATTCGACCAAGTACATCGATCACTACCCAGAGCCCAGCCGATTAGCGACGATCTTTGAAACCGTCCAGTCGAACGGTGGCGGGGCCTTCAACGTGTTGGTTGACCTCGCCAAACTCGGAGCCGATTTCCCGCTT
>FTDT01000176.1_pt1 | contig 15579 bp, 14 predicted proteins | sample 1640021 | NCBI WGS metagenome assembly FTDT01 (sample SAMEA3914869, study PRJEB12502) | metagenome | biome: forest; material: soil | place: USA | collected 2012-03-12 | depth 0.1 m | reverse complement strand
TTATGCTCGGCCAGCCAGCGCTCAGCTTCGATCGCGGCTTGGCAGCCCATGCCTGCCGCCGTGATCGCCTGGCGGTATTGATGGTCTGCGCAATCGCCCGCGACATAAACACCGGCTACTTTCGTCTGCACTTGGCTGCCCATTTTTGGAACGAAGTACCCGTTTTCATCGACGTCGAGCGCCGAGGCGAATGCTCCCGTGTTCGGCAGATGACCGATCGCTATGAACACCCCTTTGACTGGCAAAACTTTTTCGCCGCCAGATTTCAGGTTACTCACTTTCAGCCCGCTGACTGCGCCTTCGGCAACCCCGACGATCTCGATCGGCGCGCTATCCCAAACCATCTCTATTTTCGGGTGCGATGTGGCGCGCTCCGCCATGATTCGCGATGCCCGCAATGAATCGCGGCGATGGACCAGATAAACTTTGCTGGCGAAACGCGTGAGAAAAAGTGCCTCTTCACATGCGGAGTCGCCGCCGCCGATCACGGCCACGTCCATCTTTCGATAAAACGCGCCATCGCAGGTCGCGCAGGTGGTTACACCTTTGCCGCCGTAAAGTTCTTTTTCACCGGGAATCCCCGTGAGCCTTGGCGACGCGCCCGTCGCGATAATCACCGCTTTCGTTTCGATCACGCGCTCGCCGGTGTGGAGTTTGAGCGGTTGCGAAGAAAAATCCACCGACGTGATCAACGCTTGCTCGAAACGCGTCCCGAATTTCGACGCCTGCCGGCGCAAGTTGTCCATTAACTGAAAGCCATCTACGCCCTCGGGAAACCCAGGAAAGTTTTCCACTTCAGAGGTCGTCGTGAGCTGTCCGCCCGGCAAACCGCCTTCGATGACGAGGGGGTTGAGATTGGCTCGACCGGTATAAATAGCAGCGGTGAGGCCAGCGCAACCGGTGCCGACGATGACAACATTTTCAACCGAAGTGGACATGGGTATTTAATGCAGAGGTGAAACGGCCCCCCGATTCGAAGGGCAAATAAATTCGCTGGCGCTAAATCACGATTCCGCGCTCGACGACGGTATCAGGCAGCTCGTGCCGTTCATGAGGATTAACCGGAAAGTCACGGGCCAAAATCCGGCCAGCCTCGCGAATGCCGTGCACGAGCCCTTCGGTAAAATCACCGGCGCGAAAATAGCGAGCCATGGCATCGCCCGTCTGGCTCCAAAAGTCTTCGCCGCAACGTTCGTGAATCGCTTTGTCTCCAAAAATTGCATACGCTCGTGAAGCGGGCGCGACGAGCAGTAGCACGGCATTGCGATGACGCGTCCGATGCATGCCGAGGCGCGCGAACTCGAAGCGTGCGGTCTCGATTGGATTGGCAACTTCTCCTGGGTAAACCACGACGCGAATTTCTCCGGACGTGGTCAACTCAGCCGCGCTCACGGCTCGCTCAACCGCAGAAAAATCAACGGGTGAATAGCGCAGGCTCATCACCAATTTCCTCCTGCACCGCCGCCACCAAAATCACCCCCGCCGCCGGAAAAACTATCGTTGCTGCTGCGAGAAGAAGAGTTGCTGCCGGAATCGAAACCCCCGCCGCCGACAATCCACGGCCCCGAGCCGAAAGTGCGGGTGCGATCGGCATAAGGCGAGGTTGACGTCCAGCCTCGGCGGCGTCGTGCGAGCCAGCCAAAGATCCACATGAACACCACGAACAGGCCGACGCCGAAAAAAGACACCCGATTGCCGGTCTCTCCGGTGGCTTGGGCATGGGTCGCACCAGTGCCCTTAAACTCCCCGCGGCACGCCTGCATCATGGCGTGCACGCCTGAGGTGAGCCCGGCCGAATAATCTCCGCGGCGAAAAGCGGGCGTGATTATGTTGTGGATGATCAGCGAACTGGTCGCGTCAGTCAGCACGGGCTCTAACCCGTAGCCCACTTCGATGCGGACATAGTGGTCGGCCACGAAAACGAATAAGATCGCGCCGTTGTTTTTCCCCTTTTGTCCGACCTGCCAAGCATGCGCGGTGCGAATCGTGAAGTCTTCGCTTGCGGCGCCTTCGGGCACTCGCGGAAAAATTGCGACCAAGAGCTGATCGCTGGTCTCGCGTTCGAAGTCAGCCAACTCGTGATTGAGTTGAGCGGCCGTCGCCGGGCTGACGATCCCCGCCCGATCCGTGAAATAACGGTCCGGCCTGGTCGGCAGCGCGTCACTGGGCAGCGCACGGAGCACAGCAAAGCCGGCCAGCCACAGTCCGAGGAGCAAAGAGAGAAAGCGTGGCCGGTGACTCATCTGGAGCGGTTAAAACTTCACTTCGGGCGGACGGTCCGCGCCGGGCGTTGCCGCAAAATAGGCGCGCGGTTGATATCCGAAAACGCCGGCGAATAACACGGTCGGAAACTGCCGCACCGCGGAGTTGTAGACTTGGACGGCTTCGTTGAAACGGCCGCGCTCGACGGCAATCCTGTTCTCGGTGCCTTCGAGTTGGGCCTGGAGCGATTGAAAGTTGGAAGTCGCTTTTAAATCGGGATAACGCTCTGAGACGACGAGTAAACGAGAGAGCGCGGAGGACAGCTGGCCTTGTGCGGCGTCGAACGCGGCGAGCTGACTTGCATCCGTGGGCGCCTTGTTCGGATCGATCGAAACACGTCCGACGGAGGCGCGCGCGTTGGTCACGGCGGTCAGAGTCGATTTCTCAAAGTTCGCTGCGCCTGAGACCGTGTTGACCAAATTCGGGATCAGATCGGCGCGCCGTTGATACACGTTTTGCACCTGTGCCCATTGCGCGTCGACGGCCTGGCTTTGGTTGACGAGCCGATTGTACGCGCCGACGCCGTAAAGTACGACGCCGAGTACGATCGCAGCGATCACACCGAGAGTAATAAGGACTGTCTTCATAGAGATTGAACGGAGCGCGCACCGTTACACGAGAATCGTGGGAAGTAAAACGACTCGCGGCCGCTCGCAAAGTTGAAAAAGGTAACTGTTCGGATAGCCGCGAGATTCGGATCGGTAAATTTTTCGGGCGCGCTAAATCTTTTCGTTAAAAGCTATTTTGTAGCTTGGAAGCGGCAACCATGCGCGCTGAAACCGGCACCAAAGCTGACCAGCCACCAGTCGCTGCCTGGTTTGGGTTGATTTGCGCGTAGTGCTTCTTCCAATACAAATAAAACCGACGGGCTGCTCATGTTGCCGTGCGCGCGCAAGACGGCACGCGAGGCGGAAAAATCAAAAGCGGGCAGGGCTTGCTCGAGCGCAGTGACGACGTCTCTTCCACCAGGATGAGCAATGATCCGCGCGATGGGCGCGGCTGCTTTGCGAGATGATTCTGCGGAGAAAAGTTTGGTCACCGCGCTGGCGGCCAGCGCTGGCACCGTCGCGTGGAGCAGATTGCGCAGCTTGCCGTCGCGCTGTTCGAAACGGATTTTATCGCGATCGAGCGGCGCGTGATAGGTGGAATAATGATCGACGCGGAAACCCGATGGACCCGGCTCGTTTTTCCAAATCGCGGCGGCGGCGCCATCACCGAAAAGACACGCGCTCACGATCACGCCGGGATCGTCATCGAGATAAAACGCGGCAGAGCAAATTTCCACGGCGATTGTCGCAATCGTCGCGTCGGGATTGGAATGGAGGAGGGCGTCGGCTGCACGCAAAGTCGGGATGGCCGCGCCACAACCCAAGCCGGCGAGATCTTGCAGAATCGCGTCCGAGCGCAGGCCAAGTTGTTCGGCCACATAACTCGTCAGTCCCGGGCAGAGATAGCCGGTGCAGGTGCAAATCAAAAGTCCGTCAAGTTGCGCGGCGCTCAACCCTCGTTGAGCGAGTGCTGCCGTAAGCGCGGTGGCAGCAAGCTTGGGACCTTCGCGGCGGAACGCTTCATTGAGCTGGTCGGCCGGGTAGCCGAAAACCTCGGGCACTTCTTCAATTGCAAATTGGCGAGCATCGATGCCGCTATCGCCGCGCAAGATCGCGCGCGCGAAAAGCTGGGAGCGGCGGTTGAGTCGCTCGCGAACTGCTGGGCTCTGCGCGATCTCGTAGCACTCTTTTTGCGTGAACGAGCGCAGCGGATTAGCCGTGGCGAGGGCATGGAGGTACATGGATCAGGCGTGAACGAGAGCCGCGAGGCGGCGAAGCGGAAGGAGCCCGCTGCGATGAGCTAGCTGGAATAGTTTCTGGGAAAAAGGTTCCAACATGAAGCCGTGCAATCGATCGGCGAGAGTGATTCGGCGGTTCACTTTTCGGTGAATGGAAAACATCGCGGCGCGCACGGTTTCGGACCAATCGCTTTCATCGCGCGCCCATGCAAGCACGGGTGCGAGCGCGCATTCTGCGGTTTGAAACGCGATGGCCATGCCGTTGCCGGTGAAAGGAGGGATCATGCTGAAACGATCGCCCAGTTCGATGCGGTTTGCCGTGGCCGGACTGCGCCTCAAGTGACTCCGGGAAAAACCGAAACCTGCGACTGAGCTGATCGATGCGCTATCGATGGCTGCTTTCTCAAGCCGCGCAGCCAGGGAATTAAGTTCGGCGGCGCGCAAGTAAGTTAATAAAGCTGACTGACGATCGATGGTCATCGCGGTGCGTCGGCGAAAAAGACCGCAGACGTTGATCCAGCCTTCTTCGACCGAAGATAGGCCGACATAGCCGTCTTTGCCTAAGTGAAATTCAAGTTCGCCTGCGAGCTCGAGTCCGCGCGCATGTAGTTTCAGCCCTAGCCACGGCGATATCTGCCGGGCGCGACCGGTGGCGAAAATCCGTCCGGGCGGCGTAGTGCTATCGTCAATACGGCGATGAATTTCGAGTTTTCCGCCGGCAGCGCGAAAGGCATCCGCGAGACGGCGGTCGAGTGCATAGCGGCTCAGCGCCAAAGCGGGTTGCAGCAGCTGCTGGCGGCGCGTGAGGGTGTCCCGCGAAAACCAGACGACCTCCTTAAGCGGCTGCGCGTCGGCCAAGACGGTTTCTAGCCCTAGCGTCGAAATGGTCGAGGCGTGAAGGCCGGCGATAAATTCTCCGCAGACGCGGTGACGCGGATAATCGCCGGCCTCGAAGACAGTGGTGTCAACTCCGCGCTTTTGCAGCGCTAACGCCAAGCTGAGCCCGGCCAAGCCGCCGCCGACGATCTCAACCGACCGGCTCATGGGCGGCGTTCCGCGATCACGCGGTACGCAAAAAAATGGCGCGGAAATTTCCAGGTCCAGCTGCGCGGATCGAGGCCGAGGAGGCGTGGCAATTCATGACTGCGAAAACCAGCGGCCACGCTCACCCAGCCATCGTGTCGGCTGACATAGTTGGCGCGGAGCGAGCGCGCCAACGCGGCGAAAAACCACTGTTGCCAGCGGCCTCGGCGTACGTCGCCGATCATGATGAGCCGAGCATGCCGGTTGAGATGTTCGCCTAGCGTCGCGAGTTGGACCGCATCCAAATGATGAAAAAAAAGATTGCCGATGACAATCCGGTAGGTTTCCCAGCCTTTAAACTCTAAGAGATCGGTTTGATGCCAATTTGACGCGGCTGGAATGTTCGCCGGTCGCGGAGCCAAGTCTAGGCCATCGGTGGGGAGGCCGAGTTTATTGAGCTCTGCGCACAGCTCGCCGGTGCCGGCCCCGACTTCGAGGATCTTTTCGCCCGCCTTCATCCGCGGGGGCAGAGCTTCAGTGATCCAGCGCCAATTTCCTAGAGCGCGGTTAAAGGCGCGGATATCGTCGCGCGATTTAATCGCTTCAGGGTGGTCCGCCGGTAAGTTATCGAGGATTTCTGGGGTGAGGCGTTGCGGGCGTTCCGAGAGCGTCAGCGGCATGGCGTCCAGCTTTGTACTCGGGACGCGATTTTTGGCCAGTCGGAGCGTACAAAAAGGCAGCACAATCCGATTGACACCGGGGATGCCCTGTGGGAGTTGGTCGGGCTACGTGAAATTCGGCGTCTCGGCTTTCGGTTTTCGATCAGTCTGTGATGTCGCCTCGGTTTAACCGCCGACGGACACTTTTTAATCTTAAATTCATTCCATCATGGCACACAGCGAAATTCTGCTCTTGAAACCGGTCGAAGGTCTCGGCTCCGAAGGCGACCAAGTGAAGGTCCGCGCCGGTTATGCGCGTAATTTTCTGCTGCCCCGCAAGATCGCCGCTCCGCTGACGGTCGCGAATCGCAAGCAGGTTGAAGCATTAAAGAAGCGCCGCAGCGAACGTGAATCTCAAGAACTGCAAGGCGCGCAGGAACTCGGCAAAAAGTTGGAAAAGACCTCCATCGCGTTCGCTGTCAAAACGGGCGAAGGTGGCAAGATGTTCGGCGCCGTCACCAGCAGCGATCTCTATGATCGTTTGGTGCAGTCCGGTATCCAGATCGACAAGAAGAAGATCCATCTCCACACGCCGGTAAAGACCCTCGGCAAGCATGAGGTGAAGATCCGCTTGCACGAAGATGTCACGGTCGAGATCAGTTTCGACGTCGTCTCCGAGAATCCGATCGTCCCGGTGGCTGAAGAAGCTCCGGCTCCTTACGAAAAGCGCGGCGATCGTCGCGATCGCTCCGAGAAAAAGTCGGAACGCTCGGAAAAGAAATAAGGAACTCGCTTTTGCGCAGCCGCGCCTTCCCACGGGCGCGGCTTCTTTTTTTGTGGGGATCTTGGGAGTAACAAAAAATAACCTGAGGTTGCCGGTGTGCGCTCGCGCGAATTGAACTTGTTGCCCTGATGTCCGACGACTCTGCCAGATCGTTTCGGCGCGGGCGCCCCAACGGCGCCTCGAACGAAAACGAGCCTTTCTCCCTCGACCCCTCCCGCTCCCCACCGCACAGCATCGAGGCGGAGGAGTATTTGCTCTCGTGCTGTTTACTCGACGGGAACGACACCGTCGCGCGTTGCTTCGAAGGCAAGCTGAGTATGGCGGCCTTCTACGTTCCCGCCAATCGCGTTATCTACGAGAAGTTAACCGATCTCTATAATAGGGGTGCCCCGATCGATTTGGCTGTGCTTGCCGAAGAGCTGAAGACGTCCAAGCAGCTCGATCAGATCGGAGGCTACGCGTATCTGACTCAGATCAGCGGTCGCATGCCGACAACTGCGCAGGTCGGCTACTTCATCGAGAAAGTCCGTGAGCTTTTTCTGCTTCGTGAATTGATCAAGGTCGCGACGCAGGCAGTAGAAAACTGTCACACGTTTACGGGGGGCCTTGAGGAGTTCATCGACAAGGTCGAACAAGATATTTTCAAGGTCACTCAGGATCGTATTTCAGACGCGGCGAAGTCGATGAAGGAGCCGACGCGCGAAGCGATGAACATCATCACGAAAATGATGATGAAGAAGGGCGAGCTCACCGGCGTGAGTTCAGGTTTCCGCGATCTCGATCAATTCACTTTCGGTTTTCAACGTCAGGAAATGATCGTGCTCGCGGCTCGTCCTTCGATGGGCAAGACGTCGCTTGCGCTCAACATGGCGGAGGCTGCGGCGATGCCGAAACGTGGTACGAGTGTTGTCACGCTGATCTTCAGTTTGGAAATGAGTTCGTCCCAGCTTGCGCTTCGTATGCTTTGCGCTCGCGCACGGGTGAACATGAAGTTGCTGCGCGACGGGTTGCTTTCGAAAAACGGCGAAGAACAGCAGCGATTGTTGCAGGCGGCGGATGAATTCGCGAAATCATCGATTTTCATCGACGACTCCAGTCACCTCACAATCATGGAATTGCGTGCTAAAGCGCGCCGCTTACACGCCCGCCAACCCCTCGGCTTTATCATCGTAGATTATCTCCAACTGCTGAGCCCGACCGATCCAAAGGTCCCGCGCGAACAGCAGGTCGCAGAAATTTCTCGTGGGTTGAAAGCATTGGCAAAGGAACTCGACGTTCCCGTGCTTGTATTAAGTCAGTTAAATCGCTCGGCAGAAAAAGAGAACCGTACCCCGAAACTCTCGGACTTGCGCGAATCTGGTTCTATCGAGCAAGACGCCGATGTTGTCCTCATGCTCGCTCGCCCCAAAGACGCCGATGAAAAGTTCCAAGTGGCTGCGGACTCAGCGGAGTTAATAGTTGCCAAGCAACGAAACGGGCCAGTAGGAGAACTCAAACTTACCTTCCTCCGAGACATCACTCGCTTTGAAAACTTCACTCAGTAACCCGGTGCTCAGGGTCGCACGTATCTTCTTATTTTTCGTTTTTGCTGCTGCGGCCACCATTCGGGTCTCTGCTCAATCGACTGAAGTCGAGGCGCCGGCCGAATACCGTGTCAACAAACTGACGGTCCGTTTCAATGGCACCGCCAACGTCAATGAGCAGGTCGTGCGCGCCAACATGGCGGTGCGGGAGGGCTCCGATATGGACGACGCGATGATCGATCGCGACATCCGCTCGCTCTATCGCACGGGTCTCTTCGAATTCATCGAGATTAAGCGCGAAGTGCTCGCCAATCACGGTGTGAATTTGGTCGTTGAGGTGACGCCGAAGTATCGCGTGCTCACGGTGAAATTCGAGGGCAATAAAGAGGTGAAATCCCACCGCCTTCTGAAGGAGACGAAGTCTAAAGCGAATTCTCCGCTCGACGAACGTCAGGTCAAAGAAGACTCCGAAAAGCTCCGCGAATTTTATCAGAAGAAGGGCTACAATCAGGCCACTGTCACTTACTCCATTGAGCGCGACCGCTCGACAGGCTTCGGCACCGTTGTTTTCAAGGTTCACGAGGGTGAACGCGTCAAGATTTCCGAAATCCGGTTCGTCGGAAATGCTCACGTCAAAAAGAAAAAGCTGTTGGGCGAAATGGATACCAAGAAGTACGGATGGTTTTCTTGGCTCCTCGATACCGGCCGTTTGAAGGATGACCAGTTCGAAGACGATTTGGAAAAGTTGCGCGACTACTATCGCAACGAAGGCTACCTCGACGTCGATATCGCGCCGGAAAAAGTGATCTACGATTACCCGAAACCGGGCAAACTTGTCATCACGATCCAAGTTTCTGAAGGTCGTGAATATCATATCGGCGACATTTCGATCACCGGCAACAAGCTGCACCCGACCGCGCTGCTTCGCTTCTTGCTCCAACAACAACCTGGCATGGTTTTCTCGCCAGAAAAGTTGGATAAAGACGTCGAAACGCTGGAAGATTTTTACGGCAAAGACGGTTATCTCGAGACGCGCGCTCGCCTGATTCGCAAACCGAATTTGAAGACGGGTAACATCGACGTCGAGTATCACATCGAGGAGTCGGAGCAGTTTTTCGTGGAATCAATCGAGATCGAGGGTAACGAAAAGACCAAGAGTGTCGTAATTTTGCGCGAACTCACGCTCGGCCCGGGTGAGGTGTTCAACATGGTCCGCATGAAGTTGAGCAAGCTTCGCTTGGAAAATACCCGATTCTTCGACGAAGGTAGCGTCAGCCTTTCGCCAGAAAATACCAACATCCCGAATCGCAAAAACCTGAAAGTCTCTGTCAAGGAAGGGCGTACAGGTAACGTGACCTTCGGTCTTGGTTTCAGCACGCTAGAAAAAGGCGTGATCTTCGCGGAATTGACACAGTCGAATTTCGATCTCTTCAACACGCGTTCGTTCTTCCAAGGATCTGGTCAAAAATTCCGCATCCGTATCCAGTTCGGCCAAGAGTCGAGCGATGCGATTCTCAGCTTCGAAGAACCGTGGCTCTTTGACCGCGCGCTCACGCTCGGTTTCTCAATCTTCCGCACGCAGAGCGACCTCGAAAATCAGCTCTATAATCAGATCAGCACTGGTGCTTCTATCTATGTGCGTAAGCGCCTCTTCGAGTTGGTCGAAGGTAAACTCACGTATGAGTTTCAACACGTTAAAATTGATGAGGTCGATCCGAGTTTGGCGCTCGTGGGCGTCGTGCCGGAAGACTGGAATATTTCAACGGTCAGTTTTCAGCTCCTCCGTGAAACGCGCGACAAATTGGTTAACACCACCTCCGGCAGTCACCTTGAGTTGAACACCGATGTGTCCGGCGGTCCGTTCGGCGGAAATCTAAGTTTCTATCGCCTAGAATTCCGTGGTTCACAGTTCTTTCCCTTGTTTAAGGCCCAGGCGCAAAGCTTAGCCGTTATCGCCCGCCTCGGCACCATCAATAACTACGGTTCAACCACCTCTCTGCCTTACTTCGAGAACTTCTTCCTGGGTGGACCCTACACGTTGCGCGGCTTTGAAAATCAAGACGTCGGCCCTCGCAATTCCGCGGGCACGCCGCTCGGTGGTAAGTCATACGGATTGTTCACTTTGGAATACTCGCTCGACGTTGTCAGTCCGGTCCGCTTCGCGGTGTTTTACGATGCCGGTTTCGTGAACGTGGACGCGTATGATTTCACACCGTCTGATTACAATGACGACTTCGGCGTTGGTATCCGCCTCTTCATCGCCGGCGCACCGCTGAGCTTGGACTACGGTATCCCGCTGACTTCCGATCACTATAATCGAAAAGGTAACCAGTTTAACTTTTCCTTCGGTACCCGTTTCTGATCCAATCAACTCTCTATTTCCCAAAAAACCACATGAAGACATCCCTCCGTACGATCTTGGCTGTAGCTGCGCTTAGCGTTACATCGCTGGCTTTCGCGCAGCCTGCCCCCAAAATTTGCGTGCTTGATATGGCCAAGGCGTTCGACACGCACTACAAGACCGAAGAGCAGCAGTCCAAGTTGAAGGCTGACGAAAAGAAGGCCATGGAGGAGGTCGAGCGTCTTGAAAAAGATATCCGTACGTCCGCCGACAAGTTTAAGGAAGAAAAAGAGCAGATGGACAATCCGGCTCTTAATCAGGAAGCTCGCGACAAGGCGAAGGCCGATGCACAAAAGGACTACGAAGCCATCCAGCAAAAGCAGCAGGAAGGAAATCAGTTCAAAGCGAATGCGCAGCGCAATTTCCAACAACGCATTCAGAACTTCCGTCAGCTTCTGATCGAAGAGATCAGCAAGATCGGCACCGACATCGCGAAGCGCCGTGGTGCGACCATCCTGGTCGACAAGGGCGTGTTGATCTACTCTGACTCGACCTACGACATCACCGATGAAGTGATCGCGGAAATCAACAAGTCGCGTCCTGCGAATCTGCCAGCGACGTCCTCGACCAGCACGGATAGCAGCGCTCCCGCCGCTACCACCTCGTCGAGCGATGCTCCGACGGTTTCGTTCCCTGGTTCGAAGAAGTAATTTTCGTTCGATCGAATTTCATTTGCCCTGCTCGCCTGCGCGAGCGGGGCTTTTTTTTCCCCTGCGTCATTGCCTCGATGGAAATCGTTCCGCAGCCTGACTGTTCATGCAGCTTTCGTTATCACTGAGTGAAATTGCCGCGATCGTCGGTGCCGCCCAAGTGCGCGGTACGACCGCGCGGTCGATTGTTGGTATTGGTGCGTTGGATACGGCGCAGCCAGGAGATTTGTCGTTTTTAGGAAATCCTAAATACAAAGCGCAGGTCGAAGAAACGAAAGCCTCGGTCGTCCTCGTTCCGATCGACTACGTGGGCGAACCGCAGGCCGAACAGGCGTTTATCCTGCTCGAAAAGCCATCCGTTGGGCTGGCGCGTTTGTGTTCGCGGATCGAACAATCGCTCTGGCCCAAGCCGAAGCCGGGCGTGCACGCGACGGCGATTGTGGATGTCGGCGCCAAAATTTCTGACTCCGCGACGATCGGTCCATTTTGCGTGGTGGAAAAAGGCGCTCAGGTAGGCGAGGGCAGTTACTTGCAGGCCTACGTTTTTGTCGGACACGATGCTGAGATTGGGCGAGATTGCTGGCTGATGCCTCGAGTGACCCTCGCAGCGGAATGTGTGTTACGCGATCGCGTCCGGCTGCAGCCAGGAGTTGTCGTCGGTGCCGATGGCTTTGGTTACGAGTTCATTGCCGGGCGTCACGAAAAAGTACCGCAGGTCGGAACCGTGGTGATCGAGAACGACGTGGAGATCGGCGCAAATACGACGCTCGATCGCGCGCGTTTCAGCGTCACGAAAATCGGCGAAGGCACCAAGATCGATAATCTGGTGCAGATCGCGCACAACGTGGTCGTAGGTAAACACTGTATCATTTGCGCGCAGGCCGGGATCTCGGGTAGCTCGACGATCGAAGATTACGTGATTATCGGCGGCCAAGCTGGCATCGCCGGGCATCTGACGGTCGGACGCGCCTCGAAGGTCGACGGCCAAACTGGGGTGAACTCCGATCTGGAGCCAAACAGCTTCGTGAAGGGCACGCCCGGGCTGCCTTATAACCTAGAGCAGCGCATCAATGTGCTGCGTAAAAAACTTCCTGAACTCTTCAAACGGGTCGGAGCGCTTGAAGAACAACTGAAAAAGACTTCCGCCCTTTCGTAAGTCTAGGCAACGTTTTCGTGATATCATGACCAACCAGCCGCCGCTGAAGATTTTCACTGGTAATTCGAATCGTCCGCTTGCGGAAGAGATTTGCAAAACTGCCGGTGTGCCTCTTGGCGAGGCCACCGTCACAAGTTTTCCGGACGGCGAATCGTTCGTGAAGATCAACGAAAACGTGCGTGGCCAGGATGTATATCTGGTGCAGTCAACCTGTCCGCCGAGCAACCATCACTTGATGGAGTTGCTCATCATGATCGACGCGGCTCGCCGCGCTTCGGCCCATCGAATCACGGCGGTGTTACCATTTTATGGATACGCGCGCCAAGATCGCAAAGATCAACCGCGCGTGCCGATCACGGCGAAGTTAGTCGCGAATTTACTCACCGCTGCTGGTGCTCACCGTGTGCTCACAATGGATTTGCACAGTCAGCAGATCCAGGGGTTCTTCGATATTCCGGTCGATCACCTCTATGCGTCGCCGGTGTTTTTCAATTATCTTTCCAATATCAATAAAGACCGCCTCGTGGTCTGCTCGCCTGACGTCGGCGGCATGAAGATGGCCGCGGCATACGCGGACATGATCGGCGCTGGTCTCGGCCTCGTCGCGAAAAAGCGGCGCAACGCGACAACCGTCGAAGCCATCAACGTCGTTGGTGAAGTTAAAGACTGTGACATTCTTCTCGTCGATGACATCACCGAAACTGCCGGCACGTTGACCGCAGCAGCTCGCATCTTGCGCGATCATGGCGCGCGAAGCATTCGTGCGGCCGTGAGTCACTGCATTTTGAACGACATCGCGTACGATCGTTTGCGCTCGGGCCTGATCGACGAGCTGATCACCACCAATTCCATCCCAGTCGAGCCGCGCGGGCTGCCAATCACCGTGTTGAGCGTGGCCGGTCTTTTGGGCGAAGCGATTTTGCGTATCAACAAAAACGAGAGCGTTACGAGTCTTTTCAAAATCAAAGGATTTTGAAAAGACGTTTGCGGACGTTGAGTCAGGCCGTCCTTGCACTTGCCACAGCATCCGGTCCGGAGTCGGTGAGGTTTTTCAGCTCGTAGTGGGAAATTGAATACGAGCGGAGAGATAGACCGGAAAGCTGCTTTCAGCTTCCCGGCTTTTCGACTGGGATCGCCACCAACTCGGGCGGGAGCTGATCGGCCGCATACGTTGGGAAACTTAGCTCAAGCAGTGAAATCGCTGGTACATCAAACCGCGTCGTACCCGCACTGCGATCGACCAGCATGGCCACCGCCACGGGAACGCCGCCAAGCTTGCGAACGATGTTAAGGCATTCGACCGCCCGGCCTCCGCGTGTGACTACGTCTTCGACAATCAAAACGGTTTCGCCTGGTTCGATTTTGAAACCGCGACGCAGCACGAGCACGTCGTTCTCTTTTTCCGCGAAGATGTAACGCGCCTTAGTTTGCCGAGCGACCTCTTGGCCAACGACTAAGCCACCCATCGCGGGGGCTAGCACGGTTTTGAAAGAGAGACCCTTCAGCTTCGGCAACAGCAGCTCAGTTAAACGAGAAACTTCGTCCAAATACTGACAGACCTGAGCGCACTGGAAGTAGTGGCCGCTGTGCAGGCCAGATCGAAGTACGAAATGGCCCCGCAAGAGCGCTTTTGTGCGCGTGAAAATGTCCAAGACTTCCTGCTGTAACTGATCCATGCCAGCGACGGTGCAGGCACTGCATAAAAAAACAAAAACTTTTTTGCCGCCCGCGCTGCAGACTGCATCATGTAGGTGTGGTCATTGAACACATTCCTCTTGAGGACGAGCTCGGCGACGTGCTCGAGAAAGCCATGCGACACGCCCATCTCACGGAGCATGAGCTGTCTAACAAGGCTGATGTGTCTCATGACAAGATCCGTGATGCGGTCGATTATCGCTACGATTTGACGGGTGAGGAACTGCATCGTCTGGCGACAGCTTTGCGGTTAAACGAGGTTGGCTTGGCGGCTTTGGCGCAGGGACGTTATCCGGTTCCGCAAATCGCCGGCTTGCCGTTCTGTTTATATCCGCTGCGCACCCCGCATGGAATTGGCGTCGCGAACGCGTATGTGGTCGCGGATTGCTCATTGTCATCGGGCCTACTCTTCGACTGCGGATCGGATACGGCGTTGCTGCGCCGAGTTTGGCCTAAGAACATCAAACGACTCGACGCCATCTTCATCACTCATGCCGAGACCGAACATATTGGAGGTCTGCGCGGATTGTTGACTGAGTTTGGCTCGGTCCCGGTTTTCGCTCCAGAGGGCGCGGGTCTGGAAGGCGCATTGTCGATCGGCGAGGGCGCGCGGCTCACCTTCGGCGGTTTCGAAGTAAAAACGCTTCGTACGCCAGGCCACGTTGAAGCGCACAACTGTTACATCGTCACGTCGCCCCGCGTCCCCTCGGGTGCACCTCTTGTCGTTTCGGGAGACATGCTCTTCGCTGGTTCCGTGGGCGCGCCTTACTTCTGCCGCGATCGCTCCGCGGAAAGTTTGCAGCGTCTTTTCGTTCAATTGCCTGAGACCACCATCGTCGCTCCGGGTCACGGCCCGTTGACCACGATGCAGAACGAGCGCCGCTACAATCCGTTTGTCACCTAGGCCAGCGCCGCGGGTGAAGATTTAAGCGCGTCAAGCTGAGCTTAGTTCACGTCATTGATTGCGCATTCTTGTGTCTTCATTTTCACGTCTGCCGTGAAATGGAGAGCGGTCGAAACTGCACCACCCGAACTTAAATAGTATTTTATGGCTGCGCCGCCACTAGCATTCCACTCGTCGTCCCAGCCGACCTTCCGCTCGATATTTTGGATAGTGACGTCACAGTCCGTGATTAGGATTAACCCTTTACCCGGATCCCAATGATGGCGGAAATATTCGTACGCACTAGTTTTCACTAGATTGGTTGCGTAGTCCTTGGCCAAACGTTCGGCGTTATCCTCGGCTGACGAGGGCGCGTCACCAGTGGCCGCGTGTGGCGAGCCCTTGGCCTTAGAAATTTCTGCGGCATGCGAGAGTGCCCACTGGGCCCGGCGATTGGCCGCGGCCTGTGCTGTACTGATCTGCCCCGCCGGCGGTACATTTTTCGTTTGCTGCGGTGGGCCAGTGAGTGGCCTCGATACAATCTCTTGGATGGAATCGCGCAACGCATCGTGGGCGGATTTCAATTGAATATTAAGGGCTTCCACCTGGGCCGTCGAAACGAGAAGTTTCTCGGTGGCCTCATGGCGGTCTTGCTCAGTGATTTCCATCACTGACTTTAAGTGCGACAATTCAATTTGCTGACTTATCGCAGTTGTACCGACCCACACCAGCACTATTGCCTCAGCTACTGCTATAC
>FTDT01000297.1_pt1 | contig 15601 bp, 15 predicted proteins | sample 1640021 | NCBI WGS metagenome assembly FTDT01 (sample SAMEA3914869, study PRJEB12502) | metagenome | biome: forest; material: soil | place: USA | collected 2012-03-12 | depth 0.1 m | reverse complement strand
CTCGGCAGTTCGGCACTAACACGATGATGTTCGAGATCCAAAGTAGTCGATTGAGGAATCTCTTCCCGAGGCTGCGGCCCGCTAAAGCGAAAAGCTGCTCCAACGCGCGATGGGGGCGGCGGCCGTCTATGACTTGACGGTATCGTAAGAAAGCTTTTGCGGACTAAGTACTCGGGACCCTGAGACCTCTCAATCCCTGGAGGATCGAACGATTCGCCCTGTTATATAGTTGGATTCGATTGGGCATGGATAAGGTTTCCAGTGGCGAACCTTCTTTAAGGATGCACAACCTGATTCCCCAATCGCTTACCCTCGCCGCCGTCGTTCTTGTCTTCTCATCGACTGCTTTCACTGAAAATGCTGTGATCAAAGTTGATGTTGATCAGGTGATCGACGCGGTCGACCCGCGTATCTATGGAATTTTTATGGAGCCGATTGGCTTTAATCGGCCGGAAATGAAGTTCAATACGCTTTATGGGCCCGTGTACGATCCCAAGTCAACGGACGCGGATGCGAACGGATTTCGCCGGGATATGCTCGATGCAGCGCGGGAACTACAACTTACCCAGATGCGTTGGCCGGGTGGTAATTTCGTTGCCGGTTACGATTGGCGAGACGGGCTTGGACCAAAGGAGAAACGACCGAGGCGACTAGAGATCGCTTGGGGGACAGTGGAGAGCAATCAAGTGGGCACTGACGAGTGGATACAGCTCAATAAAGAAATCGGCTCCCAAAACGTCGTTTGCATCAACATGGGAACGGGCACCCTAGATGACGCCCGGCAATGGGTCGAATATTGCAACGCCCCTGTTGGCACCTACTGGGCAGACAAGCGAGCCGAGTACGGACACCCAGAACCATACAACATTAAATACTGGTGTTTGGGAAACGAGGTTGACGGAGCACCGTGGATCATCGGCCACAAAGATGCTGATGACTATGTGAAGTTCGCCGTCGAAGCCGCTAAAGTCATGAGACTCAGCTCACCAAACCAAAAGCTGGAGTTCATTGCCTGTGGCGCGGCTAACTATCAAGACAACCTTGATTGGGTGGAATGGAATTGGAAGGTCATCAAAGGCCTTTACGGCATTGCAGACTATATCTCGATGCATCGCTATTGGGATAATTCTGACGATTACTATACGTTGGTGGGGCAGCGGGCGATGGACTTAGAAGAGAAAATCTTAATCACCGCCGGCCAGATCAAAGCGTTGTCCGCAATGGAGAAGAAGAAGCCGATGTATATCTCTCTCGATGAGTGGGCGCCCCCATTTCGCGGCGGACATCTATCGACCCTGGCGCTAGCCCAGTATTTTAACACCTTCATCCGCCATGCGGATATTTTAAAGATGGCCAACTTTACGTTGCTCACTTCCATCCTCAATCGCGACCCGAGTACGGATGCTCCATATAGGTCTCCTCAGTTCTATACTTTCAAAATGTTCTCAACCCTCTGCCGTGGCGAATCGCTGGCGACGTCGGTTAAGTGCGGCACCTTTGCCACGAGCGATTACTACAACAAAATTCCGTACCTCGATGTCTCTTCGGTCTACGATGCGAAGACGAAGAAAGTGATTATCAACGTCGTCAATCGCGCAAAGGATTCGGCCATCGCGACCGATGTAGAAAGCACCGCCGGCGCATTTGGGGGTACGGCTACGGTGACGAAAGTCACGAGCGATGATATCACCAATAAGCCGTATGTCTACGAGGCTCGCGATACTTATAAGCCAGTCGCCGAGTCGATTGGGACGAACGGCTCGGTCATCCACTACGTGTTTCCACCGCACTCATTCACTCAAATCGTCGCGTCCGTCGACCACTCCTGAGTCGACGAACAGGATTTCACTCGCTTCCTCGATCATAGAACTCCGTCGATTTTCAGCGTTGCCGTGACTGATCCAGGCAGAGAATCGGGAAGCTGAACGTGAAGTCCGAAGCGATCCTGCGTCCACTTCAGCTTTTGCGCGGAACCCAACAGTGAAACGCTCTGTATCTTATGGTTAGAAACGTGATTTGAGCCTTCGCCGAGCATTGTCACGGTAACGGTTTCGCCTGGGCTCGGCGCCTGCATGACAATGGCGTAGAGATAATGATCCTTCGTGGTGAAACGAATATCTTCAGACGTATAGCCAGTTTTGCGAACATCGCTACCTCCACCAAATTGACCTTTCTCAACTGGTCCAGTCGTGGATGGGCCCTCACCGTAAATTGACCACGGGCGGGTCGCGAATATACACTCGCCGTTCACGTCCATCCATTTTGCCAAGTCTTTCAGAAACGCGATTTCATCTTCGTCGAGTTCACCGTTTCCGCGGACGGGAACACTAAGCAGTAAGTTTCCGTTTTTAGAAACGATGTCGGCCAACATTTGAACCACCTGGGGCACAGTTTTGTAACCATGTTTGTCGTAGATCCGGCGATCGTAGTGCCAAGCGCCGATGCAGGTATCGGTTTGCCAGGGTTGGGTCTGAATTCCTTCGGAGATGCCGCGCTCGATGTCGGGCACGAGGGCCGTCGCACGCTCTGGACGAAGGTGTTTGCCGTTAATTACGCCTTCCTCGTTTCCGTGATGCCATTCTTGATTCGCATTATAGTAGTGAGCGGCAATCCCGAGACCGTATTGGTCCAGCGGCAGTTCGTCGTCGTCGAAATAGACGAGGTCGGGATGATATTTATCAACTAAATCCTGAGCCCGAAGAAACCACTTTTCCGAATAGCCATTGTCGTTCGGCGGAATCGATTCGTACCAGTGGCCGTCATTTTTCCAGTGCCACTCTTCGGATGCCTTGGCCGTCTCTAGATCGCTTGGCATGGGAATGCGCAGTCCGCAGTAGAGATCTTGCGGATTGAGTCCGTCCCACCATTTGCCTTTGCCGTCCGCTTTGGTCAGCGTAGCAGCATCGTAAGGAACACCGGCGCGTGGTCCTTCGATATCGTGGCCGTAGGCGACCTGAAACCAATGCCAAGCATGTGAAGAGTGATTGCTGACCCCAAAACGAAGTCCGTGCTCGCGGGCGACTTTAGCCCATGTGCCAATAATATCTTTCTTTGGGCCAACGTTGACGGAGTTCCACGGTTGATACTTGGAATCGTAGGTATCGAAATTATCATGATGGTTGGCGAGCGCGACAAAGTATTTGGCGCCCGCTTTTTTATAGAGATCCATCATTTTTTCAGGATCCCATTTTTCCGCCTTCCAAAGATGGTCGAATTCCATAAATCCGAACTTTGAAGGGTGGCCATAGTTCTTTAGCTGGAAGTCATAGTCGTCTGTGCCCTGAATATACATATTTCGCGCATACCAGTCGCCGTGCTCCGGGACACATTGAGCAGACCAGTGGGCCCAGATTCCGAACTTCGCGTCGCGAAACCACTCTGGAGTATGATACTGGGACGCTAAAGAATTCCAGTTCGGTTGAAAGGGCCCTTGGGCGATAGGTGGGAGCGTCCGTGAAGGGCCGCTCGGCTCAGCAGCTGAATCGGAGCCGGGGAAAGCCGCGTGCAAGGAGCCGACGACGCTCGCCAAAATAATAGAACGAAGAAAAACATTATGGCGCGACATAGATATGTGGGCTGGTATAATTATCTAGAGAATTGGAGACGCGCTATGCTGATTCAGGGACTGGCCGTTTCGGTTTTGCTGAGTGTGGGCCAACTGAAGCCATAAAGCGCTACGATCGCGAAGCAGGCTATCGGCACGATGAAGCTGGCCGGAATATCCCAATGGTCGGCGATGTGTCCCATTAGCTGACGCGAACGTTGAAGACTTCAGAACCAATCGCGAGCACCTCAACACCGAGTTCATGCCTGAGAATGCGAGGATAAGAAAAGAAGGGCTGATGGCCGCGGTGAGCATGGAGATCATTGCCGCACGCGCCCACTCGATAAATTTGAACGAGCGCTTCGTTGAGTAGAAGCGAAGCGGGCTCAGGAAGTTCGTTCGTCGCGAACCAGCCAGGTTGATTTAGAACGGGAGTTTTCATAGATCACGGCGCGGCTCTTCAAGGAATCAGCGAGTCACAGTTTTCGGGGCGACCGCGCATGAAGTTGTGATTCTTAATCGGGGCGAGAATCTTTTGAACTTCGGACAGCAGTTCAGCATCGAACGGCTCGTTGGCGTATTCAATATTGCGCCGAATATTATCGGGATTGGCGCTGCTGACCAGCGTGGTGGCGATCGCGGGATTTGATATTGAGAACTGGATCGCGAGTTTAACGATATTGGATCCTCTCGCGGCACAATATTCCACGGCTTTCCGCGCGGTCGCAATCATCGCGGGAGTCGCCGGGTGCCAAGACGGCACTCCGCGTGGCGTGAGCAACCCCATTCCGGTTGGCGCTGCGTTGATGACACCAACGCAGTGCTCGGAAAAATAGGGCAAAAGGGTTTCCAGCGATGTGTCATTCAGATCGTAATGACAAAACGAAAGGATCGTTTGCACAATCCCGGGCGGCACTCGATCGATGACCTCAGGGAATATTTTAAGAGGCAGGCCGGTGATTCCTACGTGACCGATTCGGCCTTCTTTTTTCAGCTCGTGCAGCGCCGGCAGCGACTCGTCGACGATCTGGTCGAGAGAGGCGAATTCGATATCGTGGCACTGTAGCAGATCTATATAATCCACTCCGAGACGTGAGCAGCTCTCATCCAAACTTTTTTTAATCCGTTGGGCCGAGAAATCGAAGACACCCTCTCCATATTGTCCTACTTTCGTCGCTAAGTAAAAACGGCTTCGGGCGATGCCTTGAAGCGCTTTTCCCAAAACGGTCTCCGCTCGGGTAGCACCGTAGTAAGGAGAAACGTCGATGAAGTTGATTCCGAGATCCAATGCAGTGTGGACGGTTCTCGCGCTCTCAGTGTCGTCGGTAGCGCGAAAAACCCCGCCGAGGGAGGATGCTCCGAATGACAGGGCGGAGACATTCATGACCGTCTGACCGAGATAGCGCTGTTCCATCGGCGATTACTTTCAGGTAACGAGACCGTAAGCGCCTGCGCAGCTTTTCTCCATGATAGAAACGCTTTCGGAAGCAGGTAGCAGTCGTATACAGTTCTCCACTACGTTGAACCAATCCGCGTAGTTCGCTGTAACGTTGCAGACGGGCCGGTCGGAACCGAACATCACACGGTCCGCCCCAAAGGATTCGAGTACTACCTCGAAGTAGGGTCGAAGCATGGATTCATTCCATTTCCAATCAGGGACCTCGGTCATCACGCCGGAGAATTTACAATATACATTTTTCCGTCTTGCCAGTTCGCGCAGCGATTTTTTCCATTCCAACGCCCGCGCGGGCAATCGTGTTTCTTAGAGTCGCTTCCGCAGCGGGTCCGTTCTGTTCGCGAAATTCTTCAGCGGCGGAAATGTGCCCGATAATATCGTTTTGACGCAGGGCGGCGACGACCCGGGCGACCCTGGGTACGTCATCTACTAAAGAAAGATCAATTGTCTCGATTTGCGGCCATGCCGGGAAACCGCGATCCGCAATCACTAACGAGTTCGTGTGGCGGACTCGAGCGAGCAAAAACAATACGGCTGGATTCAAAATTCCGGTGCGGATCATTTAGGGGCACTTGAATGTAGCGATATGAACATGACGTTTGAATGGCTCTTCTTGTCCGATGCATGGCGATTATTGATCTAGATCACCAGACGCAGTTCGGTTAGGTCACCCCAATGAAGCAATCGTCGGCTGCCTTACCGGATTACATGTCCAGCCAAGTGGCGGGCGCGCGACGCTTTTACCTCCATACGGAGGAGCGAACGGAAAGTGGATTTACGGTCGTCTCTGGAGGGTGGGAGCGATGTGCCGCGGACTACCAAATACAGCGTCGTGGCTTTCCCTATCTCACGCTGGAATTTGTTGTCAATGGGAGGGGTGAGCTGCGTATAGGCGGTAAAACACATGCGCTGACGCGCGGGGTCGTTTTTGCGTATGGACCTCGGGTCGCTCATACGATTTCGACGGATTCAGAAAATCATCTTTCGAAATACTTTCTCAATCTGACCGGACGCGGCGCGGCGAAGCTGTTTGCGTCAGCGGGATTGCCGCTTGGTTCGTGTCACGCGGTCGCTTCAATCGATGAGCTCCAGGCGGCATACGAGCAGCTCCTTTTCTTCGCGAGCCGAGGAGGCGCAAACTCGGCGAGGATGGCTGCGCTCCACGCGCAGATTCTTTTCCTGCTCCTCTCAGAAGTGCGCTTGCCCGTCGCGCGCCGAGGCAATCATGCACTGCAGACATTTTTGCGCTGTCGAAAATATTTCGAGAAAACTTTTCTGACCATTCACACGGCCGAAGAAGGCGCTGCGGCCTGCTATGTGGCGCCTGAGTATTTGAGTCGGCTCTTTGTGCGTTACGCCGGAGTTCCGCCTTATCAATTCTTGATGCGTCTCAAGATGCACTATGCTGCGGGCTTGCTCGACGAAAAGCATTTGCTCGTGCGGGAAGCGGCTGATGCCATCCGCATGGACCCCTTTCATTTTTCACGGTGCTTTAAGCGGGTTCATGGGCTGTCACCCCAGGCATTTTTGCGCACTCGGCAAGGTGCCGAGATCGAAGTCGAAACATAAAGTTACACGATGCACGTCCGCGAAGAGCCGAAAGATTATATTTGGCCCAACCGTTCTTCCCACGCGCTTCAGGACCTTCTCTGTATATTGTTAGAATATATAAAGTGAGATGGGTAAATTTTATAATCCGCTACATTGAAATCATAAGACACTTGAGCGAAGAGACTTAAAATTTGTTTCAACACAATATGGGTACATTACCGTAATCTAATAAAACTGCTGAGATATTGTCGGTCCGAAAACACTCACGATCGGTATCGGTGTTTTATTTTTACATGAAACGAACCATTTTATTCTTTATAGTGGCAGCTGTATTTTGTGCGAACATGACTGCCGCCGAAGAAGTTGCCCCAATTCATGTCGAACAAGGCTGGCTCCAGGGTACTTCAGAAGGTCAACTGACGGTTTACCGGGGGATTCCGTTCGCCGCGCCGCCGGTTGGTGAAAGACGTTGGCGCAGTCCCGCGCCCGCGGAGAAATGGTCAGGTGTTCGCAAGGCTGAGCACTTCTCGTTATCGCCAGTGCAATCCTGGAAACCGAAAAATGAAACGAGTGAGGACTGTTTGTATTTGAATGTCTGGAGCCCGGCTCGAACGCCGGAGGACAAACTGCCGGTGTTAGTATGGATCTACGGAGGCGGCTTTGCCGGCGGTTCGGCCTCTGAGGAAATGTACACTGGGGAAAAGCTGGCACAGAAAGGGGTCGTGTTCGTCAGCTTCAATTATCGTGTGGGCATGCTTGGGTTTCTCGCCCATCCGGAATTGACCACAGAGTCACCCGACCACGTTTCCGGCAATTATGGCTTGTTGGACCAAATAGCGGCCCTGAAGTGGATCCGAAATAATATCGCGGCTTTTGGAGGCGATCCCGACAAGATCACTATTTTCGGCGAATCTGCCGGAGGTATCTCGGTCAGTATGCTGTGCGCATCGCCCCTCGCCAAAGGGCTATTCCGCGGCGCCATTTCTGAAAGCGGCGGGTCTTTTGGTCCCACGCGCCCGACGACTTATCCGGGGGAAAATTTGAAACGTTTGCAAGAGGCGGAACGCGCTGGTCAGGAGTTCGCCCACTCGAGCGGGGCGACCTCCATCGCAGATCTCCGGAAGATGCCCGCTGATAAACTTCCAGCCCTCGGGGTAGGGGCGGGCTGGCCAATCATCGACGGCTACCTCATCCCGGACGACCAATATAAGCTGTATTCGACCGGAAAATACAATGCCACGCCTATCCTCGTAGGCTACAATTCTGATGAGGGCGCGAGCTTCGGCCCGCCGAAAACACCGGCTGACTATAAAGCATCCGTGAAAGCACGCTTCGGCAAATTTGCGGATGCTCTCATCGACGCTTATCCCACGGAAAAGAATTTTGTCTCGAAATCGGCGCGCGATTTAACACGGGATGCGGCTTTTGGTTGGCCTACGTGGACATGGGCGCGTCTCCAAGCGACTACCACGGAATCGAAAGTCTTTTTATATTATTTCGATCAGCACCCTCAAAATCTTCCAGGGACCGAACACGCGGGATACGGTGCTATGCATGGCGCAGAAGTGGCGTTCGTTTTTCAACATTTGGACGGGAATCTTCTCGGGTCTAGGCCAGCCGATCGCGAGATCTCGGAGGCAATGGCAACGTATTGGACGAATTTTGCAAAGTTTGGAGACCCTAACGGTCCGACGGTGCCACTTTGGAAACCGTTTACCTCAAGTAGCGCTCAGGCGATGTACTTCCAACAAACTGCGCATGCTGGTCCAATTCCGGACGTCAAAGGCCTGAAAACATTAGATACTTATTTCGCATGGCGCCGCACGCCCGAGGGTGAAGCTTGGGCGAAATAGAAATTTCTCAATGAAGTTTTCTCTACTACCCATGCGGTCACGACCTCGGCTATCAACCACCATCACGCTTTGTTGCCTCGCCATGGCGGCGTCTGTTCAAGCCTCGGACCAACCCTTGTATTTAGATGGACGCCAGACTCAGGACGCACGAATTCATGATTTGATTTCCCGAATGTCGCTCGAAGAAAAGGCCGGCATGATGGAAAATTCGACGCCGGGCATTCCGCGGCTCGGGGTTCCGCGCTACGATTGGTGGAGCGAAGCTCTGCATGGTGTGGCCAACGCGGGCGTAGCGACGGTTTTTCCGCAGGCCATCGGGTTGGCTGCGATGTGGGACGAGCAACTGCAGCGAGAAATTGCTCATGTTATCGGCGTGGAGGGGCGCGCAAAATTCAACAGCTATCGAGGCACGCCACTCGCGGGACGTTTGTTTCGAGGCCTTACATTTTGGTCGCCTAATATAAACATCTTCCGTGATCCGCGGTGGGGGCGCGGGCAAGAGACGTACGGTGAAGATCCCTTCCTCACATCGCGGCTCGGGCTTGCTTTTGTGCAGGGTTTGCAAGGAGAAGATCCCAACTATTTATTAGCTGCGGCCTGCGCGAAGCACTTTGCGGTGCACAGCGGTCCTGAATCATTGCGGCACGGTCTAGACGTCGCGCCCCCGGCCGCAGATTTATATGAAACGTATCTGCCGGCCTTCGAAACACTCGTGAGCGAAGGCCATGTAGAGATCGTCATGACCGCCTACAATTCACTCTACGGGTCGCCCTGTTCGATCAGTCCGCTGCTGTATCATAAGCTTTCGGAGTGGGGTTTTAGCGGACATGTTACTTCAGACTGTGGTTCGGTCGGCGACTTAAGGTACTCCTACAAGCTAGCGGCGACGGACGCAGAAGCTGAGACCCTCGCGATTAAGGCGGGTCTGAACGTGACGTGCGGCGGAGAGGCGCCTGGAATTGTCGATGCAGTTCGCCGCGGCATGCTCAGAGAAAGCGAAGTCGACGAACGGCTCGCTCCGCTTCTTCGGACTATGTTCAGGCTGGGATTTTTCGACCGAAAAGAGCAGGTGGCGTTTAACAAAATCACTCCAGAAGAAAATGACTCTACCGAACACGCGGCGCTCGCCCTACGGGCGGCACGCGAGTCGGTCGTCCTATTGAAGAACGACGGGATTCTCCCACTTAATACAGATAAGTATAAGAAAATTTTGGTGATCGGCCCCAACGCAAGTTCAGTTCCCGCCCTCGTCGGAAATTACAATGGTGAGCCATCAAAACCAATCACCGTGCTCGCCGGTATCAAAGCCGCCTTTTCACCCACAGCCGTGGTTACATATGCTCACGGCTGTGATTACGCGACGCGGCCCAACGTACAGACTCCGATCGCCAACACTTGGTTTAACGGAGAATATTTCAATAATCGCGAGTTGATCGGCGAGTCCATTAAACGCACGGAACGTCCGATCAGTTTTGATCTCTCAAAGGGATATCTTCCATTTAACCACTTGCCGGGTGGGGTGAGTGAAAATAATTTCTCGGCGCGCTGGACGGGAAACGTTCCAACGAAGATGGCTGGGAAATATCAATTCACGGTTCGCGCGCGGGGCGGATTTCGTCTCACCGTTGGAGGCGTAGTGATGATGGATTCGCTGGTGATCGCGCCTGGGAACAAGGAAAGCGAGCGATCTATTTCGGTTGCTCAGACGCTCCCTGAGAACGCGAGCGTGCCGCTCGTGCTCGAATACGTGCAGGGTAAGGGCCCTGGGTTGATTTCGCTTGAATGGAAAGTGCCTCCGGGCGACGCGGAGATGGAGGAAGCTGTTGTCCAAGCCAGAGGCGCTGACGCGATCGTTTTCGTGGGAGGTATCTCCGCTGAATTGGAAGGTGAAGAAATGCAGGTCTCATACGAGGGCTTCGCCGGCGGAGATCGATCACGGATCGAGCTTCCTACTTTGCAGGAGCAGCTTCTTCAAAAACTCCACGCGCTAGGGAAGCCAGTCGTGTTCGTATCGATGTCGGGCAGTGCCGTCGCGATGCCCTGGGCGAAAGATCATCTCAACGCGATTGTGCAATCGTTCTACCCAGGCGAAGCAGGCGGCGCTGCGGTTGGCGACGTGCTTTCGGGCAAATATAATCCAGCGGGACGACTTCCTGTCACTTTCTATGCAAGCACGGAGGACTTGCCGCCATTTACCGAATATAAAATGGAAAACCGCACGTACCGCTATTTTTCTGGCCGACCTCTTTATCCATTCGGTTATGGTTTAAGTTATAGCAAATTTGTATATACGAGACTTAACGTAAGGCGTGATGACTACGAGAATATTGCTGTCTCGGTGGAGGTGGCTAATTCGACTGGCCCCGACGGCGACGAGGTTGTCCAAATTTATGCAACGCCGCCGACGGCGAGTCGTCCGCGGGAGCGCGAGGCACTATGCGGGTTTACCCGCGTGCATTTTCAAAAGGGCGAGAAGAAGGTCTTGCATGTACTGGTCCCAAAAAATGCGCTTAGGCGCTGGAATACCGAACGGAACGAATATTTTATTCCTGCAGGTGACTGGACCTTCAGAGCAGCGGCTTCGTCCAGCGATATTCGTCAGACCATTAATTTTCAACTTTGATCAACGTGATCGGTCGCATTTCAATTTCCCTACCACTATAATAACTGTAAGTCAAAGCGGCATAGCAAACCTGGTATATAGAGCGCCGCATCTAAAACTCTTTGATTGAACCGATCTCTATGAAAACTATGCGCGCGTTATCATTCGTCTTAAGTCTTTTACTCACCATTTGTTCTGTAAAGGCGGAGGGTCCCGCTTCGACTGCACCAACTATTCCGCGCGAGCATCAAAAGTTCACTTTTGTGATTGTGCACGGCGCTTGGGCGGGCGGGTGGGAACACAAAAAGCTGGGAGAAGCGCTCCAGGCCGATGGTAATATAGTCTATCGAGCCACGCTCACTGGCCAAGGAGAACGGTCCCACCTAGCATCGCCAGACATTAATCTGAGCCTACATATACAGGACGTCGTCAACCTGATCGAATGGGAAGACCTGCATGATGTCGTCCTGGTAGGTCACAGCTACGGCGGCATGGTCATCACAGGGGTAGTGGACCGCATCCCAGAACGCATCAAACACGTAATATATGTCGACGCTGCGCTGCCGGAAAACGGTGAAAATGCCTATCAAGCAATCTCGGGTAAATCCACCTCTCCCTTCAAAGCAGTGAACGGATTTGTTTCAATTGCCGACATGCACGACAAGCCGGTTCCCCATATCGTGCCCATGTCGGAGAAAACGTTCACCGAACCCATCGTCCTCAAGAACCAAGACCGTGCACGCCGAGTTCCGACGACCTATATACTCACTGTCGATAAAGGTAACCGGCCAGACCAAGATATGTTCTTCCGTGCCTACGAGCGCGCCAATGCTCGCGGATGGAAGACGATGATCATGGAAGGCGATCACATCGTGCATCTCACTAAAACGAAGGAGTTGGCGAAGTATCTCGAAGACGCGCCTTGATAAAAAGTAGACGGCGTCGCCTCCGGGTTCCGCTGCCTGTTTATTTGGTCACGACAATCCCGTGGCGGGATTGCCACTCCTTACCGTTCTCGGTGGCTTCATAGTCTACGTCACGTTTTGTCGTGGCGGACTGCAGCGTTGGCCGCGCTGAAATCATAGTTGATCGCATCGCGATTGAGATTTTTTCCGCGAGTGCCTGGCCTGCGGAGCATGAAACCTCGGCACGTTTGGAGTGTGAGCGTCTGCGTTTTGGCATCGGCTGTGGCAGTTGGCTCTTCGAACTCGTTAGAAGTTCCTTATCCAGAGGGCTACCGTCATTGGATGCACGTTTGCAGCGCAGTAATTCCTGCAAAACCAACGTTGGCGGACAAAGCGCCTTCGGATGGAAACGCTGCTCCCCACGGATTGATGCTGCACGTTTATGCTAATGATCAGGCGCTCGAAGGCTATAGGTCAGGCCATTTTCCAGAAGGCGCGGTTTTGGTCGCCGACTGGTTTTTCCTGGAGGAGAAAGGAGTTGGGTTGGCACCCGCAACGCGGAAGTCAATCAACGTCATGATTCGCGACGCACGGTTTGCGAATACCGGCGGTTGGGGATTCGAGGATTTCGATCGTGATAGCCACACGAAGCGAAACGTCAAAGTGAACTCGCTCACTGCCTGCTACGCATGTCATAATCATGCCAAAGATAATGAATACGTATTCAGTGCATTGAAGCCGTGAGCGGCCGCAGGTTCGCTGCGAACGGTATTCTCAAAAAGTGCGCTGATCCGATGAACGCGCGTTGGCTACGCCGACTTCCCGCTCGCGCATTCATTTAAACTTAACGTACAATCGATGCCGGTGAAGAGTCCTATGTGTAGACCGCACGCGATGCCGATTCTGGCCTCCATCGCTGTGCCAACATTGTTCGCACTGGCTGGAACCGTAGAAACGTTTGTAAGCGGGGCCGGGCCCGCCTGGGACCTCGCGCTGAAGCGCGAGGGCGTATACTGGGCGGCGTGGATTGTCTTGCTGCCGCCGATCTTCGCGTTATGCCGTTGGCTCTACAACGGTCCGCAGCGGTGTCCGCGTTATACTATTGGTTTGGCTGGCGGCGTGTTAATGACTATTTTGGTTCTGCCGCTAGCGTACGAACTCATTTGGACCGGAGCTTGGTCAATCGCATGGGAAGTTTCATGGGCCAAGACCGCACCGCCGCCCATTTGGACCGAATATAGACAGCTATTCGTTCATTTGATCACCGCTTCCGTTGCCATCTTCATCTGCACGGTGGTGCCGTGGTACGCGGTGATGCTTTATCGCGATGCGAAAGAACGGCGTCTCGAGTCGGTCCAACTCGGGGCGATGTTGCAGCAAGCACAGTTGCAGACGTTGCGCAGTCAGCTAAATCCCCACTTTTTATTCAATACACTGCATTCAATCGCAGAGCTGGTGCACGAAAATCCCCGGCTCGCAGAACAGCTGGTGCTTCAACTTGGGGAGTTGCTCCGCAAGTCGCTCAAATCACAGGCGCTCGAAGTACCGTTGAGCGAAGAGCTCGACTTCCTCCGGAGCTATCTCGCGATCGAGCAGATGCGCTTGGGCGACCGACTCGAACTTGTCTGGAACATTGATCCTAAGATTTTAGATACCCCCGTACCGAGCCTGATCCTGCAACCGATCGTAGAGAATGCGATTCAGCACGGCATTGGAGCGTTGCTTGCCCGAGGCCGGATAGAGGTCACGACCGTACGAGAGGGTGATCGGGTCCGATTGGAGGTGCGCGACAATGGTCCAGGTTTGAATGGCAACGTCGAGGCGTCGGCGGGCGGTATTGGGTTAGCGAATACGCGAGCGCGTCTGCTGCGTTTGTATGGGTCACGTTCGAGTTTCCAGTTGACCGACGACCATGGATTGGTCGTTTCGATTTTATTGCCGCGACTTGCGTGAGCTATGATTCTAAAAACGATAACAGTGGATGATGAGCCGGTCGCGCTGCGCCGACTTTCGAGATTACTAACTCGCGCGGACGATGTAGAGATTGTGGCCGAGTGCGAGGATGGCGTGAGTGCGGTCGAAGCGATCCGCCAACACCAACCGGACGTCGTTTTTCTCGACGTGCAGATGCCGAAGATGAGCGGCTTTGAGGTGTTAGCCGCGTTAAAAGGCACGCGTATGCCGATCGTTGTTTTTGTGACGGCTTTCGACGAGTTTGCTTTACAGGCATTTGAAGCGCGTGCGCTCGATTATTTACTCAAGCCGTTTGGCGAAGCCCGCGTGGAACAGGCACTGCAGCGCGTCCGGATAAGCGTTCGAGGAGAATCAGCTCACGCCGACCATTTGGCGCGCCTAGCGGAGCTTCTGGTCTCGGCTCCGCGTGCAACTCGAGCAGGGTGCTTGCTGGTTAAACGGGACGATCGGGTCCTAGTATTGCAGCCTACGGAAATCGATTGGATTGAATCCGATGGGGACTACGTTCGCATCCACGTGGCGAACGAGGTGCACTTCACGCGTATGCGACTGGCGGATACGGAGACTCGATTGGCAAAGAGTGGATTCGTGCGCATACATCGGTGTCGGCTCGTCAATCTTGCTCGAGTGAAGGAATTCCGCCCCATCTCGCGTGGCACTTCGCTCGTTGTGATGAAGGACGGCGCGCGTCTCGATGCGAGTTATGCTTATTTGAAGCAACTCCAGGATGACTTTCCTGCGGTGGAATGAGTTCCAGTGTTCGTCGGCTCCCGATCAGATCTCGACGAAAGCTAATCGGGGTTCGTCGTTGAATGGTTCCGTTTAACTGGGGAGCGCGGCAGGGTGCGGTGTAGTTAATCTGGATCACCATCCCATGCTCACGAATCATTCACCCACCGCTTTGCGTTCATCTATTCTCCCGTCGACTCTCGTCGGTGGGATGCTCTCTGGCACACTCGATGCCATTTCGGCCTTTGCCACTTTCGGATCGGGCATGACCTACGGTATTGCCAGTGGAATCTTGGGTTCTAAAGCTTTTCCTGCGGCTGGGGGCGGCGGCGCGGCGATCTGGTCTCTCGGCCTTGCGTTGCATTACCTCATCGCTCTTTCTGCGGCTGCGATCTACGGCTTCGCCTCTTGCAAGTTTTCCTTCCTCAAGGATCACTTCGTGGTCTGCGGCGTATTTTTCGGCATTGGCGTGTACCTCGTGATGAACCTGGTTGTGCTGCCTTTGTCGGCGGTCCCTTTTCCGATTGGCCCGTTCTCGGTCAGCGCGCTGCGAGCCGGCCTCGTCGCCCATATTATTCTGATCGGCTTACCGATCTCGAGCAGTGTGTGGTTCTTTTCCAAAAGGAAGGTCGATCATGGGAACGCCCACTAAATCTAAACATTGCGAAGATGCGATGTCTTCGCGGATGCCCGAGCCGTCGAATATACAAACACGCCGTCGACCCTCGACTCAGCAATCAAACCGCTCTTCAGGTCATGAAAGCCGCCGACCTTCGGAAATGAGTGTCTATATTGCCGGAATGCTGGGGTTCCTAGCGACTCCGGACGCTTCGCGCGTTAATCGTTCTTCAGAAAAGTAGTCACCTTCGTCTGGGCGCGAGCGTTAATAAAATTTGCCCAAGGCCGCCTGGACGGACGCGGCTACCGAAGTTTCAGGGCTCAGCTAATCTCAGGAGAATCTTCGTACCCGAGACCGACTGAGTGAGT
>FTDT01000209.1_pt1 | contig 15876 bp, 10 predicted proteins | sample 1640021 | NCBI WGS metagenome assembly FTDT01 (sample SAMEA3914869, study PRJEB12502) | metagenome | biome: forest; material: soil | place: USA | collected 2012-03-12 | depth 0.1 m | reverse complement strand
GAAATGGCCTTCTTATCGATCGAGACTAATCGCACTACACCGTCTCGAGTTCCTTAATCGCGCCGCGCCAGTCGTACTTCGCTTGCTGCGCGGATGGTTTTAGGGAAATCGATATCGATTTGGACGCGGGGCAGTTGCTCTTCTCGGCCACACTGTCGATCGACACCAACGGATTCGCCTCTGGATAATACGCCGCGGCGCACCCACGCGGGATCGGATATGGGGCAATCATAAAGCACTCCACGGTCCGCTCCTGACCGTTATAGTGACTCGTCATATCCACAAGTTGCCCCTGGGTGAGGCCGCGCTCCTTGATGTCTTCTTCGTTCATGAAGATCACGCGGCGACCATTATATATTCCCCGGTATCGGTCATCGTGCCCGTAAATCGTTGTATTGAATTGATCGTGGCTGCGCAGCGTGGTCAGCAGCAGGTTACCCGGCAGGGCATTCGTGCGCGTAATCGGATGCGCCATGAAAACCGCCTTTTTCGAGGGTGTGCTAAACTTCCGCTCGTCGCGCGGCGGATTCGGCAGATAGAACGTGCCCTGACGTATCCGGTCGTTGAATGCAGGAAATCCGGGCACGACCGCTTCGATCTTGTCGCGGATCAAATCATAATTCGCCGCGTACGCGTTCCAATCGATCGGCTTGTTCGGCCCGAGCACCGCGGTCGCCAAACGCGCGACAATCGCGACTTCGCTAAGTAGATCCTTTGAGCACGGAACGAGCACGCCGCGTGTCGGATTGATCACGCCCATCGTGTCTTCCACCGTCATGAACTGCACGCCGCCAGCCTGTTCGTCGATTTCTGTGCGGCCTAAGCAAGGCAGAATCAACGCGGTCTGGCCGGTCACCAAATGCGATCGATTCAGCTTAATCGAAACATGCGCCGTCAGCCGCATCTTTCGAATCGCCGCTGCCGTAAATTCGGTATCGGAAGGCGCAGACAGAAAATTGCCACCCATCGCGAAAAATACTTTCGCACGTCCGTCATGCATCGCCTTGATGGCTTTCACGACGTCAAAACCTTCCTCCCGCGGCGGCTCGAAACCGAACTCCTTCGCAAGTTTATCGAGAAATTCTTTTTTCGGTTTATCCCACACGCCCATCGTGCGATCGCCCTGCACATTTGAGTGCCCACGCACTGGACACGGACCGGCGCCAGGCCGCCCGATGTTTCCACGCAGCAATAGAAAATTCACCACATCCTGAATGGTCGCGACCGCGTTCTTGTGCTGGGTCAGCCCCATGCACCAGCAAACGATGATGCGATGCGACGTCATCGCGATCTGCGCCGCTTCCCGAATCTGATCCCGACTTAGGCCACTATCGGCGACGATCTGCTCCCAACTGTCGGCCCGAAGTTGCGCGATCAGCTCCTCGTAACCTTCGGTTAAGTGCTTGATGAAATCGTGATCAAAGACTTTGCCGGGATTGGCGTCTTCCACCTCTAACATTTCCTTCATCAAGCCATGCAGAAAAGCTTGGTCTCCGTTCACTCGCACTGGCAGCCAAAGATCCGCCAGCTTAGTTCCAGATCCAAAAACAAAGCGCGGAATTCGCGTCGCATGGAGAAGGTCTTGCGGATTTTTGAAGCGAAGAAAACCGGTTTCCGGCAAGGGGTTCACTGCGACGATTTTTGCTCCACGCTCCTTCGCCGCCTGCAGAGGCGTGAGCATGCGCGGGTGATTTGTCCCAGGATTTTGGCCGAGAATAAAAATCGCATCAGCATGCGCAAAATCCTCCAGCTTCACACAGGCTTTGCCGATCCCAATCATCGGCGGCAGCGCCACGCTGGTCGACTCATGGCACATATTCGAACAATCGGGCAGGTTGTTCGTGCCGAAAGCGCGCACGAAAAGTTGATATAGGAAAGCGGTTTCATTGCTTGTGCGCCCCGACGTGTAAAAAACGGCTTCGTTGGGCGAATCGAGCTGCTTCAACTCCCGCGCAATCGTCGCGAAGGCATCTTCCCAACCTATCGGCTCGTAATGAGTCGCGCCCGGCCGCAAAACCATCGGCTCGGTCAACCGACCTTGATGGCCGAGCCAAAATTCCGATTTCTCCGCCAATTGCCCGACCGAGTGATCGATGAAAAACTGACGATCTAAACGCTTTTCCTGCGTCTCGAAGGTGACCGCTTTGAAGCCATTCTCGCAAAATTCCGCGAAGCTGCGTTCTTTATCAGGATTCGGCCAAGCACAGCTTTGGCAATCGAAGCCATCCGTTTGGTTCAACTTATGAAACGTGCCGATGGTGTTTTTCAGACCAGACTGCAGCAGCCCGTACTCCAGCGTTTCCTCAATCGCCTTGGCGCCAGCCGCGACCTTGTACCGATCCCGTTGTTTCGTGCCTTTCAACTCAATGGGCCCTCGTCCCGCGATCGGCGGTGCTGGAGTGGAATCGGGAATAGAATCCGGAGTGTTCATGCGAATTTGGCAATGAGTTGGGGAGCGCTGTGACGGTGCGCCCGACAGACAAGGGGGCGAGCCTGAGTAGGCGTGGTTAATCAACGCCAGACCACCAACGTCAGCAAGTCGACACCGGCATAAATTTAGGCCACGTTCAGTTCGCCCGCCTCACGAAGCATTCAAATCGCTGCGGTGCAAAAGCCCCATGAGTTCTTCCGCTTTTTCCACTCCCTTTAACACTCTGACGACTCCCAGCACGCGGCTACTTCCGGCTACCTTGCAGTGGCGCAAGGGCGATGGGATCGAGGCGGCGCCAGATCACGTGATTGTTGAAGCCCCGCTGGCGATTGAAATTGTGTATGAGAAAAACGGTTACACGACACGCCGGCTGCTAGGCGTGACCATGCGCACGCCTGGGCACGACGATGAACTGGCGCTCGGACTTCTCCGGAGCGAAGGCGTGATCGTATCGTTGGACGACGTACACGCGATTCTCGCCGGGAATGAAAACAGCCACGGCGAAAAAATGGCGACCCGCTCGATAGAGCTGGTCCGCACGCCGAGCGGCACATTTCAGACGTCCACGCGCACTCTGGTCACCACTTCTGCGTGCGGATTCTGCGGCCGAGACGGACAAGTTTCGCTCCCAGTCCGCACCGTCTCGGTGGACCCTTATGCTGTCCGTGCTTCTTGCGAGTTACTCGCACAATTAACCGATAAGTTGCGCCACGGCCAGTCCACCTTTGCTATCACGGGCGGCTCGCACGCCGCCGCGATCAGCAATCTTCAGGGCGAAATTCTTCTCGAACGAGAAGACGTCGGGCGCCACAACGCAGTCGACAAATTGATCGGCGCGGGGCTGCAACAAGCGCTGGACTTGGAAAAAAAGATTCTCGTCCTCAGCGGCCGCGCTAGCTTCGAACTCATCCAAAAAGCGTCCGTCGCTGGCCTGACCATCGTGATCGCGGTCGGAGCGCCTTCCTCCGCGGCCGTCGAACTGGCCCACGCTGCCGGCATTACCTTAGTCGGATTTGCCCGCGAGCAGCGCCTCAATATTTACACGCACGCCGACCGACTCGATCTGCAGTGAGCTGCGCTCAATGCACTTTCCGTTCGCCTTCCGTACGCAATCCGCGACGTGAAACCGCAGGTCGCTTCTCGTCTTCCAATCCTTCTTTCACGTAGAGGCGCTGAATCAAAGTCGTCGTCACCACCGCCATCGGTGTTGCAAAGACCACGCCGACCACTCCGAAGAGTACGCCGCAAGCGACCACCGCGAGCAAGCCAACGACCGGCGCCAAATGCACGGCCCACCGCTGTAAGAGCGGGATAAGCACGTTGCCCTCGATCTGCTGAACCACCAAGTAAACAAGCGCAGCGTACAAGGCGGTTTGCGGACTGTGCGCGAATGCCAAAAGAATTCCTGGAATCGAGAACAAGATCGGCCCGAGCACTGGCACGAATTCCAAAATTCCAGCGACCACCCCAAGCGCGAGCGGAAGCGGCACGTGGATGATCGTCATGCCCACGCAAACCAAAATTCCGACAGTGATCATCGCAATGACTTGGGCGAGCAGCCATTTGCCAAGCGCATCCCCCGCTTCGTCAAGCGCGAGTCCGACTGGCGGTCGCCGTGGGCTCGGAAGCAGCAGCAAAAAGCCCCGTTTATAGACATTGGGATCGAAGGCGAAATAGAGACTCAAAAACAAAATCAGTAAAATATCTGCGATCCCTGTTACGACCACGCCCGCGACTGCTTTAGCGCTCGAAAGCGCGGTCGAACTGAGACTGCTCGCGTTGACAGTCCCCACGATCGACCGCCCGACTTCGGACTTGTTGAGGTAATCTTCCAGCTTCTGCAAGGCCGTGGGCAACTGCTGCTGCAATTCCGTGGTTTCCGTGGCCACCTGATTGCCGAAGAGAAACACTACCCCAGTAATCACAGCCAACAAAACGATTAGCACGATCCCTAACGCCCAGCGATGCGCCAAACCGGTCCATCGCGCCACCGGCGTTGACATCGCTCTCAGCACCGTGGCCAAGACAACGCCTCCAAACGCGATCACGAGCACGTCGGACAATTTCCAACAGAGGAGCGCCAAAGCGATCAGCGCGATGCCGATCAGCACATATCTGGCGACATCGCCGGAGTTGGCGCGGGCGGAAGCTGATTCGTTCATGCGGTTAGCATCGTGAATTCTAGCGGCATAGCCAGTTTGCTTGCACGGCTGGGCTTTTATTTTTCCACCGGCTTAAGCGGTTCCTCGGCGGGGCCTGAGATCACATCCCCATTTGGCTGGAAGCGCGAGCCGTGGCAGGGACAATCCCAAGTTTTCTCCGCGCCATTCCACTCGACGATGCAGCTCATGTGAGTGCAGACGGCCGAGCAAAGCGAAAGTTTGCCTTTGGTATCGCGCGAGGCCGCCACGCGTTGGCCGTCGAGTTTAAGGATTTTACCCTCGCCGGGCTTAACGTCGGTAACCGACTCGCCTTCGACTTTCGCGAAAAGATTGCGAAGCAAAAAATAGGGATAGTCTTTGTTCTCGGTCAAATAAGCCCACGTCCCGCCCAGCAACTTCTTGCGATGAATATCGAACAAATCGGCCCAAGGATTTTTTCGCTTCATCAATGCATCCACCGCCATCACCGCCGCGAGCGTGCCGAAGGTCATGCCGTTGCCGGAGAAACCGGTGCCGGCGAATTGATTCTCCGCCGTCTCTCCGATGTATGGCAGGCCATCATTCGTCTCGATAACTTGCCCCGACCAGCGATGATCGATCTTCGCTTGAGGCGCGATCATCAGGAGACGTTTTTCTAAATTGCGGTAAGGCTCCTCGGTGTTTTCGAGCTGGCCCGTTTTATGATCTTCGCCGCCGTAGATGACGTAATCGTAATCCGGATACTTATTCACGCGAACATAATCGTAAGGATCGGCGGTGTCCCAAAATGAAGCCTGCGGCAACGTTCCCGGAGGAACTTTTGCGCCGATGGCGTAACTCGAATAAAGGGCGAGCTTTGTCTGAAAGAGCATTGCCGAAACTGTCCCGGTCAGGCCTTGCAGTGGGTTGTGGGTTGCGAGGATTAAAGAATTTCCGCGAATCCGATGCCTCCCGGCTTTGATACCAAGCGGTTCGCTTTCAACTTCATCGACCGAGGTGTTTTCAAAAACATAACTGCCATCACCAGGAATTTTGGAGGCGAGTACACTGAGATATTTCAGCGGGTGAAAAAGCGCCTGATGCGGAAATTTTATGCCCGGAACTTTTAAATAGGGAATCTCCGGCAAAAACGTTTGCCGGATGCCGAGGTCGGACGCCGTCTTCGCTTCTTTCTCCAACTCCTCAATTTTTTTGGGATCCACATCGCGAAGTGGCGCGTGCAGGTAGCCTGGCACCCATTCAAATTCGCAGTCGATTTTTTCCCGGCGAATCAGGGAAACGATTTGATCGATGGCGGCTTCACCCGCGTCCCAAACGGCTTTGGCGACGTCTGCATTGAACTCGTTTTTCAACTCGTAGAGTCGCGAATCGGTCACCGGAGTGAGGTGGGCCGTGGTATGTCCCGTATCCACTGAACCAACGCGCGCACGTTCAATAAGTGCGACTCGCTTCCCTTCCCGCTTCGCGAGATAAGCCGCGGTCACGCCCATGATGCCGCCGCCAACGACGATCACATCGACGTCGACCGAACGAGCGAGCGCTGGAAATTCAGGGGACTGAACAGATTTAATCCAATACGGCGTCGTGTTCATCTGTCCACCGACCTAAGTCACGCGGCCGGGTTCTTGCGCAATTCGCGGAGCGCAGCGTAGGAAACTTTTCGGGGAAGCGGTCCCGTATGAGCGCAGGCGCCCGCGTTCAGCTCAGCGCGCGAGCGATGCCATACTGTAGTCCGCGCAGTTCTGCGAGCCCGCGAAGGCGACCGATCAGTGGGTACCCCGGGCAGGTCGGCTCGGGTCGTTTGAAGTCGTCCAGAATCTTGTGACCGTGGTCTGGTCGAAACGGAATCTGCCAGTCCGGCTCGCCGGACCGTTGGCGGCGCGCTTGCTCCGCAACCATCGCGCGGACCACCGCGTACATGTCGGCGCTGCCCGCCAAATGCGCCGCCTCGAAGAAAACGCCATTCTCCACATGCAATACGCTGCGCAGATGCGCCGCGTGGATGCGACTGGCGAAGCGCGACGCAATGCCCGCAAGATCGTTGTCCAATCGAGCTCCGAGAGAACCGGTGCAGTAGCAAAGACCGTTCGCAGCGTCATCCACCATCGCCATGATGTCCGCCAAATCTTGCTCCGTCGAAACAATGCGCGGAAGGCCAAGCACGGGAAACGGCGGATCATCCGGATGGATGGCGAGCTTCACATTTGACGCCGCCGCGACCGGAACGATTTCCTGCAAAAAAAGTTTTAGATGTTCCTTCAACTTCTTCGCGTCGATTGCGTGGTAGCGCGCCAACATTTCGCGGAGACCATCAAGACTCACGTTCAGCTTCACCCCGGGAAAAAGGTTCAACGTCTGTTGGGTGAAGGCATCGCGGCTTTTCGCATCGAGACCGTCCCAATATTTCTCAGCCGCTTCGATTTGCGAAGGAGTAAAATCCGCCGCCGCTCCCGGCCGCGCCAGCGCGAACAAATCGAAAGCGGCAAACTTCACCGGATCGTAGAGCAACGCTTCCGCACCATCGGGAAGTTTAAACGCAAGATCCGTTCGCACCCAATCGAGCACGGGCATGAAATTATAAACGACGATCGAAACGCCAGCTCGCCCGAGATTGGTCAGGCTTGTCTTGTAATTCTGAATACAGCGCGAGAAGTCACCAGTACGCGTCTTGATCGACTCGTGCACCGGCACTGATTCCACGGCCATCCAGCGAAGACCCGCCGCCGCGATGGCTTCGCGCCGCTGCACGATCGCCTCGAGCGGCCACTCTTCGCCGTATGGAATTTCGTGGAGCGAGGAAAAAACTCCGGTCGCGCCAGTCTGCCGTATCTCCGAAAGCAATACCGTGTCGTTCGGGCCGAACCACCGCATCGCCTCTTCCATCAAAGGTAGCGTTTGTCCTTTCATGGTCTCAAATGCCTGAGAAGCAGGAGAACCCACCGTCGACCGGGATGACTGTGCCCGTGACAAACTTGGAGGCGTCGCTTAGCAAGAAATGCAATATGCCGTGCAGATCGGGCGCTTCGCCGAAACGTTTGAAAGGCGTTTTCGCGAGAACGGCAGCTCCTCGGGGTGTTGGCGTGCCATCTTCTTTCAAGAGAAGCCGGCGATTTTGATCGGCGACGAAAAATCCCGGGGCCACCGCGTTGACGCGCACGTGTTGCCCAAACTTGTTCGCCAGCTCGACCGCGAGCCACTTGGTGAAATTATCCACTGCCGCTTTTGCATTTGAATACCCAAGCACGCGCGTAATCGCCTGCGCCGAGGCCATCGATGAGAAGTTGATCACGTTTCCGCTGCGCTGCGCGGCAAATGTTTTCGCGAATACAAACGTCGGCACGACCGTGCCATCGAGATTCAAACCGAGCACTTTTCGATAAGCCGACAAATCGAGATCGAGAAACGTCTGCTCGGGCATGATAGTGGCACCGGGCTGGTTGCCGCCCGCCGCGTTAATCAACGCGTCGACTCGGCCGAACTTCGCGACAATCGCATCGCGCGCCCTCTCCAGCGCTTCGCGATCCAGCACATCGCAGGAAAAACCGAGAGCCTCACCGGGCAAGCCACTGACGTCCGTCAGTGCCTTGTCCAACTTGGCTTGATCACGCCCCAGAAAAACTACGCGTGCTCCTTGAGTGGCGAGGTAGCGGGCTGCCGAGCCGGCGAGGACACCTGTGGCGCCTGTGACAACGATTACGCGCTGGGAAATATCGAAGAGCGAAGCGGAGTTGGGGGAGGTGCTCATGAGAAAATGCCCAGCCACCTTTAATGCTGATGTGCCCAAACACGAGGCCGATTCTTTTCCAACAATGCACTAGCGCTCTTCAATTGAGCCGTCGTTCTTCGTCAGAGATCCCGCGGCGTTCGCAGAAAATCTAGCGCGTCAATTCGGTTTTTTTACCGTGCGATCTAAGCGGAACAACGCGGCATCGCGATTCTTTCGGCCGAGTATGCAATCTCGAAGGAGGCGAGCCGCCATCTGACTGAAGGTGATCCCGTTGCCGCCGTATCCGAGTGCGCAAAGGATGTGCGAGCCAGCACGCTGGGGCCCGATGCATGGAAGCCCGTCGACGGTCTCGGCAAAGGTCCCGGTCCATGCGTATTCCGCGCGGAAAGCATATTGCGGAAACAGTTCGGCAAACTGCTTCTCCAGCGCCCGGGCCTTTTTCTTCAACAAATGATCGCGTTTTCGCTCATCGGCGAATGATTCGTCTTGGCCGCCAAAAACGATCCGCCGATCCGCCGTCGTGCGCAGGTAAAAGTACGGACGCGCAGTCTCCCACATCAGGGCTTCACGTGGCCAAAGCGCTTCGCCCTCGAAGGGCTGACTCGCGATCACATAGGTCGAATGAAGTTTGACCAACGGATTTTTACCGAAGCGGTCTGACTCATATCCCGCCGCCACGATCGCGAAGCGCGCGCGCACCTGATGTCGACGCGTAGTTTTCGCGACAACTCCCTCATTCGTTTCGGCGAGCTTTGCGACCGCAGTGTGTTGGAAAATTTTTACCCGTGGATGATTTTTATAATGTTTAAAAATACCACGCGTGAGCTCAAATGCATTCACCTGCGCACATCCGGAAGACGCGAGTGCCGCTGGCTGGGAAATCCCGAAGAGCTTCTCCAGCTTCTGCTGCGAAAGGATTGTCGCCGGTAAATGGATACGGTGCGAACGTTTCGCTTCGTCTCGCAATTTGTTTTTTCCTTTCGCATCGGAAGCAACGTAAAGCGTCGTCTTCGGCTTAAACCCGCAATCGAGCTTGAGTGCTCGAACCACCCGGCCGATTTCACGAATCGCTCTTCGCCCCAAAACGTAGGCACGCTGAGCCGTTTGCGAACCATGCATGCGTGTGAGCTCACGGAGCGATGTGTCAGTTTGAAACAACAGCAGTCCCGTGCTCGCCGCCGTACTCCCGCGAGCGATCGCGCGGCGATCGATCACCACCACGCGCAGGCCCGCGGAAACGAGTTGATGGAGCGTGAGGGCAGCGGTCACGCCGGCCCCGATAATCACCACGTCGCACGCGAGATCGCGCGTCAGTCGCGGAAATGAAAAATCATCGGGGTCACGCGCTAACCACACTGGCTGGCCGGTGCGGAGATCCATGAGAGTTGAAGCGGAAGCGGGACGCAGTTTGCGCCACCGCCGATCTTTTCAAGACCACCAACCCGGCACGAAGTTCACGCGTACGGCCGGCGGGCGGAGCCCGGCATGCCGCCGAATCGCCGACCTTCGGAACGCGGTTTTTTCTTTGCAGCGGGTGTCAGCGACTTTTTGAAATCCCCACTTTTCAGCGAATTAATTTGGTCGCGCAAAAGCGCGGCGCGTTCGAACTCCAACCGCGCCGCTGCCGCAGACATTTCGTCTTCGAGCTCAGCAATCACCGCTGCAACGTCGTCAATCGATTCCGCAACTGAAACCTCTTCTTGAGTTCCGGAGCCGTCATAAACACGCAGGCTACTTTGCGCCGAGCGCTTGACGGAGCGCGGTGTAATGCCGTGCGCGGTGTTATAAGCGACCTGTTTTTCTCGGCGGTAAGAGGTCACTTCGATCGTCTTGCGGATCGATTCGGTAATATTATCGGCGTAGAAAATAACCCGGCCATCTTCGTGGCGTGCGGCGCGGCCCGAAGTCTGAATCAGACTCGTTTGACTGCGCAAAAAACCCTCTTTGTCCGCGTCCAAAATTGCGACCAGCGCGACTTCCGGAAGGTCGAGACCTTCACGCAGCAAGTTGATGCCGATAAGCACGTCGAAATTTCCCAAGCGCAAATTGCGCAAGATTTCTACGCGCTCGATCGCATCGATGTCGGAGTGCAAATATTCCACGCGAATTTTCGCTTCGCGCAAAAACGAGGTCAGGTCCTCGGAAAGGCGTTTGGTCAACGTCGTCACGAGCACGCGTTCCTTTCGCTCGACGGCGCGCCTAACTTCCACGATCAAATTCTCCACCTGCCCTTTCGTCGGGCGAATCTGAATCTCCGGATCGAGCAGGCCGGTTGGGCGGATTAATTGTTCCGCGATCACTGGAGACAGTTGCAGCTCGTAAGGCGCGGGCGTCGCCGAAACATACAGCACCTGACCTGTGACTTTTTTAAACTCCTCAAAAGATTGCGGGCGGTTGTCCAACGCTGAGGGCAGTCGAAAACCAAAGTCCACTAAGACTTGTTTGCGCGAGCGGTCGCCATTGTACATCGCGCCGACCTGCGGAACCGTAGCATGACTCTCGTCGAGGAAGGTGAGATAATCTTTGGGGAAAAAATCGAGCAGGCAGTAAGGCCGCTCTCCCGGCCGACGTCCCGACAGGTGAAGCGAGTAATTTTCGATGCCGTTGCAAAAGCCCATCTCCTGGAGCATTTCGAGATCGTAGCTCGTGCGCATTTTGATGCGCTGTGCTTCGAGGTAGAGGCCTTTGCTTTCGAAGTGAGCGACGCGGTCTTCCAATTCGCGTTTGATCCCGCCGATGGCTGCATCGAGTTTTCCTTTCGACGTCACGTACTGGTTAGCCGGATACAGATCGAATTTGTCGAGCGGACGAATGATATTTCCCGTTAGCGCGTCGAACTCACTGATCGATTCGATTTCGTCGCCGAAAAGTTCGATCCGCAGGCCCTGCTCCAAATAGGCCGGCATCACATCGACGACGTCGCCGCGCACGCGGAACCGGCCGCGCTTCAGCTCGTAGTCGTTTCGTTCATACAAATTGTTGACCAACTTTTCCAGCAAAGGCCCACGGCCCAGTTGCGAACCACGCCGCAGCTCGATCCGCATATCCGTGAAATCTTCCGGCGAGCCTAAGCCGTAGATGCACGACACACTTGCCACCACAATCACGTCGCGCCGCGAGACCAGCGAACTCGCCGCCGAAATACGCAGGCGCTCGATCTCCTCATTGATCGACGAATCTTTCTCGATGAACGTATCGCTTGAAGGCACGTAGGCCTCGGGCTGATAGTAATCGTAGTAGCTGACGAAGTACTCGACCGCGTTCTCCGGAAAAAAGTTTTTGAACTCCGAATAGAGCTGCGCCGCCAAGGTTTTGTTATGCGACATGATCAGCGTCGGGCGTTCGCACTGCGCAATCACGTTCGCCATGGTGAAAGTCTTTCCAGAACCAGTCACGCCGAGGAGCGTCTGGTGCTGATTTCCGCTATTGATCGATCGCACCAATTTTTCGATCGCCTGCGGCTGATCACCGGTAGGCTGGTATTCGGCGTTGAGCTTAAAAAGCGCCATATAAATTAACCTGCAGAATGACGCAGCCGTGGCGCATCCGCAAACACCCTGAGCGAAAAATCGAGATCCAATATCGGAGCGGCTACGACCGATCTACAATCTCTCTCTCCAGCCCTCAGTAACCAAACGCGTCAATAAGGTTGTTCCACAGACCGCGAACTAACGGGCGGCGTTTTCGGCGCACGCGTTCTAGTGGCTCTTCGGAAAGCATCAAACCTGCGCCGATGAAGCGGCCGTCGAGCAGCTCGCGACCGGAGAAAACATAGCGCCAAAAACGGGCGGCGCGCACCTGGCGGAATTCCAAGCTCGGCGAAAAACCAATCACGCGGCGACGCTCTGCAACGCGGCTCGGTTTTTTGCCAGCTTCTGCGGCCGGCACGTGACTCACACGCAGTCTGCGCTTGCTCGTCACGACCAGCCGGCATGGACCGCAAAATTCTAAAAAACGCAACTGGCCCGCGGCCCACGCATGGCGATCCCAAAGGCGCCAGCGTGAACGCACGCGCAATTTGCCATTCTGAGGAAGCACAACGCCAGCCAGGTAACGCGCGCGAAGCATAAGCGAGCCACCTTCTGGAACGTTGAACACCGCGAAGTCCAATTGCTGCTTAGGGTCGCTCGAAAGCGTCACCACTCGTGGCTCACGCGCGCGGGTGTGGCGCAGCTCGATCAATCGGGACAAGCCACCGAAAAGACACATCACCGGAAACCGTCCGTGAAGAAAAAATTTATTAGCGCGTTGCAGCTGCTCATCGCCACTGCGTTCGAAGGTCCGGCGCACGCGCAGACGTTCCCCAGGCCAAATCGCGACTTCGATGCTTTCACGTTTCTCCGCCACTTCGGCGACGTCCCACGCTTCGCCATTAAAGCGAAGCGATTTCCCTTTTGAAAGCAGCCGGGAAATGAACAGAAAAAAACTCGCGCGACGTAAAGGGGCACCAATGAAATAAATAATCGCCGCGGCTAACAGGTACCAGCGCATTTCAAACCAAGCCGCGATCAAGTAGTGCCAGGTCCACGAATGAATGCGCGTGACCGCGGCGATCTCGGCAGTCATCGCCGTGAGCTGTTGTTCGATCGAGTTGAGATCCCAGTCTTTTGTCGTGGTTGATCGTTGCAGCTTCAGCACCTGGTCGCGCGAAGCGATTTCGATGGCGCGGGCTCGAGCAATTCTCGCGTCGATGGCATCTTGCTCGGCGCCGTGACCGATCCAACGTTCCCACCGACTTTGCATCGGCTGCAGCAAAGTGATCACCTTCGCAGCTCGATCAACACGGTCCTGTTGTGCAGCCAGCTCCTTGCGATCAACAGCCACCGAGCTCAGCAGATGATCGCGTTGCGCGATGAGTGCGCTTTGTGCCTGAGTTAGGCGGCGAAGCTGCTGTTCACGCGAAATATCGTAATCCGTTTTATCCTGTAAAAAGATCCACGTGGCCAAGGTCACCAGCGCCAGGGCGCCGATCACGATCGCGACAACGAGCTTGCGCAGAATGTATTGAAAAAAATGGTACAGCGAAGAGAGCACGCGGCAAAGAGAGCGAAGACTGCGACAACAAAGCCGCAAACTCGTGCCGCGCGCCACGTTTTTTTGAGCTGCTTTTTGACGCCTCGTCTAGTTGCCGGCGGAGCCGACTTGTTTTAGAATACCACTCTACCCCTATGTCGAAGGTCATCATCTCTTCGCTCTACAATTCGGACGTTTTCAAAATGGCCTGCCGTCAGTTCGATCAAGCTGCCGATGCGATCAGCCTGCCCGAAGCGATCCGCGACCGAACGAAATACCCGCGGCGTTGCCTCGCCGTAGCCCTGCCCGTCAAACGCGACGACGGCACCGTTACTGTCTTTGAAGGCTACCGCGTGCAGCACAATCTATCTACGGGCCCATCGAAAGGCGGTATCCGTTTTCACGAACATGTCACCATAGGCGAGGTCGCTGCCCTCGCGATGTGGATGAGTTGGAAATGTTCACTCGTCGGCCTTCCCTACGGGGGTGCCAAAGGCGGCGTGATCGTCAATCCGCGCGAGCTTTCTCTCAACGAACTCGAACATCTCTCGCGCCGATATATGCAGGAGATGATTAATTTTGTCGGCCCGCAAATCGACATTCCCGCTCCCGACGTCGGCACGAATGAACAGATCATGGGCTGGATGATGGACACCTACTCCAATCACGTCGGCCACATCGAGCCCGCCGTCGTGACAGGAAAACCAATTTCCTTAGGTGGCTCGCAGGGCCGACGCGAAGCAACCGGTGCGGGCGTGGCTTACCTCGTGAAATCTTATCTGACCGACCTCGGTATCGCCATCGGTAACGCGACTGTGGCGATCCAAGGTTTCGGCAACGTCGGCAGCGAAACTGCGCTCGCGCTGGCCGCATACGGCGCGAAGGTGATCGCCATCTCGGATTACACCGGCGGCATTTTCAACGCCAAGGGCATCGACGTGCCTAAGGCTGTCGAATACCTCGCCTACGCACGCGTCTTGAAAGATTTCCACGGCGGCGAACCCATTTCGAATGCAGAACTCCTCGAACTTGAGGCAACTGTGGTGATTCCAGCCGCCCTGGAGCGCGTGATCACGGCGGAAAACGCACCTAAACTTCGCTGTCGCGTGTTAGCCGAGGCGGCGAACGGACCGACCACGAATGAAGCGGATAAAGTGCTCGAAGGTCGTGCGGACCTAGAGGTAATCCCAGACGTGCTCTGCAATTCCGGCGGTGTCATCGTCTCGTACTTTGAGCGGCTGCAAAATCTGCAGAACTTTTACTGGACCCGCGACGAGGTGCTGCAGAAGTTATTCGCGCAGCTCGATCGAGCGAAGGTCTCGGTCGAAGCGCAGAAACGAAAGTTTGCGTTCAGCCGTCGTCTCGCCGCACTCACCCTCGGCATCGGCCGTGTGGCGGAAGCGAAACAAAGTCGCGGATTATTTCCTTAGTATCCAATTATTGGTTACAGCGACCGTTTTCCCAAAGATCGCAGAAGAGTTGGCATGCTTTTCAATTTGCCCGGTTAAGGTCCGGGGATCCTGCTTTTTGCACGCTCGAGAGCACATACCATGGTGCCAAATCTCGGTGAGCGTCGCTGACCACGAGTGAGTTAAAGCGGGAGCGTCACTTTGGCACGCGCGTGGCTAAACAGATGTACTTCACGCGTCCGCACGACCGACCGCGGGACATGAGGTTTCCTTTGCCGCCTTCAATTTTATTTATATGTCAACATTCTCATCGCCCAAGGTCTCTCTCACCGCGCCTTTCACTCGACTAGCGGGCGCACCGCAGGACAACTCAGCAAATCGTGGGCGCAAGAATTCGTTTCTCGTCCGCGCAGAAGAATTGCCTCCGATCAATGTCGCCCCGATCGTCGCCTTCTGTCACCTGAGCTGGAGTTGGGTCTGGCAGCGACCCCAGCAATTTCTCTCCCGACTCTCGAAAACCCATCCGGTGCTTTTCGTCGAAACTTACGCGAGCCCGATCGAGAGCGCCACCGTGAAACTCAAGCATCAGCCAAATTATCCGAACGTGATCGTCGCGGAGGTGCACCTACCCGAATCGCGTTGGGGCGATGGAAGTTTTATTGATCAGCAGCGCCGCTACGCGGTGCAGACCATTCTAGAGGACGAACTTCGCGGCCGCTTTGATCACCCTATTCTTTGGTTTAACGATCCAATGAGCGTTACCGCGTTCGCAGGGCAATTGCGCGAGCGCTTGATTGTCTATGATTGCATGGACGAACTCTCCCAGTTCAAAGGCGCGCCGCCCGAATTGCTTGATCGCGAAGAGACTCTCCTACGCAAAGCCGACGTGGTTTTCTGCGGCGGCCGAAAAATGCGCGAGAAGCGTCTGCCGTTAAACGCGAACACCCATTTTTATGGCACGGGAGTCGACGTGGCCCACTTCGGAAGCGCCCGGACGAAAGAACTTGCAGTGTCGTCGGATCTCGCCGGGTTAAAAGGCCCCGTTCTCGGTTACTTCGGCGTGATCGACGAGCGGATCGATTATGAGTTGCTGGCGAAGTTGGCCGACGCACGCAGCGACTGGCATATCGTGATGGTGGGGCCGACCGCGAAAGT
>FTDT01000236.1_pt1 | contig 15961 bp, 14 predicted proteins | sample 1640021 | NCBI WGS metagenome assembly FTDT01 (sample SAMEA3914869, study PRJEB12502) | metagenome | biome: forest; material: soil | place: USA | collected 2012-03-12 | depth 0.1 m | reverse complement strand
CGGCACGAAGCCTGGTCGCTGGTCGCGTGCGGCAACGGGTGCCACACCGAAACGAGGACGCCGTTAGGATCGCGGAGAAAGAAAAGCCGCTCACCCCAAGGCCGATCTTGCGGTTCTTCCGGCAACTCTACGCCCATCGCCTCGAGCCGCCGATATTCGCTGTCTGCATCCGGCACTTCGAGACTGAGCCAAAATCCGCGACCATCCGCGCTCGCAATCAGTTCAGACGGCGGGCCGTCCATCTCGTGCCGCAAAATGTTCAACAGCGTGCCGGTGGGGTGTTGCAGCTGCAGAAAAGCGTCGGACTCCTTGATCGTTTTAAAACCGAGCACCGCAGTGTAGAAATCCCACGTCTCATAAAATTTCGCGGTGACCAAACCTGGCGAGAACCCACAACTGAGCGTGCTGTTTAAATCACCTTCTCCGAAACGCTCCTGCAAGCCGCGCAGATCGGAAGTCAGCGCACGGACAATCGCTTCAAAAATCTCCCCGGGCACATGCGCAGTTTCGAAGCAGGTCAGCGTCACCGCCGAACCATGCGGAAGACTGATTACGCGCAGTGGAATGAGCGACATCTCGTCGGCTTGGTAGCCCCAAAAAAAGTCGGCCACACCAAGGTTTTCGTCGCTTTCGACCGCGACAAAAATCTCTCCGGCCACGGAAGCCATTTTCCAACCTGTAGTGCTTTCCCAAATACGTTGGCAAAAATGCGCCGCCCAGTGAGGCCAGCTGGCCAAGTCGGCCAGGCAAGCCAAAACCTCATCGCGCGCCGCTGGAACCGTCAATGTAACCGAGTGATTTCTCATAGTGTGGTGTGGTTTTCTTTCGCGGTGAGCTGGAAAGGTGATGCGCCGGCCAGCTGCTCGTTAGTTGTGCATGCGTTTGTGGATCGTGACAGTATTGCCTTCAGGATCTAAAATCAGGCACATGTGGCAGCCAGCGGTATCAAAAGGTTCACGTTTAAAAGTAACATTTGCATTTCGCAGAGCCGTGACCGCCGCGGGGAAATCTTCTACTTCGAAGGCGATCACCGCGCCTTGATCTGATGGTTTCCAATCTGCTGACACAGCGGCCAGGGCAAAGGTTGCGGAGCCAGATTCATATTCCACCCAACCAAAATCCTCCGTGACGTACTCCATGCTCGTCTTGAGTCCTAAAACTTCTTCGTAAAAGCGGCGCGCCCGCGGCAGGTCCAGCACCGGATAGGCAGTGAATGCGAATTCTTTGATTTTTAGCATAACCCCAATCATACCACCCGCCGCTGACAACGTTATGTCAGGAGACTCAAAAAATTATGCCAATTCGGGCTGCGCCTCAGGCATGCCCGCGTGACGTTGAAAAGTAAGCTCGGCCAGATCGCGCACGCGCCGCCGCAATGACTCAGGCTCAATCGCCTCGGCATCGCCCGCGAAGGACAAAAGCCAATGCGCCATCCACTCGATCGAGAAGGTGCGCATGGAGACTTCCACGCCTCCATTGGTCACATCTTCGCTGGTGATGACAATGTAGGTTTCGCGCCGCACACGCTCGATCACGCGATGCGAAAAACGGATCCGCGCGGTCGTCATCCCTTCGTTCACCGCGACGTCCTTCATGTGTTCGAGCAAGGAAAATTCCGGTCGCGATGCGAACGTTTCACTCAAAACCGTGACGTTTTGAATGCGGTCGAAACGAAAATGGCGAAGGCTGTTTCGCAGGCGACACCACGCAACGAGGTACCAACTCTCTCCGTAAAAAGCCATGCCGAGCGGCTCGACCTCGCGGTCCGTCGTTTCCTCCGTGGTCTGATAACGCAACCGCACGCAGCGTCGACGCACGGCTGCTTCCTGGAGCGGCAAAAGCCATTCCTTGTCAACGATCGATTGTTCGCCCCGAGGTGCTCGACCAAGGACCACGGTCTTCTTGATCATTTGCTCAACGAATTCTTGCCGCTCCGCTGGCAAGACGGCGCGAACTTTTAAGAGCGCCGAATCCAATGCCGCCTTCAACGAGGCATCGGTAAAGCGATTCGCGAAGGCCGCGCCGACGAAGAGTGCACTCGCTTCTTCCGCGGTTAACATGACCGGCGGAAGATGATAACTTTTCAGCAGCGTGTAGCCGACACCCGCTTCACCTGAAATCGGCACGCCTGATTCAGAAAGCGCCGAGATGTCGCGATAAATTGTGCGCACACTTATTTCGAAGTGATCTGCCAATTCCTCCGCTTTCACCAAGCGACGCCCTTGGAGAAACATCACCATTGCGACGAGACGGTCTGTGCGATTCATGGCCGAGAGGGGCAGCGGCGGGCCTGCCGCATTGCACGTGCCAGCCACACCGCCCTAACCGACGAAGAGAGTCAAACGATTCCGTTAACTCGCAGGCGGCACAGTGTCCGCCACCGGAAGCACTAACACAAATTCGGCGCCTTTGCCGAGGCCTTCGCTTTTCGCGAACAACTTTCCATTCATTTCTTTCGCTGCGAGCGCACTATTGTGGAGACCGAAGCCGTGGCCGCCTTTCTTGGTCGTGAAGCCGAAGGAAAATATCTTCTGCAAGTTTTCCGGCGAGATGCCAGTACCGTTGTCGCGAATGGAAAGTTGCACGCTCTTCGCGTCAATCGATCTAATCGTAAAGGTCACCCGCGGCTTGCTCTCCGTCGTACCCATCGCAGCGTGTTCGGCGTTGTTAATCAGGTTGACCAAGATTTCCAACACGCGATGGCGAGTGGCCATGACCTGCGGAACAGGTTGAAGATCGCGCACGATCTCGACGCCGGATTTCACGAGCGAAGACTGGCAAATCGTCAGACCTTCCGTAATCAAATCGGCCAGCTTGAGACTTTCCGCTAAGCTCGAAGCGTTCGCGAAGTTTTGCTGCATGGCGATGACCGCTTTGATGTGGTCAACGCCTTTGCGGAGCGTTTCGAGTTCGCGGGTGAGATCGTCACGCTCGCGCTGCAACTGGCGGGCAAGTTCGATGATGAATTGCGGCAGTTGCTTGCCGCGATTGTCCTTGGCGAAAAACTCCGGCAGCTGCGCGAGGTTCTGTTCGAGCAGTTGCGAGACTTTGGTTAGGCTGCTCAGACGCGAAGCGCGCAACTGGTCCGCGATCAAGGTGGCGGACGTGTTTACGCTGTTGAACGCGTTGCCGACGTTGTGAAGCACACCGCTGGCAACTTCCGCCATACCTGCCATCCGCGAGGCGTCGAGTAGCCGCCGCTGCGAGTCCGCGAGGGCGGCTTCTGTATGTTTGCGCGCCGTGATGTCGCGGGTCACGCCAAACGTGCCCACGATCTGGCCGTACTCGTTATAGAAAGGAAGTTTCGTCGTCGAAGCCCAAGTCACCCGGCCATCGGGCCAAGTTTCTTTTTCTTCCAGGTTCACGATCGGACGTTCTGTCCGGATGATTTGCTGTTCCGCGTCGAAGGCTGGCTGCGCGTGTTCGGGCGTGAAAAAATCAAAATCAGATTTGCCGACCAGCGCCTCTGGTTCGGACGCGCCAAATTTGGCGCTCATCGCGTAGCTCACGCGCACGAACCGGCTCTGCAGATCCTTAAAATATATATTATCCGGGAGGTTCTCGAGGAGAGACCGCAGATAACGCTGATCGCGCTTCAACGTGATCAGATTGCGGCGCTCGTCCGAGCGATTACGCGCGATCATCACGAGCGCGTCGGCCAGCGCGCCGTGTCCCGACTGCGCGGTCAAGGTCGCTAACGTCGCCAGTTCTTCACCGTTGGCTCGCCGCACTTCAAGGTCGCCCTGCCATGAACCATTGCGCCAGGCCGTCGGCGTGGCATCGTTTAAAAGTGTCCAAAGACAATCATTTGAAACAAACTCCATCATCGACCGATCCTCGATCGATTCGTCCAAACGAAGGCCCAACATCGCTCGGCCCGCGGGATTGATATATTCCACGCTGTAGCTCGGCTGCGCGATCACGATCACGAGATCGACGCTCTGCTCAGCAAAGCGATTCCAAAGCTGTTTCCATCGCTCCGTACCGGGCGCCGTTGCCGCGACCGCGGCCGCGTCTGTCTTGCCTTCCTCGCTCATGGACAAAATAGAACCTGCTCGACTACCCGGGCGCAAATCGCGCCGCGGGCCAGAGCTACCAAGGGGAAAAAATCCGAACGGAAAGGCACGGCGTCTTATCGACACAACCGGCCTTAACCTAAAATGATAGTTTTTATCTAAATCTGTCGTGCAACGGGTTTAAAAAACTTTCGTTGCCCGATCGATCAACCGTTCTCGCTGCGCCGGGCTTCCAGGTTTTCCCAACGCTCCATCAGACCGTGCAGCTGCGTCTCGATTGAGCTCAAGCGCTCGCGCCAGCCTGGCAAGTCCGCCGCATTTCTCTGGTAGGACACCGGATCGGATAACTTAGCTGCGAGGGTGCGCTGCTCGCTTTCGAGTCCTTCGATCTGCGCAGGTAACGCCTCCAATTCGCGCTGCTCCTTTTGGCTGAGTCTTTTTCCTTTGGCCACCTGGGCTACCGGGGACGAGCCGGAACCAGATTCAGCCGGTGCGGTTCCCTGTGCGGACTTTGCCTGAACAGTCGCACGCAGAGCACGACCCGATGCGAGGGCTTCACGCTGTTTGATCCAGTCTTGGTAACCGCCCACGAATTCGCCGATTTTTCCGTCCCCCTCGAAAACCAGCGTGCTGGTAACCACGTGGTCCAAAAATTCGCGATCGTGGCTCACGACCAACAGCGTGCCTTTGTATTCGACAAGCAAATACTCGAGGAGCTCAAGGGTATCGACATCGAGGTCGTTAGTCGGTTCATCCAGCACTAGAACGTTAGCCGCTTTCGTGAAGAGACGTGCGAGCAGCAGACGATTTCGCTCTCCGCCAGACAATACGCGCGCCGGGGTGCGTGCACGCGAAGGTTCGAAAAGAAAATCCTGCAGATAACTGATCACATGACGCGTCCGGCCGTCGACGGTCACGGTTTCATTGCCGTTGTTGACGTTGTCCGCGACCGAACGGTTGTCGTCGATTTGCGCACGGAGCTGATCGAAATAGAGAACCTCGAGATTCGTGCCCTCGTCGACCGTCCCACTCGTCGGCGCGAGTTGGCCCAGGAGGAGTTTGATCAAGGTCGTCTTGCCGGCGCCGTTGGGTCCGATAATGCCGATTTTATCTCCACGCATGATCGTGGTGGTTAAATCGCGCACCAACCAACGCCCATCGGAATATCGAAAAGAAACATTGTCTAAGTCAACAACTTTCATACCGGAGCGCGCAGCGTCGCTCAGCTTCATGCTCACTTGCCCGGCACGATCTCTGCGCGCAGCTTGTTCGGCTCGCATGCTCATCAAGTGATGGATGCGCGCTTGCGCGCGACCACGTTGGGCGCGCACTCCTTGTCGGATCCATGCCTCTTCTTGGGCTAGTTTTTTTTCGAAGGCGGCCTGTTGTTTTTCTTCCGCCTCGATCACCGCTTGTTTGCGCACGAGATAGGTATCGTAATCGCACGCCCAATTGCTCAAGCGACCGCGGTCGAGTTCGATCAAGCGAGTCGCGAGTCGCCGCAGAAACGCACGATCGTGAGTCACAAATAGCAGAGTGAGTTTTGCGCCGAGCAAAAATTCTTCGAGCCACGCGATCGATTCGAAATCGAGGTGATTAGTCGGCTCGTCAAGCAGCAGTAGGTCAGGTTGCGATACGAGCGCGCGCGCCAATACAACGCGGCGCTTTAAACCGCCAGAGAGCGCAGCGAAGTCAGCTTTGCCGTCCAGTTCGCAACGCTCCAACCATTGTTCGACGCGCACGTCCCCTTCCCAATCGTCTTCGTGGTCATGCAACGGCCTGACGCCGCTCCTGACCACATCCCAGACGCTCCCAGTCACGTCCGTGGCGACTTGCTGTTCCACGCGGCGCAAGATGGCTCCCGGCTGGCGAAAAACAGAACCCTCGTCGGGCTTCATCTCGCCTGCAATTACCTTCATCAGAGTGGATTTCCCCGTGCCGTTACGGCCGACTAGACAGAGACGCTCGCCCGCATCGACCTGGAAATTAATATGGTCCAGGATCGGAGGACCACCAAAGGAAAGGGAAACGTCGAGCAGGCTGAACAGAGACATGAGTCGCTGCAGCCAAACGGGCCCCACCAATTTTCGCAAGACTGGCTTATGCGCGAGCTGTCGTCGCCGCACCCAGGTACCGCGCGAGTAAACCGCGCAAATCGTCCGGAGAAAATGGTTTTTGCAGCACGCCCGCCACACCCGCGCGTTCGTCATCGCGGACTGCATCTTCACCGTAACCCGTGATCAAAACGATTGGTACATTCGCGCCGCATCCAACTAGCCCGGCAATGACTTCCGCGCCTGACATCCGCGGCATAGTCAAGTCGCAAAGGACCAACCCAATGCGCGACGATTCTTTGCGGAAACAGGCCAAACCTTCGGGTCCATCACGCGCCGTGAGAACTTGATAGCCCGCGCGCTGAATCACCCATTGGGAAAGCGCACGAATCGCGTCATCGTCGTCGATGATGAGCACCACAGACGAAGCGTGGGCGGGAGAATCTCCCTCAAAATGCGAATCACTTGGAACAGCCACGGGGGTAATTGTTGACGGAGTTGACGTTCTTTTTATCGACCACAACCGACACAAATTAACTGAAAGCTAACACCGACCGCTGCCTAGAGGGTAACTAACAGCTCCGAACCAAGCATCACACCTAACGGAGCGACTGAATTCTTACAGAAAAACCAATCGGCTCAAACCGCGTGAAAGCAACCAACTACGGCCTTTTTGAGGGTTAGACCCCAGAGTCGCCCACCCCCTCCGCTGCAGAACCTGAGCCTAGTCTCCGCGGCTCAATTTTTTCGCTCGGTTTTTTCTTTTGGCGGAAAAAACCAATACCCGCCAGGCTGCCAGTGCGCATCGGTGACCTCCGGATAAAGATGGCGAATCACGAGCGTAATATAATTTAGATCGTCGAGATCAGTTGGGGCTACGTCGCGAGGTAGATGCGGCGCCATGTAAGTGCCGTGCCGTGGAAAATAGAGGCAGAGCCGCCCTGAAAAGAAAAACGCGGCAGCGGCAGAGGTCTGCGGCTGGCCGGCGACCTTGTAGTTAAAATCGACAATGCGGACGGGCCGCGCGCTCGCGAGTTCGTGCGCGACTTTCGTGGCTTCGCGCACATCGGGATTCGCATGATAAAATTGAAACTCCGGTTTTTTCTTGGGCGGAGTTTGGGGAAAGTCGTCGACGTAACGCGCAAAGATCGGACGAAACTGCGGATAGCGCGCGAATACAAGAGGCGTTACGTCAGTGAGATCTTCGCGTTGCTCGACGGGCACGGCTAAGGGCTGCAGGCCAAAATTAATATCGTAACTCCAAACTTTCCCTTCCGCCGAAAAGATGGTCACGGCATGCCCGGAAGCAATTTTGAAGTCTCCTTCTTCGTTTCCCCAGCGGAGAACCCTCGCCCACCCACCTTTGGCGGCGGGAAACTTTTTTAAAAACAGATCGTAGAAATGAATGGAGTCGACGAGACAGGAATTTCGGACATGCAGCGGCTCATACCTGAGCGGGGGTTTAGCCGTAGCGCCCGCAATCGAAGCGCCGAACACCGCGAGAAAAAGTCCCAGCGTCCACAAAGCCGAAGCACCTCGAAGGCCTTCGGCTTTGAAAAAATGGGCGACACGCATGCTCACCTATCGACGCACTAGGCAGATGGCCTGAGTGCGCAATCTTTCGAACTCAGGTTCCTGGGGCGATCCACACCGAGGCTTTTTCCGCTTGCACAGAACCCAGGCGGGTCGAGCGACCCGACTCGGTATCGAGGATATAGAGATTGTGACTCGAACTGGTGCGCGCGGTATAAATGAGGTGACGTCCGTCTGCCAACCAGACGGGTTCGATTGCATCCATGGGCGCATGCGAGACGCGCTTGGCTGCGCCGGTGCGCAGATCGACGACCGCCACTTGAAAACCGCCGCCTTCGCGAATCGTAAAGGCAAGTTTGCTCGGGTCGCCATAGCTCCAGTCAGGCTCCGCGCAATAAGAACTCAGGCCCGTCGGTACCCGTCGTGGTGAACCGCCGCTGTTCGACATAATATAAATCTGTGGACCCGGTTCAGATGCGTAGACGATCTGAGAACCATCCGGAGAAAATCCAGGTGACGATTCGACGCCGTCGGTCCGCGTGCGGCGCGAAATTTGGCGGCCCTGCGCATTGCTGACATAAACTTCCGGATTTCCTTCGCCGCTTAGAATCATGACGACCTGATTTCCGCTCGGGCTATAACGTGCACCAGTATTCGTACCTTTCAGACTCACAAAGGTTGTGCGCTGCATCGAACGTAGATCGATTTGAAAAATATCGGGAAACCCCGATTTGAAAAAACTCGTGTAGAGAAGTTTTTGACCATCAGGCGACCAGTGCGGCGTGAGTGCGTGCGCATTGTCGTGCGTCACTTGGCGCGCTTCGCCGAGAAAAAGGTCGCTCACAAAAATTTCTGAGGCGCCACTACGTGTGCTCACGAAGGCGATACGCGATGCAAAAAAGCCGGGTTTTCCCGAAGCAGTTTTCACCGCAAAATCCGCCGCGCGAAAAAGCGCGTTGCGCTCACTCGTGCCGCTGAAGGTTTGGCTCGCGAGCGCGGCACCAGCGTGCACCACATCGACCCGCACCTGTGCAGCGCCGGCCGAAGTGAAACGGAACTCAAAATTTCCCCCACTCGCGACGCGGCGAAAACGTCCGTCGACGGAAAACGCGAGATTGGCCAAGGACGTCAGCTCCGGACTGCCCGTGATTGAGACAGGCGTAGAATTCAGTCCCTGCACCTCGACAGTGCCGATGTCTTCATTCGCCGAAGCGCGCGAAGCATGAGACTTCTGCGCCCAGAGCGAGGATCCGAAGAGAAAAAAAACGCCGAAAGAAATTCGCAGGAATTTTTGCATGGAAAGTAGAGAGGCTTAACAATCGGAAACGAGAGGCATTTCTATTTACAGGGCAAGGATGCTAAACAACGTTAAACCTCTTCTTTTTTAATTCTTACACAACGTGACTCCTGACGAGATCAAAGAGGCCCTCAAGCAGGTGAAGTATCCTGGTTTCAGCCGAGACATCGTGTCGTTCGGTTTGATCCGCTCCGCTGCGTTGATCGAAGGCACGGCGAAAGTTTCTTTAGCGATCTCGACCGCGGATGCAAAAATCCCGCTCTTTCTAAAAACGGAAGTGGAGAAGTGTCTGCGCGCACTTCCTGGTGTGCGAGAAATCATTGTCGATGTCGCGGTTTCTGCGCCGAAGACTCCGGCGACTGGTGGCGGCACGACTGCATCCGCCTCTGCGCCGCGAACGATCAAACGTTCTGTCGCGATTGCTTCTGGCAAAGGTGGCGTCGGCAAATCGACTTTCGCGGTGAATCTCGCTTGCGCGATCGCACAGCTATTCGCGCGTGAAGGCCGCGGGCGCAAAGTCGGTTTGATGGATTGCGATATCTATGGTCCCTCGGTTCCGCTGATGATGGGCATCCACGGGCGTCCTAATGTAGAAGGAGAGAGTCTTGTCCCGCTGGAAAATCACGGCGTGAAAGTCATGAGCATGGGCTTTCTCGTCGACGACAACACACCTGTGGTGTGGCGCGGGCCGATGATCATGAAAACGATCCAGCAGTTCGTCCAGAATGTGAAATGGGGTGAACTCGATATTCTGCTCGTCGACCTACCTCCAGGCACGGGTGACGCTCAACTTTCCCTGGTTCAAACGCTCCCACTCGACGGCGCCGTCCTGGTGACGACACCGCAACTCGCTGCGACCCAGATCGCGCGCAAAGGCGGCCTAATGTTTCAAAAGGTCAACGTGCCTTTGCTCGGGGTGGCAGAAAATATGAGCTACTTCGTCGACCCGTCCGGGCAGCGCCACGATCTTTTCGGCGAAGGCGGCGGCGCTACGACCGCAGACGCGCTGGGCACGACCTTGCTCGGGCAAGTGCCGCTTGTACCTTCGATTCGCGCCGGTGGTGACCAAGGGGTTCCGGTGGTTGTGAGTGCGCCGCAGAGTGATGAAGCCGGTATTTTTCGGGACATTGCGAACGCACTTTTGAGCCGTTTAGCGAAGGCGCCGTAAAACGTGCATGAATATTTCTCAATTACCGGAATACAGCAGAGGGTTGCCGAGGATTGACAGACTTTGCAGCGCACCTAGGTTTTGTGCACCGATTCCATGCCGTTCTCTCACGCCGAGATGACTCGTCAGATTTTTCCGGTTTACGCTCGTGAAAGCACGGTCAGATTACCTGATTTGACTGAACGTGGATTTGGATCAGAAATCGTTCTCTTTTCAATCTGTCGAGACTCCTGGGAGGGGGCCTTCGGTGGCCAGGGTCGCGTCGCATCAACTCCAGCCGTGCCGTGGTCGCTATGACGTTTCTACCCAAAGAGTCCGAGCCCTCCCGAGACTTCGTCAAACAGTCGACGCTGTATCAGGAGTTTCTCGCTGAGCGCGAAGAAATCCTTCGCCACAAGTGGCTGGAATCGGAACGCCTTGGTTACGACATCGGTTTCGAGCGCGCTCTGCTTGATTGGATTCGCAAACACCGCGAAGGCTGGCGCGCATCGCGCCGTGCTCAACAAGGCCCTGCTTCCAGCGGCACGAATCCGGCGCAAGCGCCGCAGTCGTAGGCTGCACGATTCCGACATGGAGTGCGGCAACTCGGCCGCCTTCAAAGGCGAAATTTATTTCGCCTTCGGCAATCAGTTTTTCGGTCGGCGCGAATGAATTCGCCCTTCAAAGGCGGCGACGAGTCGCCACGCAATGTCAGGCGAGAACTCGCTTAATGAACGAGGTATTCAGACGCAAAAAAACTGACCCCGTTTGCGAGGTCAGTTGAAAGGGTCCGAAAAATTCGGATGCAGATTACTTGATCTCTTTGTGCAGCGTGTGGCGGCGGAGATGCGGATTGTATTTCTTCTTCTCGATGCGCTCCGTGACGGTTTTCTTGTTACGCTTCGTGAGATAACGCGATACCGGTTTGCCTTCTTTCTTGGCTTCGGTGCACTCGAGGATGACGGTTTCTTGCATAGGGAGAATGGTTTAAAAGGTCCAACAAACCGGCTTCGTGACTGCGGCGCAACCCCTAAATTGGCCGCCCCTGAAATCGACTCAGCCAAACCCATTCCTTAGCAAAATTTGCCACCGCAAAGCTAGCGTTTTTACGCGACTCGCCTCGCTGCCTAACTCACGTCGCTGCAATCTTCTTTTCAGTCAGCGGTAACATTACCCCGCGCCGAAAAAGCGTCACTTGCCCCGTGCTGGACGAAACCACGATCGAAATGCACTGCGCCGCAACCGACACCGCGGCGGCCGCCGCATGGCGACTGCCAAGTCCGCTGGGTAACGAATGATCGTTGTCCGTCGCTTGAATCAAACTGCCCGCCGACACGACCACGCCGTCGCCGCGAATGATGAACGCGCCGTCGATCGAAGAAAATTCCTTCACAGTTTCATCCATGAACGGATTGAGGATATTGCGATCCTCTTCCTTGTATCCAAAAAATGGGTTCAACACGAGCGGCTTGGTCAACTTCTCGACCTTCGCCGTATCGCCGACCACAAACAAACAGCCCACCGGTCGGCCCTCGCGCCCTTCTACGGCGAGCTCTGTTGCGACCGCGATCACTCGCTCGAGCACCTCGGGCTTCACATCTTCTGGCAACAAATCCGTGGTGCCGGTGAGCAGAGTTTGAAATTCCCGCTCCACGTCGACGACCACGAGCGTGTCGAACTGATTGCTCCCGGTGATGCCGCCGATACAGCAGATCCGGTCGTGAAAAGAAATAATCCCGCGCGTCAACGCGACCAACATTGCGCTGCGCAGCTGCGCCATGCGCTGCGACGAAAACGAGCGCACCTGAATCAGTTCGGGAAAACCTTTGCCTTTATCGCCGTCGCTCACGGTTTCGACGATGTTGCGGGTCACTAGAATCGTACGGCCTTTCGAAAACCAAGCGCCTGGTTCGATCCCGCCGACAAACGTGTCGCCGAAAACCATGATCGCACTGCAGGCAGCGCCCTGTGAAATTCGCTGCGCCTCGCGAATCATCATGCGGTTGGTCCGATTTTGCTGCGCTTGAACCGGTCGCGAAAGCAATCCCCCCACCGCGGCGTAGAGGCGTTCGTAGAGATCGTCGAGGGTGGGCGCTTCAACGAGACTGCGCACCAAATCGCGCTCTTTCACCAACCGCGCGACTGACGCGAGAACCTGCAAGTAATCGCGCGCTTTTTCGTCGGCGAGCAACATAAGAATTAGCCGAACCGATTCGTCGTCTTTCGCGCCATCATGTTTTACCCCGGTACGACTGCGGCCGATGGCGAGAACGTAGCGGCGATCCATTTTCACGCGGACGTGAGGCAGCGCGACGCCTTCGCCGAGATACGTCGTCATCGTGCTTTCGCGCTGCATCAGTCCGCGCAGAAGCGTTTCAGGATTCAGGTCGGGAAAACGGCGCAACGAAATCGTGAGCAGCTCGTCGAGCGCTCCTTTCATATCCGAGCTCCGCAGGTCCACCAGACGGCTGCGAGCGATGAGTTTCTCCAGCCGCATAGTGCTGAATCAGCAAAAACCGGCGGTCACTTTTCCCACTCCAGAGCGCCCTTTTTCACTTCGTAAATCAGACCGAGCACGAGCAGAGCCATGAACACCATCACCGGAACGAAAATCGAGATGTGTTGAAAAAGAAATTCGCGGTACACGAACGACCACGGAATCAGGAAAACGATTTCGATGTCGAAAAGGATGAACAACATCGCGGTGACATAAAACTTCACCGAAAAACGGGTGTGCACGGAGCCTTCAGATTTCACGCCGCACTCGTAAGCGGTGTCTTTGATCGCGTTTTTCTTGGCGCGCTGACCAATCAGATGACTTGCGCCGATCACCAATCCCGCCACGCCAGCGGCGAGACAAAGCTGAACAAGAATCGGCAAATAGGCGGCAGAAGGCATGTCAAAACTTGGTGTCAGGAAACGTTGAGAGACAAGGGGATTTTTTACTCGCTGATCCGAATAATCCGCTGCGGTGAGCTCTTTTCCGAACCGACGCCGAGCTGCTCGGCGAAATCGAGCGTGTGGATTTCGTCGGAAATAGGGTGAAAGCCATTGTGCTCGCGCGCTTTATTCATGCGCTTTTCCATTAATGAATCCAGGTACACGGGATCGGTGCTCAGCCAGAGCAGCGGTTCAGAATCGGTGTAGAGCGAGTTGAAAAACGGGCCGCCGATATACTGATACTTCTCGAGACTCGCGATCGAGAAGAGCCACGTTTGGCGCAACTCCGGAATCGCGCTCATTTCGGCAACGGCGGCGGGCGCGTTGGCCGGGCTGCGGAAGAAACGTGCCGTGTTACTCGCGTTCCAGAGGGTCGCATTCACGAGCGCGCCGTTCACGCCCAGCGTCGGGTGATCGGTGTAGACCGGCAAGTTGATCCAAAAATCCGCGTCAAGAAACAGTGGCGTTGCCAGGAAACTTTTACGGTCCTGCTCAACCGAGGTGTTCGAATCGACGCCTTCCAAACTTTTTTGCGTCACGATTGGATCGAAGCGCGCGGGCAACGGACTGTCGTAGAACCATACCGGATCGTAATATTTGCCGGACTCAAGCACGTATACGCGCTGGTTCTTGAACGGACTTTCGCCGGTCACGAGCGATGGCAAATATCCGGTCAGGCGAAGACGTAGTTGATTTAGCCCTACAAGAAAGATATTCTCATCTTTGTAGCCGCGGCGTTCGAGCGCGGCGATAACCGCCTTCACGAGCGGAATCGGCGTCGCTAAGCCTGGTCCGGAATCGGTGTAGATTTTTAGGCCGACCTTTTTCTTTGCGCCCGGCTTGATCTTGCGAGCGCTGGATTTTTCGAAGCGCACAAACAGCGCTTCTACCTGCGCGTCGTAGGCCGCTTCATCGAAGCTGGCTAGTTTCGCTTCCCAAACCGGTTGCAGCGCGACAGGTGGCGCAGGCGTCGGAGCCGGAGCCGCCCGCAAAACGGAGGCCGCGAGCAAGCTCGCAGCGAGCACATACCTCGCAAGGACGAAGCAGGAGAAACGTGAAAGCATAGGATTCGAACAGCGGCACGCGTGACCGGCGTAATCCGCTGTACTTGACAGACCCGACGAAGGGTTAAAAGTGCAAACTTCGTTCAAATCGTCCGCGAGCGCATCTACATGCCTGCCATCAAACCTAGCTGCGTTCGGGATCTCAAAACCCGCATTAACCTCATCGACGTTGTTTCGCGCGTCGTGACGTTGAAAAAAGCCGGTCCGAGTTTTCGCGGCCTCTGCCCATTTCATCAAGAAAAGACACCCTCGTTTAACGTAAATCCCGACAAGGGTTTCTTCAAATGCTTCGGTTGCGGAAAAGCCGGCGACGCGATCACGTTTGTGCAAGAAACAGAGCAGCTCTCGTTCGTCGAAGCGATTGAAGCGCTCGGTCAACGCTTTAACATTCCGATCGAGTATGAAGCTGGCGGCGGTCCTACCCGCGAAGAGCGTTCTTTGCGCAATGAGCTCTTTGAACTCCACGACTTCGCCGCGGATCACTTTTTCAACACGTTCAAGAGCAACAGCAAAACCGGCGATTACCTCCGCGGTTATTGGCAGACCCAACGCAAATTTCCTCTAGATTTAGCGGATGAATTTAAAATCGGCGCAGCTGAACCGGCCGACACTCTCGTAGGCGCGATTTGGAAAAAGCATTTCTCCGAAGACGCGCTGCGGCAGTCGGGTTTATTTTTTATCCGCGAAGGTGCGCCACTCAGTCTCAACACCATGCGCGCGCGTTTCCGCGGGCGCTTGATGATTCCGATCCGCGATCATCAGGGGCGGGTGGTCGCATTTACGGCTCGGCAGACTGAGCTCACGCCTTCCGACGATCCGGCGCGCGAAGCCAAATATGTGAACTCGCCGGAGACGCCGATTTTCAGCAAAGGCCACTTGCTGTTCAACTTGGATCATGCACGCACGCACGTGGGGGACGGCCATCCTTTTCTATTAGTTGAAGGCCAGCTCGACGCGCTCCGTTGTTGGCAAGTCGGCATCAAGACCGCGATCGCTCCGCAAGGCACCGCGATCACCGAGAGCCAGCTCCAGCTGTTGCGCCGCTATCACACAGAGGTGGAATGCTTTTTCGATAGCGATTCTGCCGGCCAAAAAGCGGCCCTGCGGTTTTTGCCAATGTCGCTCCAAGCGGGCCTGCAGGTGCGCTTTTTTGGCGGCCCGTCTGGGTTGAAACTCGATCCTGATTTGTTGTTTCTAGAAAAAGGCGCAGCGGCCTACGAAGACCTGAAAAAATCGTCACTCAGCGGCATCGAATTCGCCTGCCGAGCGCATCTTCCTGACCCTCACCAGGCGAGCGATCGCGTTCGCTCGGAAGCGGCCCAGCAGGTGGCTGAATTGATTAACTTGATCGAAAATCAATTTGCTCGCGCTGAACAAGTTAATGTGGCGATGCGGATGCTCGGCATCGCGTCTTCGTCGATGCGCGACGAATTTTTTTCGGCCGCAAAAAATAAAAAAACGTCCCAACCTGCGAAGCCGACGACCACACCTCCCAAAGAAATTCATACGCCGGAGCAGCATTTGCTGTATTTGTGTCTCCACTACGAGATACTCGGCAAGCCGCTCAGCCTGGCTCTGCCCCATGATTGGATCGATCAGTCGCACCTCGCGGGGCTGTTGCTCAATCGCTTTCTCGGTGAGTTCGAACAAGATGCTTGGCCGGGCCGAGAACATATAGATGGTTTGCTTGAAACTCCTGAAGAAAAGGCTCTGGTGGCGTCGTTGCTTTTCGAAGGCCCTGAACTCGAAGAGCCGAGTAAGGCAGCGATCGAGGGCTTAAGACAGTTGCGAACGCGTGCGCTCGAGCCGCGTTTGCGCCAAATAGAACTTGCTTTAGCCACCCACGCTGCGGAGAGTAACATCGACGCAATTTCTCTGATCAAAGAACGTACTAAAATCCAGCAACAGCT
>FTDT01000219.1_pt1 | contig 16046 bp, 10 predicted proteins | sample 1640021 | NCBI WGS metagenome assembly FTDT01 (sample SAMEA3914869, study PRJEB12502) | metagenome | biome: forest; material: soil | place: USA | collected 2012-03-12 | depth 0.1 m | reverse complement strand
TGGATGGGCAACAGCCGCGTTCAGAAAAGAAGTGATCGTATCGATCGACATCCAAACGGATCCACTTTGGGCGGATTATAAACGAGAGGTCCTGCGCCAGGGCTTTCACGCGTCGTGCTCCGTGCCGATTTTCTCTTCGGCTGGCGAGGTGCTTGGAATTATTTCGGTCTACTATTTCGAGTCGACTGAGCCTACGCACCACGAACGAGACTTGATCGACGTGGCCACGCGCACGGCCTCAATCGCGATCGAGCGCAAGCGCGCCGAAGAAGCACTTCGCGAGTCGCGTGCGCGCATCGAGCGACACGCGGAAGAATTGGAAATCACCGTGGCAGAGCGCACCGCCAAGCTTCGCGAAACCATTGGCGAACTAGAGGCGTTTTCTTATAGCATCTCGCACGATATGCGCGCGCCCTTGCGCGCGATGCACGGCTACGCCGATTTATTAATCTCCGAATTCTCTCAGCAGCTGAGCGAAGAAGGGCAGATGTATCTTCAGCGCGTGAGCAGAAATGCGACGCGCCTGCAGCTGCTCGTGCGTGATGTTTTAGCGTATAGTAAAGTGGCGAAAGAGGAGGTGCAGCTCAGCGAAGTGAATCTCGCGCAATTCTTGCCGTTGCTTCTCGAACAAATGCAGGAACTGCAGAGCTCTGCTGCGACGGTAGACGTCACTTCTGCGCTGCCAGTTGTCCTCGGCCACGAAGCGTATCTCTCGCAGATTTTCACCAATCTGCTCGCGAATGCGATCAAGTTTGCGCGGAAGGGAACGCCTTTGCGGATTTCAATTTCCGCGGCGGTCGAAAATAATATAGTTAAAATCTCGATCGCCGACAACGGCATCGGCATCGCGCCAGAGCACTTCGAACGAATCTTCGAGATCTTCGGACGCGTGTATCCAGATAAAATGTACGAAGGCACCGGCATCGGGCTTTCGATTGTAAAGAAAGCGATTCATCGCCTCGGCGGCAGTGTGGGAGTGACCTCCCAACTCGGCGAAGGCAGCACATTTTGGTTTACGCTGCGCCTGCCAAATCACTGAGCCTCCCCCAAAATTTTTTAGCAAAAAAAAATGCCGACCCCCTTGGCGAGGGCCGGCATGCAAGTTAAGCGATTCTCTTTAGAAGGAGAACGTATTGGTGAGCTGCCATTCCTGCGTCGGAGCGATACGAACCGAGGCCCAGGTGTGGCCGTCAGGTTCGACTGAGATCGGAATCAGGTTATCGTTCTTACCGACGTTATAAACGTTCAACTGAATGGTCCAGTTGATCTTCTTAGTAACCTTGTGTCCGTAGCTAACCCAAAGATCGAGCCCATCTTCAGACGGACCATAGTACGGCTTGCTGAGATCGAAGCTCGTCGTGCCGTTGGCCCCGGTGATAACCGGATAGCCGATGGCGACGCGATCCTGCCAGCGATAAGCTGCACCCACGCCCAGTCCCTTGATTGCGCCGTGATCGAAGGAGTAATTGGTGACAATATTGTAGCGCCACTTGCGCAGTTCCGGAGAGTCCGAACCTTCCTGGAGTTTGAGCAAGACGTATTGACCGTAAAAGTTCGCCCAGTTTTGGCGCACTTCGTTGCCGGTTACATATTGACCGTTGAATTGGCGCATGTCGCCTGCGACTCCGGCCATCTGCGTATTGAGGTAGGAAACCAGCGAATCGAGCGCAGCACCGCCGACGTTCGCGCGGATGGCGGTCGTTTCAGCGGCGTTGAACGTGATGCGCCAGTTCTTGGTCGGGTTGGCCGTGAATTCGAACTCATAGCCCTTCGACTCGGAGTCAGACGTGACGGTCAGACCCGCCGGCGCCGTCGCCGAGTAGCTGGCGAGCGTGGAAATCACCGGTTGGTATTGCGCCGCCGGGATCGGTTTTCCGTCCGTGGAGCCGGCGGTGGTCAGCGTAGCGGCGTAGGTCGAACGATCGGTTAGCGCGGAGAGTGTCGTCGGCGTGAAGTTCCAGGCTTTGAAAAAACCTTCGCCATCGAGGGTGCTCTGAATCGCATTCCAAGCGTTGATCGACGCATCACGATGAGCATCGGCCTGAGCCTGGGTTTCCAACGTTGAGCCCGCAGGACCGGAGGTCACGGTGGTCGCGTCGGCGACCGGACGTCCCGCTGAGTTAATATAGGCAGGGGTCCAGAAGTAACGCTGACCTGGCGTGTCATTTGTCTGTTCGCGGGTGTCCCAGGTGTACCCAGACAGTTGGTACAGGAAGACATTACGGAACTTGAGCCCCTGCACAACCGTGCCGATCAGGTTGGACGTATTCAAGTCCGCACTACCGTTGGTAATGCCGGTCTTGTAGTGCGTGATCTTGAGCGAGAACCGGTCGTCCTTCGTCGCGAGGGTGACGCCGTATTCGCGTGTATCGCCAGTCGGATTGGCGAGGGGATTCCCAAAAACGTCGTGGCGAACGTCAGTGACCTGGAAGTTGTCCGATTTGTTATAGGACACACTAATGTTGAGTGGCAGATGGTCTTTCTCGCCGAACAGCTTGTTCAAGTGCACCACGATACCCCCGGAGACGGAGTGATTCTTGAAGATCTGGTTCTGGGGGAATTCGTCCGGCAGTTTATAGACGCTCGGGTCCAAGTTCAGTTCATTACGATTGGCGGTGACCGTTTGTGCGGTGACACTTTCGCCTTTCACTTCATCATAACGCCAACCGAGAGTGGGCACGATTGCATCATTCCACATATAGCCCTGCCAGGTTCCTGCATACGAATCAGTGACCCGGTATGCCTTCTGTGCTGAGCGGGTAAGTTGTGGATTATCGCCGTTGACGTCGGAAATGACGCTGTCTTGGAAGTTCGAGTTCCAGCCAATGTAGTTTGCCGGATTCGACGCCTGCGTCGTGGCCGTAGCAGGTGCGTAAATGGCAGTTAGGTTCGCTGGAACCGTCCACGGAGCACCCGGGTTCACGGTCGGTGCATTCCAGGTACTATCGAAGGCATACACGCCGCCACCTTGAATGGTGATCGGCGCCGTGATGCCAGGAATGTTTGCGCCAGACGCGGTGGATTGACCTGCAATCGAGGGCCCGAGGTAGACGATCGCAGTCGGAGGACGGTTGTTGATCGCGTTAGTATTCCCGGCAGTGTGATTCCAATACGCATCCCAACCCAGGCTGTTGGCGTAGTCCTGCCACGACAGGTTCTCGGTGTGATATTTTTCGTCGCTATAAACGCCATTGAAGCGCTGGCGACCTAATAGCTTCACGAGAAAGTCGTTCTTGAAAAAGTCAGTCGCGCGGAGTTCGCCGAAGAGCGAGGCGCGAACGTATTCGCGATTGCTATCGTAAGAACTACCCGAACCGCCGTTGCTAGCATAGATGTAGGGACGGCCGAAGTTTGGGTTAACACTTCCATCTTGGAAGTGTTCCAGCATATCAATCGTGATCGCCGGATTGTTGAACAAAGACTGACCACCGCGCTTGTAGCGCTGCTTGTCATAACTCAGTTCAACACCGAGGCGATCGTCCCAGGCGGTCTGCTGAAGGTCGAGGTTGTACGCAGTCCACTTCTCGAACTGTGATGCGGTCGGACCGTCGATCAGATTCTTGTAGAAATCAAAAACCGTTGGATCGGTCAGAGATTGCTGGCGATACTGGCCGAACTGATAATTCGGCAGTTTCGCATTGATCGCGAACTGATCCAAACTGGTGAGGCCGTAGAATAGGTCTGAGTACGTTTGACCGATAGCGCTGTTGCCCGCGCCGCGATACACACCTTTGCTATCGATAAAGCCGTTATTAATATAACCGCCGTAGATTTGATAGGTCGAGCCAGTCGAGCCGTCTTCAAACCAGATTGGCTGCTGCTGATTAGCGATTGCGCCGGCCGTCAGCCAGGCGTTGGTGGTCTGCGGCTGGGCCGTGAGACCGTAGGCGTTATTGATGGTAAGCTTATTTAAACCACCGTTGAGACTCGTGTTGTCGATTGGGCGGAACCAAGGCGTGATGCTGTCGCCAGGCGGAATGATACGCGGGCGGTCCGCGCTGATATCACCACTTTCGATCTTCAGCTTGATGCTGGTGTGGAAGGAATGATCCTTGAAGAGCTGCGGATCGAACCGCAGTGCGGCGGAAAGACGTTTGTCGTTTTGGAACGCTTCCTTCTGCTCGTATTTCTGGTCGTTAATCAAACCGTCGACGCGGACTGCAAGCAAATCGGGAATGATATTGACGTTCGCGTCGAGACTTTCGCGCGTGCTGCCGTAAGAGCCGACGCGATCTTGCACCGAGCCGAAGGTGCGGAACTCGGCATTATGGAGGGAGGCGTTAATGATACCGCCTGGGCTACCGAGACCGAAGAGAATCGCATTCGGTCCGCGTTGAATATCGATGCGATCGACATTATAGGAATCCCAGGGGATATCCGTGACGAAGAAGTCGCGAGTATTGTCAGCCGTGGCTAAGCCGCGAATGCGGTTACCTTGCTGGGGATTCAGAAGCAGCGGAGTCTCGTTAACGCTGGTGCCGTTGCCTAGGCCGGCGTAGGTGCCACGCGTACCGGCGACTTCAGCATTGGTTGTATACTGAAGCAGCGTACTGCTATCGGTCGCGCCGGTATCTTGTAAGAACTGTTTCGTCACGACGCTGATCGAAGACGCGACGTCGTCGAGGTTGGTGCGAATACGAGTTCCGGCCAAAGTTTCGGCCGTAGCGTATCCGTTATCTTTCTCAGTAGTGACTTCGAACGGAGAAAGGACGATGGTTTCGTCTTTCGGCGGCGGTGTATTGGCGGAGGTCTGGCCGCGAACCCCTTGGCAGGCGACAGCGGCCACCAGGAGCATCGGCACTTTATTTCTTAACATCGAGGAGGGCATGTTTGGGTTAATGACTTGGTGTCACTTCTTCGCGCAGGAACGTGAAAGGGTACGTTCCGCACACGGGAGAACCACGATTCGCTAACGAGCAGAATGGCGGTACGGTTTTCTTGCGCTTCCACTCTCCTGCGCACAACGCATGAGTCATTCAGACGTCTGAATGAATTAATTGCGGAACGGGAGAAAATACGCCCGTGCGAAGAGGCAAAATCGGGTGCACAGAAATGTTTTCTGCACGAGATATCTTATCCCGGAGTAACTACTTATCAACGTTTGGCGAGAAATGTACTCCTGCGTATTTCACTAAAAGTATGCGTTGCGTCCGTCTGTGTAGGCCCGCAAAGAATGTTATTCTATCTGTATAATGCCGCGTTTAACGGCGGCGATGATCGCTTGAGTACGATCGGAAACTTCCAGTTTGCTGAGGATGTTTTTCACGTGGAGCTTCACCGTGCCCTCAACGATCTGGATCGCGGAAGCGATTTCCTTATTGCTCAGTCCTTTCGCGACCAAGCGAAGGACGTCGAGCTCTCGCGGTGAAAGCTCCGAGAGCACGCGCCCGCTCATGCGAAGAGAAATTTCCGGTGGGACGTATTGTTGGCCCGCGTAAACCACACGAATGGCTTCGAGCAGACGTTCCAGCGGCATTTCTTTGACGACGAAACCACGCGCGCCCGCTTTGAACGCCTGAAAAACTTCGTCGCCGTCAGCGTAATTACTGAAGATGAGGATGCGCACGTCCGTGAACTCGCGCCGTAAAACTGTGATGGTATCGAGACCATTGCGTTTCGGCATGCGCAGATCGAGCACCACGACGTCGGGGCGACTCGCGCGATAAGCGTCGACAGCATCCACGCCGTTATCTGCTTCCGCGACGATCTCCATATCGGGCTCGCCGCTGGTCGCCGTCATCAATCCCATCCGCATGACGATGTGATCATCGACAAGCAGAATACGGATTTTTTCGTTAGGCGCGCCCGGTTGCATATACTTCGTGGTCGGACAATTCGGAGGGCGGAACGAGGACACGCAAGCGCGTTCCTTGTCCAACTGTACTTACGACACTCAACTCCGCGCCGATTTTATCTGCGCGCACCTTCAGCCCGCGCAGACCGAAGTGGCCAAGTCCCTTTGATAATACTTTGGTCGTCTCAAAGCCTTTACCATCGTCCTCGACATTGAGCTCCACCAGCGAGCCATGGTAAATGAGTCGAATCACGATTGTATCCGCTTCGGCATGACGCACCGCATTGGTCAGCGCTTCCTGGGCGATGCGCAATAAATGATGCTGGATCGATTGGGAAAGCGGGAAAGGCGGGCCTTCGATTTTTAGCTCCACGCGACCAGGACCGACGCTGATCAGGTTGATTAACTTCTGCAGCGCTTGGGTGAGTTCGCCGCCCTCAAGCAGAGGCGACTCGAGATCCCAAATCGCGTTCTGCACTTCGTGGCGCGAAAACGAGACCATGCTGCGTGCTGTGTTGAGCCGAGAACGAATCTCGGGCGTGAGTCCGGGCATTTTTAGCGTAGCGTCGAGTTGCAGGATCAGCCCGCTCAAACCTTGCTGAATACTGTCGTGAATTTCTCCCGCAAGCCGCCCGCGCTCGGCGAGAACCGCTGCGTTCTTAGTTTCTTGGTTCAACTTTTCCATCGCCGCGCGCAACTGGTTGGTGCGCTCATCCACTTGTTTTTCCAGAATGACACTATGCGCCCGCGTGCGATGCACGAACCACTGCAAAAGGCCCAGCAGGGTGCCAAAACCCGCGACGATATAGAGTATATAAGCGTACCAGGTTCGATACCATGGCGGGTCAATAATAAATGAAAGCAGCAGGTGCTCGCCGGTGGGATTGCCATCGTAGAGCATCCGCACTTCGAGTTGATAGGCGCCTTCGCGCAAATTAGTTAGCGTGAGTGGCGGACCGGCTTCATAAGCGGTCCAATTGCTGTGGGGCGACCCGCTCAGTCGAAATTCATAGGTTGGCGAGAGGCGCGTCGAGTAGGTACCCCCGAAAAACCGGAAGCTGATACTATTGCTCAGATAAGGCACGTGCACGTCGGTGTCGTGCGCCTTCCATTCCTTCGAAAGATCGTTGCGTCCGCTGCCGTCGAGCATCGAGACGACCACCGGCCTCACGTGCGCGGGGGCGGGCGTGGATGCGCGGCGGTCAACGTGGTAAAGTGATTGGCCGCTCGAAAACCAAACGTCGTTGCCGGCAAGAATATGAATCGTGGGCCAGCGTTCGCTCACGATATCGAACGTGCTTGTATCAAATTCATAGTGACCATTTTTCTGATTGACCAACATGACGCCGCGATCGTGCGAAGCCCAGAGTACCCCTTCTGTGTCTCTATAGATACGCGCAATCGAATAGGGCGATTGTTCGAACAGTTCTTGCAGCTGAGGCCGCTCACACAGCGTTTCGGTTTCTTCGTCAAAATAGATTCTGCCTTCGGGTGGGCTGTTCAGAATAACGGTCGAGCCGATGGCGCTAACATTGATCCAATGCGGCTCACGCCAGGGGAAAGTTTCGAAGGACCGCGTTTCGATCTTGCCGTTTTTTAAGGAGACTCGCACCGCACGGTTTGCGCCCAGTTCCAGCCACGCGGCCCAGCGCGTTGACAAGACGTTGGAAGGATAGCCCACGCCAGCGATGCGTGGCGCGCATTCGATCCAGTGTCCGTTTTCCCAACGAAGCGCGCCGATCTCGGTGGAACCGACGAAAAAACAGAGGTTCGGATCGATCATCACGAGGCGGTCGACACTCACGCCAGTCAGAATGGTTTCAAAACGCTTATCTGCGGTTGCCGCGAAAATGCCCGACGCGTTAGCCACTAATAAATGCGCACCCGAAGCCGCCAGTCCCCAAAGCTCCTTCGGATCTGGGACTAGTTGGAAATGGGTGTGACCGAGGTCCTCGCCCGGCTGTTCTTCATAGAGACGGCCTCCGGAGATGACGACCACCCGATCGTTCCAACGGCTTACCTGCGGCCAGCTGACCGGCAGGCCAAGCCGCTGGCCGAACACCGAAACCGTTTTGTCATAGAGAATTTTTTCGACGCCGCTTTCCGTCACCGCCCAGAGCACGCCAGATTCGTTAGAAGCCAGATAGGTGATTCGGTGATATTCCGGACTTGTCAGGGTGAAGTGGACTTCACCTTGAGGAGAAAAAACGCAGAGACCGTATCCAGTAATCGCGATCGCAATGTTCCCGTCGGCGAGATGCTGCATACCGGTCACGCGTCCGGGGAGCGTGCTTCCGAGTTGATTCAACCACGGCTGCGCGGTCTTTCCGTCGAACCGGAGAATGCGATTATCATTTGTAGAGACTAATATATGATCGTGATCATACGTGCTCCACTGTTCGAAAACCAAATCGGTCGGCACCGATATATTCTGCGTGTTGAGCGCGTGAGCATGAATATCAACCAGAGCAATCCCGTGGCCACGCGAGCATGTATAAACATGTTCATCTATTAAGACGATCTGCGTGATGGCCGATGCTTCGAAATAAAGTGTTTCGTGGGTGGACGAGTTCCAAAAAACAACGCCGTAGAATCCGCCGAAATAAACACCCTCTTTTGTTATAATGATGTCGGTGAAATTGGTATCTTTGGCCCACTTCGGCGCAGATGCGGGCACGAGGGTGCGAGGGTGGAGTACACCATCTGCTTGATAGTCGACGATGCCCCATGAGCCGAGTGTGCCAAAATAGGCGTGCCCTTGGCCGTCATGGACCACGTTCAATATATTCTCTTCGTTATTTTGGCGCTCCGACAGGTTCAGCCAAGTGCCGTCGTTGAGCACGAAATAACCGCCTTTATCGAGGACCGCCAGTCGGCCGAACTGGTCAAAACTCAGTCGCGCGCCGCGGGAAACTTTGCCGATCTCATCGATTGAATACAGACGATTAAAAGGCAGGCCGCGGATTGGACGCGGGCTGGTCGGTTCGGCTGAGCGCGCCGGCGCGACCAAGAGTAAGATCAGCGCGCCCCATACAACCGCATGGGTGACGTTACCGAAATTGGTCGGACGGAAAAAACGAAAGCGAGCACGCAAAGACATGCGAAAAACAAGACGACCGGGCGAGGCAGCAGAGAGTCGGCGAGCTAGCTGCTCATGTCTATCCGTTTTGTGCTCCTGGGCACGCAGCCAAAGTTTATCTTAGCTGCATTTGGGCGCAAAGGCTCGCGTGAACCGAAGCGAATTCGGCGAGCCTCTATTACTTAAGAGATAGTGCTCCTACCACCACTGCGCGTTTGCGACGGGACGAATATACGCATCATCACGCGTGGTAGTTCGCCGTCATTCCCCAGCAATGCGTTCACTTTGGCGCATCGGCAAAAACCCCAGCCCCCAACATTTTGTGAAGAACACCCGTGTCACCCAGACCGACGTCGCGCGTGCTGCTGGAGTGCACAATACCACCGTATCCTTGGCCTTGCGCAATTGCCCAGCGCTGCCTGAAGAAACGCGTCATCGCATTCAAGCCATCGCCAAAGATATGGGCTACTGCCCTGATCCGGTCCTGCAGGCCCTCGTTGCCTATCGAAACGGCCAATCTCAAAAACGTCTTCCGCAGGTAATCGCCTACGTGACGAATTGGGACACCAAGTGGGGCTGGCGCGACGATTCGGAGCAGCTACAATATTTTACGGGCGCCGAACGGCGTGCTACGGAGTGCGGTTATCAACTCGAACATTTTTCTTTAGCGGACTCCAGCATCACGCAGCGCCGTCTCGGCGATATTCTCTACCACCGCGGAATCAAGGGCATGGTGCTTGCATCGCATTCGCCCAAGCAGGACCTGCTCTGTGAAATTGATTGGTCTCGCCTAAGCGGCATCAAAATTGGCTCGTTCCCGCGCCTGCCCGCGCTTTGCCGAGTCATGAACGATGAACATGGCGGTTTGCGAACGGCGCTTCGTAAAGTTCTGCATGCCGGTTATCAACGCATCGGTCTTGTTTTGCCACGTGGCTGGGACGAACTTGCGGAGCAAGCGTGGTCATCCGCGTTTTTGATCGAACAATCGCTGAATCCCGACGCCACCTTCTTGCCGATTTTACGTCGGGACGCCTGGGCCATATCGACCGCAAGCGAGGAAAACGAGTTCGGCAACGCCACGAATGCAGCCGCGCTCGAAGGCTGGATCGCACTGCATCAACCTGAAGTGATCATGGGGTGGTCCAGTCATTGTTTACGCGACTTGCGGATGCTCGGAATGGCTCTGCCGCGCGACGTCGCTTTCGTTGATCTGAGTTTGGAAGACGCGACCGGTTATCTCGCGGGCGTGCACCACGACCGCGAAAAAACTGGTCAGCTCGCGATCGATCTGCTGCTCAGTCGCCTCGAGCGAAACGATAACGGTCTTCCGCGTACACCGACCACGACCTTGATCGAAAGCGCATGGCGCAATGGTGATTCACTCCCCAAACGCTCACCGCAGCCTCTGCGAAAATTGCGTCCGGCCCCAGATCATCGAGACAGTCTGCGCGGCGACGCGCTGATTGGCGCGGTTCAACAAGCGGTCTAAGTTGCGCCGAGACGCGCGTGGCTCATCACTCGCGTTAGGCTAATTTGCCGATTCGGATTTTAAGCGGGACGACGATTGCCAGAAGTTTTTTCCATCGCAGGCGCTACTGCCCGCGCAACCGGTGGAAATAGTGCTCGATCGTCTCAACATCTCCGGCCTTTGCCGAGCAGGCCGCATAGCCGTCGGGGCGGATTAGTAAAATGCCTTCGCCACGCGGTGCGCGCAGTGTTGGATCGAGCAGATCAGCGTGCTTCAGCAACAGGGCGGTGATCGCGTGATTTTTTTCCGCGCAGAGTAAGAATCGCGGCTCTGCGTCGACCCCGAAGGGCAGTTCATCCGCAAAGGGCGCGATGCGTTCGCCCGATTTTGGAAAAGCATCGTCGTGGAGAGATTCTCCATTGAGCGGCGAATGTAGGTACCGAACGGATACTTCGGTTAACGTTTCCGCCATCTTTTGCTCGATACTGTGGAGGCCGAAAATCACCGGCGCGACGAGGTTTCGAATCGCTTGGGCCGCGCGATTTTGCAGCACGCTGACGGCCGTCAATCGCCCTGCCGCTGCCAGGACCTGATCGCCGATCGCACTTCGCTCAACGCTATAGCTATCGAGCAATGTCTCCGCGCCGCCAAAACCGCGGGCCGCAAGGGCCAGTTTCCACGCGAGATTGAAGGCGTCTTGCATGCCCGTATTCATGCCTTGTCCCCCCGCCGGGCTGTGCACGTGAGCGGCATCGCCAGCGAGAAAAACGCGGCCGTCCCTATAGTCTTTCACCTTTCGCTCGTTGATTCTAAATCCGGAGAGCCAGATTGGTTCGGTTAAGGATATTCCTTCTGGGGCGCGTTGATCGACGAGCGTTTGAATCTGCTGTAAGGTGGGTTGGGGCGGAGGAGAATTTTTCGATTGGCCGACGTCGGCGATCACGCGATAGCGGGTTTCGGAAAGTGGAAAAAATGCGAGCACGCCGTCGCCATGCCAGAAGATGGCGAGTTCAGTCGCTGGGATCTTTAGACCATGTACCTGAACATCCGCGAGCACCCAATCGGTTAATAAAGTTTCTCCGTGAAATTCCACGCCGAGGCCGTGGCGAACCAGGCTGTGCGCGCCATCGCAGCCAATTAGCCAAGCGGAGCGCACGATTTCTTCGCGGCCATCTGAGCCGCGCAGGGTCGTTTCCACGCTGGCTTCGCTTTGTATAAATCGTTCACCGCTGACGCTGCGCTCCACGCGGACGCCGAGGGTCACGAGATGCTCTTCGAGCAGAGCTTCGGTTTCCGATTGAGGTTTCATCAGCGCGAAAGGATAGGCCGACTGCACCGACGTCAGGTCGATGTGGCCGAGCACGTGATCCCCAGCGATGATGTTGGCGCCGGTGACGCGTTTGCCGCTCTCTAGGAAACGACGTGTCAATCCTGCGCGCTCGAATAACTCGAGAGTTCGGCTCCAGATGACGATCGCCTTCGATTTATCGGTGCGCTGTGCGGCTTGATCAACAATCCTCACCGGCACCCCGTAGCGAGCGAGTTCGATGGCGAGCGTCAACCCGACGGGTCCAGCGCCGACAATGAGTGCAGAACTATTCATAATGAAAACAGAACGACAGCGACGCTGTGCCGCGGATTGCGTTTTCCACCCGTAAGCTCAGCATACGCACACCGGTATGGCGAAAAAACCGACTCGCGAAGAACGTGATCGCATGTGTACGCGCAAACGGCGTTACGCTTCGCAAGCGGCCGCGCTCGAGGCCGTCGCATTGCTTGGTTTGGAGCGCGTCCGCAGCGCTTATCGGTGTCCGATCTGTGGACGTTGGCATCTTACGTCGAAGTCGGGATTTAACTGATGCTCTGCGCACGCATTGGGCCGCGCTACTGCCGGGCTGGGTTTGGCGCTCGCGTCGCCGCCCGGGCCAGCGCATGCGTGGGAGAGAAGGCCGAAGTTGGTGAATAATTGAGATGTCAACCTTTCGGCAGAAGAGCGTGAAGCGCTCCCGGCAAGATAGAAATTTCGACTTTCACGGGGAGGCGCGCGTCTGGATTCATCGGCGTGCTTAACATGACCTTGTCGTCGATGCGCAATTCTCCCTGTGACATGGTGAGCGAAATCGAACGTGCTTTTTGTTTCCCGAGAAAAGTTGGTTCGCGGCTCGTAGAGAACCCTTTCAATAAAGTTTTCTTCAACTCGTCGCGATCGCCTTGCGTGGCGAGAACTAGATCGAGCAGACCATCGCCGGGATCAGCCGTCGGCGCCAGTTCGATGCGTGGGCCGGCGTGGCGGATATTGAGAATTTCCAGAAGGAGAAAGTCGTTCGAGAGATCATTTCCGTCCGCCTTGAGTTCGACGCGTACGGGCGGCATCTCGGCGGCAAGCGCGACGAACACGGCTAAGTCGCGCTGGAGTTTATCCTCGACGTCGCTGAATTCCCGAGTGCTGCGTTCATCTATGGTCTCCAAAATTCCAATACTGCGGCCGACCAGCCCGATGCCGATCGCCTCGAGAAAAAGACGATTGCCCCACGGCCCGATTGCACGGCCCACGTCGAGCGCGCGAACCTCACTTTGACTCCAGCGCATAATCACATCGCGCGGCTTTCCAGTGATACCGAGGCTTCTCCCAATATTATTAGCCGTGCCGAGCGGGATGATCGCGAGCGGCAAAGGACTGCCCACAAATTGTAAGGCGATTTTGCGAATCGTGCCGTCCCCGCCCGCGATCGCGAGTAAATCAATTTCCGCGAACTCGGGTGATGTGCGCAAGTCGGCGGTTGGATTCAGCTCGAGGGGCAGGTGGCCCGCATCACGGATGTGATCGAAAAGCTCCGCGACGCTGGTGTCGCTCCGGCCTGCGTTCGGATTGTGAACGACCCCAACTTTCATTCGGCCAAGGTAAGGAAAGCCGATTGAAGGTGGGCAGGCATCGACGAAACTAAGCGCTGAGACGGCCATTTCAAACGAGGAAATGCGTTTGTTACACATGGCTGGAAAAGTCCGTGTCACTTTAACCCAGGCTAGCATGATCTCTCCCTGACCTCCGTCGGGCCGTTACCCGAATATAGCTGCGGCGTTTGAAAAGCGATCCACCGTCCTTTACTCGTGGCGCAACCCACCACGCTCATGCGCATCCTCATCGCTAACGACGACGGTATCTATAGTCCTGGTCTCGCTGCACTCGCTGCGGTGGCGAAGAAATTCGGCGAAGTCCGCGTGGTGGCCCCCGACGTCGAGCAGTCATCAATGAGTCATGCGATCACAGCGACTCGTCCGTTGACGTATCGACGCACGACTTTGAAAGACGCCGGTGTGGAGGCCTACCGAGTGAATGGCACGCCGGCGGATTGCGTGGCGCTTGGAGCGTTTAACTGGGCGAGCGTGGATCTGGTTTTGTCCGGGATTAACTTGGGGACGAACTTAGGCAACGCAGTCTGGCACTCGGGCACGTTGGCGGCAGCGAAACAAGGCGTGCTCCTCGGTGCGCGTGGGATCGCCTTCAGCATGCCGGTGTCGGAGGAGGAGCCCCAGTTTGAGGTGGTCGCGGAGTGGGCGGAAAAAACACTAACCTATTTGATGCCGCTCAAAGACGTGCCGCTGATTAATGTAAACATTCCGCTCGCGCCAAAAGGTTCGCGTTGGACCCGGCAATCGTTCCGGCATTACGACGGCAAAGTGGTGCCAGGGCAGGACCCAATGGGTCGGAAAAACTTCTGGTTTACCGTGGTGCCAATCGAAGAGGTTGAAGAGGACAGCGACCGCTGGGCGATGGAAAATGACTTTGTATCCATGACGCCACTACGCGTCGAACTCACGGACAACGACCAACTGCAGCGCATGCGCGCCGCGGCGCAGATGTGAGGGCAAGGGGGGCAAAGTGGCCACCACGAGAACGGAGACGAGAAAGAGCAGCCAGAAGGCGCGTAGGGTGTGCGTCGTCTCGCTGCGTGCGCGAAAATGGCTACCTCAAGCTGGCTTTCAGCGGAGACTTGCCGTGCGCTTATGATGTGGCGTAGGTTTCACCAACAGAAAAGCTTGCAACGAAGTTGGCATATTGGAATTTGACATTTATCGCCAAATTCAAACACTGACGACATGGAAAGACCTGCTGAAGTCACTTCGGGTTTGAATCTCGCTGAGAATACCATTCGGCATCTCTTGCGGTCGGTGCACATGCCGGTCAGCCGCCTCGTCGCGATTGCGCGAGAAGAACTCGTGAGGGCACCAGAATCTCTAGCGGAGTGGGATGTCGCGGATCTCCAGGGCGACGCAGCGAAACCGTTGATCGAGCACCGGTCCGGCCCGGCTTATACCACGGACGAACTAGCTGGCCGGCGCAACGTATCCGGTGAGACGATACGCAAGATGACTGGCCGAGGAGAATTGATCTGCTATCCAGCGATTCGAGGAAAAGGGTGGCGATTCCCTGTCTGGCAGTTCGTCGGGAAGAACGCCCATGTTGCGCCCTGGGTCCCCGAACTTATCAAAGCTTACGGACACAACGGTTGGGGGCTGATCGACTTTATTACGGTCCCTCGTGAAAACGGCGTCGCTCACCTGACTGCTCTGCATCAGGGCGAAGACGGTGTTCGCGAAGTGCTTTCGGCGGCTGAACGAAGCAACCCAGATTAACGCCCATGGCGTTGGATCAGGGTAATGCGGTCGAGCCGCCCGCGGATTTGGCCGCGCGTAAGTTGACGCTGAAGCAGATCGAAGTGGATCCCGCGTGGTCGCGGATCGGCAAGACCATCCACGATCCGTTATTTTTCTCTGACAGCCCCGGTTGGCGATTTTCCGCCAAAGACATGCCGGGCGTTCTCTACGTTGGAGACGAGGCCGAGACGTGCTTTTGGGAAGTTTTCTGGGATGACCTCATGACTCGGCCGGAAAAAGATCGGCGGCTCGATGCAGCGAAAGTGGCGGAGCGTTCGGTTTGGGTTTTGAGTCTACCGAGAAAGCTACACGTGGTGAATACGCTCGAAGCCGCTACCATGCATGAGCTCTCTGCGCCCGACGGTACCTTTCAAGGACCTTACATCAATTGCCAACGATGGGCCCGAGCACTGCGCGCCCACTCTGATAAACCCGACGGCATTCTTTATGGATCGGCGCGACGCACGGGACACCGGTGCCTGGCTCTTTTCGAAGAGAGGTTTAAGAGCGACCTATGGCCCACTCCCGGCCCAGGAACTCCTCTTTTGCGCTCACCCGAGCTGGCCCAGGTTGTTGGCAAATACGGGCTATCCAAGGTGTCCAGCTAAGGCGCCGTGGCGCTTTGCAAAGCGACCCTCTGGATGATGAATCGGGAAAGCCAGTTCATCGTAACGCCGGGGACCGTTCCGCAAGCTTCCTTTAAGAGCGTCCCTTTACGAGAGAGAGTCCATTTTCAAATTGGGACACCACCCCTCTGACTTAAGGCTTGCCAAGGGGGGCCTGGCTCTCTGTTTTGGACCGCTCTGTTCGTTAAACCTTAACTGTTAATCATCATTCCCGATCGCAAGGCGGCCCATTGGCCGACCTGTGTACGAGATACATAGATCCCTCATGAATATTGTCGCTAAAGACCTCCTCGATGCTGGCGTTCACTTCGGTCACCAGACCAAGCGCTGGAATCCGCGCTCGAAGCCTTACGTTTTCGATCATCGCCAGGGCATCACCATCATCGATTTAGGTAAGACCTACGACCTTCTCACGAAGGCGTA
>FTDT01000295.1_pt1 | contig 16093 bp, 12 predicted proteins | sample 1640021 | NCBI WGS metagenome assembly FTDT01 (sample SAMEA3914869, study PRJEB12502) | metagenome | biome: forest; material: soil | place: USA | collected 2012-03-12 | depth 0.1 m | reverse complement strand
TCTGGCGGAGTTGTTCGAGTCGCCCCGCCCAGTCGTTCGAGTGCTTCGCCGGTCCACCAAAAATGACCGCGCGCTCCGGCCGCTAACGCCCGTTGTTGAGCCACCGGCTCAGATGCGTCGATCGGTAGCGCGATGCTGCCAGTGCGTAGAATGCCAAGAAACGCCGCGAGCCAGCTGGCGCCGTTCGGCAGCGCAAAACCGATCCGTGCATTTCGTATCGATGAAACAGATACGGAGAATTCCGTGGCCCACTTTTTAGAAAATGCGTCGACTTCGGCTCGCGTATAGGCCCGCTGCGCGCCCGCGTCGATCAACGCAACGGATGCTGGCTTCTCGGCGACGAGCTGATCCCATTGCTTTAAAATTGATTGGGCGGGCACGGCCGTCATCGGTTCGGCTCCAGTTCCACCATCAGCAAGGCGGTTGAGACGATCAGGGTGACAATCGTGCCAAGCGCGGAAACGACGGGTATGTGGCTAAACGCAAGCGTGCCGAACGAGGCCGCGGTGCAGAGCGCGGACAGTCGAATCGACGGCGGTGGCGGCTCGTTGCGGTCAGCATTTTCCGCGGAGAAAATCGCGTAGTTGTGACTCAGGCACACGCCGAGAAAAGCTCCGAGCAGATGAAATAAATTTAACGGCGCCCCCATCAAGCCCAGTAGTCCAAAAGCGAATACACACGAACCGGCTGGAATGCAGAAAATGCGCAGGCCGCGTTTCAAGCCGTAGAGGACGAATACGCTCAGCCCTACGAGCGCCAAGCCTGTCGCGCTCAAGCGCAGTGCGGAACTGCGATAGCGCGTGAAGAGATTATTCAAACTTTCCAACTGGCTGACGGGAAATGTATTCAGCTCCTTCGGCGGCGCGGCGCCAGGAGGATGTTTGGCCAGCGTCACGAACCAGGCGCCCTCGGACCCATTCGAGGCGAGCAAACTGAGCGGCCCGCTCAGATGGGTCAGCACGTCCGACGCCATCGCCGAATAGTTGGCAGGCGTGCGGCTCGCTGCAGCAAGAGCGGCCGCTTTTTGCCAGTCATCGAAGAACGCACTGAAAGATTCGGCGTCGTAGCCACGTGAAGAAAGTGAAGCTTTCAGTTCGGTTAAGAATTGCGGGATTTCGCGCATCGTTCCCGGAAGCTGTTGCCAATCCGAATAGCTCGGGATAACCCAGCCTAAGCTGGCGCCGGGCGACTGCGAGAACGTGCGGTCATGCCACGACAAGAAATGATCCAGGGCTATGCGGGCCTCGATCACATCGGCGCCTCGGCTGAGGTACATGGTCTTTTCTTCTGTATCGCCAAAAAAACTACGCACGAGCTCGTCGTTAGCGCGCAGTTCGGGAGCCGGTGCCTCGAGCTCGCGAATATCATCGCGCCACTGTAAACGGAACAACCCGACGACCGCGATCACCGCGGCCAAAATCATGGCGACGCGATTCACGCGCCGCGATTGCTGGGCGGAAGGCCGCGGCAGCGTGCGGGTTTCCAAGAACGGTTTTTCCAGCTGCGCGAAGTAGAGAATCGCGCCGACGAGAGCGGTGAGCAGCCCCGCGCTGACAAAAACGCCGAGCTGACGAATCAGCGGAAGCTCCGAAAAAAGCAGAAAGGAAAAGCCGATCACCGTGGTCAGACAACTCGACAGTAGAGGCTTGAGGAGCCGATGCAGTTTCTCCCGATAACTTTCATCCGGGCGCAGCGCAGGCTGCATGTATAAGTAAAATCCGTAATCGATGGCGACGCCGCTCAGGAGCGAACCAACGACGAAGACCAAAATGTGCAGGCGCGAAAACGTGGCCGTCGCCGCGACCCAGGCCCCGAGGACGGAAAATAAAATCACCGGCACGAGGTGAATGACTTTCCAGAGTTTGCGAATGAACACGCAGGCCACGCCGATCACGGCGACGAGCGAAAGTGTGTTGAGCCACGAAAGTTCGTCGCTGATGCGCGCGCGGCTGTCATGCGCGAAGCGGTTGATCCCTGTCCAAAGAATCTGGATACGCGGATCGAGCTGAGCGCGTGCTTGCTCGATCACGGCGAACACCGGTTGCTGGCCCTCTTCGGAAAAAGGCGATGGCTTCAATAAGGCCCAAATTAACCCGGGTTCGCTATGTCCGCTTTCGGCCATGCCGAGACCTTGCGCCTGCTCGGCGAGTTTGGGCACGAGTAGCAACGGATCCCGGGGGACCAATTCTTGAAAGGCGACGCTCTCGGGCTTTTGGAGAAAATGTTCCAAATCGCTGACCGTCTGGTCCGCGAGCCACTGAGAAAATTCGGCTGCCGGCGCATGCGTTGCGGAAAACGCGGTTTTCTTTTGTGCGAGCCATGTTGGCAGCAACAGTTCGTTGCGCCGATCGTAGAGGAATTTCCCCAGGGCGTCGCGCGTGGACGAATCGCTCAGTACGTCGACTTCGGCAAACACACCGGAATGCCGCAGCGCCTCGGCAAATTTTCCCGTCGCGGCTCCGTCGGCGCCGTGCGCGCCGTTGCGCAGAGCAAAGAGCATGGTGCGCGCTTGGCGATCATTGACCATTGATCGCACCACGGAAAGTTCCGGCGAGCGTTCATCGCGCGGAATCAAATCGATGACGTTGGTGGAAATTTTCTGCGCGAAATCGAGTCGCGCTAGCCACGCCAGTCCGATGAGAGTCAGCAGCAAGAGAGCGGCGCGCGCGCCCCATTTTTGCGCCGGCGGCTCCATGCCTCAGCGAAAGTAACGTTGCAATTCTTCGGGCGTGAAAGTGACGCCCGATTTCACTTCGCCCACGATGATTTCCACGCGAGCGTGTGCTGATTTGCGAATCACGATGCGCCGTACTTCATCGTTTTTACCCGTGACGATTAGGCGGCTCAGCGCGTGACCGATATCATCGTTCTTCGGTTCAAAACCAAAGAACCAGGTTGTGGCGTCGCCCGCGGCGTAGGTTTGAAAATGTTGTGCCAGCGCAGTGAAGTTGAAACGCATCACGTCGAGGAGCGCGGTGGTCGCGGCGAGCGCGTGCGGATCGGTGGGCGCTTGTCGGCTGTGCCCGGCTCCATCGCGCATGAGCATGCCTTGGCTATCCATAATCATGCGCCGATCTTCCGGTGCGCGGTAATGGAGGCTGAGTCCGTGCTCGGTGGAAAGGCGTATTTCTCCCGTGAATACATTGGGAACGGTCTTGAACGGCACATAGCGGTTTTCGGTGAAACTCGCCTCGACGTTCCCTTTCTTTTGCAGACGTGCAAGAATGTCATTCCATGGCGCCGGGACGTGCTCCGGATCAATCGCGTGTGCGGGACTGATTAAATTTTCCGGTGGCACCGAGAGCGCATCAGCACGCGCAAAAATAGCGGTTGAAAATGCCACTGCGGCGAACGTGAAGAGCAAGCGAAGCAATGAAAAAAACGCTTTCATGAAACCGAGACCCGTGACAGACGCCAGCTGCGGTGGGCTCGGCGTGCGGCCGGCCAGCGCCAGAGTAATTGAGCTATCAACCGAGTGTGCAGCCAGGTCATTTTCAAATTGTCCCGAAGGTAATGAAAATGCGACACGCCGCCATCTGCCTTCGCTAAATATCGGCAAGGAGCCAGCAGATTTATGGTCGGCACACCGGCCCAGAATAATTTAACCGCGACTTCCGGATCGAAATCGAATCCGCGGCCAAACTGCATGCGCCCCATCACCGCAACGAAAGGAGCTAAAGGATAAACGCGAAAACCGAACAGCGGATCGTCAATGCCACCACCGAAGGTTTCGAATTTCACTAAACCCACGCTCAGCTTGCGGCCATGCAAACGTTCCTTGGGAACTTCCGGGCCAAATACCGGCACCCCTAAAATCAGCGCGCGCGGATTCGCGATCGATGCCTGCATGAACGGCTCGATGTGATCGACGGGATGTTGGCCATCGGAATCCATCACGAGCGCGTGCGTGAAACCCGCCGCGATCGCTGAGATTGCTCCGGTAAGGACGGCCGCGCCTTTGCCACCATTAGTCTCACGGAAAACGACCTTCAAATTTAGCTCGCTCGCCGTGAGTTCCAAAATGGGAGCGAAACTTTGATCGGTGCTGCCATCGACCACGACCCAGACGGGATAACCTGTGGTCAACGCCTCGTGGACCGTCGACAGCAGTCGCGGACCGGAGTTGTAACTGGGAATCAGGACGAGATGCGTGGGCATGGCTTCCCGGAGACTGGTCCGTTTGCCAGCATCTTGGCGAGCTGTGCATGCGCGACCGACGTTGTTTCCTGCGTTTCGCCCGACGAATCGATTTCCGGGCCAAGTTCGATCTCGAACTGCAAGGGGAGCTGGGCTGGTCGCCACCAACATGAACCTTTCGTCAGCACTCCTGGAGTTGCGCGGATCGAGATGAGCCGAACAGGCGCCTGCGCCCTTTGAGCAATGAGCGCGAAGCCGGCTTTGAACGGGCCGATCGTTTGGCCCATGGGCGTGCGGGTTCCCTCAGGGAAAATCAGCAGCGAACAGCCTTCGGCCACTTTTTCCGCGGCGTCGCGAACCGCGTCGACACCGCGATCGCCTGACGTGTAGCCCGCTAAAATAGCGGCGGGCGCGATCAGCGGATTTCGCAGCAGTGCGGGCTTAAAAACGGTGATCGCGTTGGGGAGTTTCCCGAGGAGAATCGGCGCATCGATCAGCGTCGGATGATTGGCGATATAAACAGTTCCCGCGCGTAATGGTTGATCGAAATTTTTCCAATTCACCCGCGCGACAGCGCACGCGTGAGCCCACTTCATGAGTGACTCGAAGAGCCAGCGAATCGTATTTCTCACTCGCACGGCCAGCGTGGGTGGGCGCGGAAAAATCGAGCGTAGCGCGCAGAAGAAATTCAGCAGCAGCCCGCCGGCCGCGAAAAGCACCCACGAAAGCCAATAGGCGAACAGAAAATAAACTCGGACGAAAGGCCGCATGACTCAGCGTGATGGCGTCAAACGGCGAGGCGTGGTCGCGGGGGCGGCGTCGCGCGGCGGAGGTGCGATCGGATTCAGCTCAGTGAAGTTGAACCACGAATACGGATTCTCGCGCAGGAGTGTTTCCACTTTCTGAAGAAAATTTTGAAAATGGATTCGTGCCGACGCCAAGTTTTCCGCGCGTGAGCGCTGCGGATCCGGATCCCAACGTGGCGCGCCGTGCAAAACTGAGGCCTCGCTGCCTTGTGGTAAACCGACAGAGAGGAACACCGGTCGTTTGAAGATTAAAGCGAGGTGATAAATCGTGAAGGGGAAAATCCGACGCGCTCCCAGAAACTCGAACGCTTCGGTTTTCGCGCTGAAATCGACGCGATCACATTTCATGGCGACGGATCCGCCGCTGGCGACAGCGTCTTTCAGCGCGAACAGCAAATTTTCCGGGTCGTTGACCCAGATGAAACTGAGCCACTTCGAATAAAGCCGGCCGAGGGTCTCGACATCGTGGGAATTTCCCACCCGCTGCCGCACCATGAAGACGCGGTGATTTTCGCGCGGGCCGAGCAGAAAGCCGAAGATGTCCGAGTGACCGATGTGAAATGTGCCCAGCAAAACGGCTTCGCCCGATTGTGCGAACCCGCGAAAGTGGGCCGCGTCCGCAGCAATCTCCGGACGGTGCGAGCGGCCATTCGCGATCCGCAGCTTGAGCATGAGCATTTCTTCGAAAGCGAAGAAATGTCGAAATGTATCCAGAAGATGAGGACGGCGGCCGAGCACGCGTTCGAGGTACGCGCGCGAATGACGCCGCTGAGTTGGCATTGCCGCGACAGAGATCCAAGTCCCGAGAGCGCGCAGCGGTTTGAAAATGAATTCAGGTAGGCAACGGTCGCAGCCGCGCAAAAAACGGTAGCCCCACGATGGGCCCGGATTGCGAGGTTGGGCGGGCGAGCTCATGTCCAAGAAAGTTGCAACCAGGGCGCTTGGGCTTCTCCGAGACTGAGCGTACGACGCTCGTGCAGTGCTTCGAAAAACTCCGGCAGGGTGACCTCGCCCGAGCTTTCATTTTCGGGCGCGAAAAGCAGCGTGGCGATCGCGCCAGCTGGTTCGCGCGTGAGCAGGCACGCAAACGCGAAGGAATGTTTGCTGGCGACGCCGCGGTTGAGCAACCAAGTCCCTCGTTCTTCACCGCCGCAGAAAATGACCCGAGCTGTTTCCGAGAGAAGGACAACCTCGAGCGCTTGCGGAATGAGTCGGGTCAGCCCCGTCATTGGAAAAAATGTCCGCACCGGTTGCTGACGCTGAATCAAGAGTTGTTGCACGGCGCTTGGATGGATGGAGGTCTGAAAAAGCGTCGGACTCGCGCTGGGAAAACTATCGAGATAAGCCTCGAGCGCCTGGCTTTCGGCAAATTCCGAAGCGTAAACGAGCGTGTCATTTTCGCCAGGTTCGAGCGGACCGAGCACGGAGCCGATTAACATCCCAAGTTGAGTCATGCGTCGGGTGGCGCCTTTGGAAAAACGGTCTTTCAGGCGTTCACGCGTCGCGGTGGTGGTTTCTTCGTCCGCGTGGTCCGTGAGAACTTGGTGAAGATAGGCCGTGAACATGAAAGTTTCTGTAGTCGAAAACTGGTTACGCGCGTTCGACGAGCAGCGCGGCATGAGCGCCGCCAAAGGCGTTGCTGGTGCAGACGACGCCATCGTACGCGGTGTTGTCGAAAGGTTCGCGGGCGACACCGGGGGTGAAGCCCGGTCCGGTGGTGCCGACGGTGCCCGGGGTTTTACCATGGCGGAGCGCTTCGACGACGATGGCGAGTTCAACTACGCCGCAACTGCCGAGCGTGTGGCCAAAACTTCCTTTCCAGGACACCAGAGGCGCATCACCAAACGCTGCCTGCAGCGCGTGGGCTTCCAGACGGCCGGCGTCGAGGGTGCCGGTGCCATGACCTTTCAACCAAACACGGCGACCTGCGCTCGCAGCGATGATGTTTTCGAGGCAGCGTGAGAAACCAGTGCCAGTGGGTTCGTTAGCGGTGAAGTGGTGCATCTCGTTGTGCACGCTCTGCGCGGCAATTTTCACGTCGCCGCGATCGCGTGTAAGAATGATGTACCCCAAGCCGTCGCCCAAGCCGATCGAGCCAGTCGCGCGATCTTCGTACGGTGCGGGAAATTCCGAGTTCAGAATTTTCAGGGCTTGAAAACCGCCCGCCACGAATGGGCTCAAGAAATCGAAAGTGAAAATGAGCGCCTCATCCGCAAGACCCGTGTGCAGGATCCGGGATGCCTGCAATAGTCCGAGATGAGCCGAAACGCACGCGTGAGAAAACGTGGTCACGCGCGGACCCCAGGCGAGTTGCGTGCGAAGCCATTCGATACAGTTACTCGGCGTACCGTATTCGAGGTGCGCGTTTTCTTGCGTGCGACGAAATGCGTATAAACTACCCACGCCGAAATTGCTGCTCGTGATGAACACCGGTTTGCGGGGTGAACCCCAGGGGGCGCCTTGGGAAATTTCGTCGGTCAATCGTCGCACGTAGGATAGCCAGTTAGGCGGCGCCGTTTCGTCGAGCGAACGGCCAGCGCATAAAGCGATCGGCACGGCGTCGCCCCCTTCCTGCCCGAGTGCAGGCTGCATTTTCAGCGCGCGCTCGCCAGCCACGAGGGCGCGATAAGTTGCTGGCGCGTCACCGAGTGCGGTGATGCAACCGGAAGCAGCGATGCGGACGGCAGAGGGGGTCAAATCAGTGCGGAAGACGAGCTGGATCGGCGCGCTGACGGACGAAGGCGGCCAATTGTTCCACATTGGCTAGCGCGGAACGCGATTCCTCGCTGTTGCTGATCTTGATGCCGAATTCCTTCTCGAGCTGCACGACCAGTTCCAAGGCATCGATCGAGTCTAGATTCAGTCCAGCACCGATCAGCGGCTCATTGTCTGGGATGTCTTCAGGGCGAACATCTTCCAGTTTGAGAGCATCAATGATGAGGCGTTTGAGACGCGCGATGAGTGGATCGGCCATGTGGACGCGGCGATTGGAAAGGCCAGATGAAGAATGAAAAAATCCCCCTCAGAAAGCCAAATCCGCTCGGGGTTTACCCGTCCCATGACCCGAGCGCGCGGCGAATCTGAAGGAAGGAAATTGTCCCGGACGCTCGAATCACCGTGGCGCGCGCAAAATGTGGCAGACATTGCTGCCGCCGAAGCCGCTCGCGTTGTTCATCACGTAGCGAGCGTTTAAGGGAGTCGCCATCGTCGGCAAATTCAGTCCGCTCGTTTCCGGGTCGGGCTTCTGCAGATGGTCGTTTCCGGGCGCGAATCCTTCGGTCAACGCCAGAACGCAGAACGCCGCCTCCATCGCGCCCGACATCGATAAGCCGTGCCCGGTTAAACCTTTGGTGCTGCTGATCTTCGTGGCAGCACCTTCTCCGAGAACGGCTTTCAAGGCGATCGCCTCTGAGCGGTCTCCTGCTGGTGTGGAGGTCGCGTGCGCGTTGATGTAGTCGAGATTGGATGCGCCGATACCGGCATCGCGCAACGCTCGTTCCATCGCACGTTGAAGGCCACGTCCCATCGGATGGGAGGAGGCCACGCTGTAGCCGTCGGCTGCTTGACCCCAGCCAATCACATCGGCCAAAACTCTGGCGCCGCGCCGCTGAGCGAGTTCAGCCGACTCCACGATGAGCGCCACGCCCCCGCCAGTTGGGACGAAACCGTCGCGATTTACGTCGAAAGGTCGCGAGGCTGTCGCGGGATCTGGATTGGTCGACAGGGCGCGCATGGCTGCGAACGGCAAGTCTGCTTCCGCGTTGAGATCTTCTGCGCCGACCACGATCACGCGCTCCTGACGGCCGAGGCGAATTTCATCGACGGCGTAACCGAGTGCGTGGCTCGACGACGTGCAGGCGGACACGAAACCCGCGACAGCGCCGGTGATGTGGTAATGCGCGGCGAGATTGAAATTGAGCGTTCCTGCGATCGAAGAGACCACCCCCATCGGATGGCCGCGCTCAAACTCGGACGCTTCCATCTCGCTCATGTAGTGGTGGAGCAAATACGGCGAGCCCGCCGACGCGCAAAAGAGTCCTGTTTCTGGACCCTCGATATCTGCTGCCGACAAGCCCGCGTCGGCGAGCGCCTGCTCGACCGCGCAAAACGCGTACACTCCGTGCGGCGGAAGACCGCGAATCGCTTCGCGCGGGATTTCGTAGCGAGCTGGCCAAGACCACTCGCGCCAGCTTGGACTATCGACGAAAAACCCTTTTACCGGGGCAGCGACGCGCACCGGATGATTCGTACGGCCGCCAAAATCATACGGCGCGACCCCGGTTTTTCCGCGGCGCAAACTCTCGATCACTTCAGGGCGATCGAGACCGATGCTTGTGATGAAACCGATTCCAGTGATGACAGCGTGGCCGGGCATGCACGACGGACACTGTGATCAGCTAACTTTTCCCGACAAAGAAGCGACCTTCAGGCGCACGAATTGACGTAACTCCCCGACGGTGCGCACGCCCATGATTTCGTCGTTGGTGATGCGCACGCGGAAAAGATCTTCGAGAAAAAAAATCGTTTCGCTCAGCGCGAGCGAGTCGAAGCCCAAGTCTGGGATTAGTTTGCTTTCCGCGGCGAGCGGTCCGGGTGGCGGTGCATGGGTTTTCGGAATGAAATCGCGCACGACCGCCAGCACCACTTCGTCGAGTGCGTCCGCGTCACCGGTTTGCCGGTAGCGCGCATAGGCCGCCTTAACCGACTCGGGAAATTTCGCGAGCGGATCGACGGTTCGGCGGGGCGCAGGGGATGCGGACATGGCGAAGGTTCGAAGTACGGGTTTAACGGGGCAGAAACAGCCAGGTCTGCCAATGGCAAACTTGGGCGCCCACGCGGGCTAGACAGCAGCGGGAGTAGCTTCGCGGACGACGTCTTTTCGAGTGGGATGAAGGGGACGCTCTTCGACGACACGCGGATTGATGAACCAGGTCCGCCAGCCTTCTCGCAGTTCGAGCCAACCCCAGCCGGCCAACGCTTTAAGTAAGCGCAGCGGCAAGATTCCGTTCAGCTCGTAACTCGTAAAACCGTAATAAACTCCGGTATTGCAGCGGCCCCAAGTTCCGCGCGCCCGCCGCGACTGGGCGATTTTTACCAGACGTCGATTGTAGAGCGAAATAAGTTTGGCCGGAAATCCCGAGTAGTTCGAGGCGAACGATGGAATTTCCAAGATCCGCGATCCGTATTTGAAAGGTTGCGACACGACGCCGAAATAGTAGCCAGCCAGGTCAAGACGGAACGCCAAGGTCATCAACTCCTGATCGCCGATATAGAAGTACTTGTCCTTGTAGATCGAAGTAAACCAGCGCGAGTAGCTAATGCGAAACCGATCATTGTGCCGCTGGACGCGCGCGGCGGCAGGTTTGCCACGCAGGCAATCGTCGATCAGCGCAGAAGCCGCACTGCTTGAGTAACTGATCCAATCCATGCCCGGCGAGTAAAACGGGTCCATGAAGGCAGCAGCGTCGCCGACGAGCACGAATCCATTTCCAGCAAAGGTGCTGCTGCTGTACGCCAGGTTGCGCCGAAAATGCACATCCCCCTCATGAAACGTTGCGGAGGACAACATTTCTTTGCCCGCTGGATGCTGCTCGATCAGCTGTCTCAGGCGCTCGCCGAGGCTGCCACCTTCCGGCAAATCGGTGAAGCGTTGATCGAACACGAACCCAATGCTCACGTCGCCGCCTTTGAGCGGGATAAACCAGGCCCACCAGCCCCAGCCTGCGAGCTGATTGGTCGCAGTGAAGCGAACCGCTTTCGTACGGGTCGCATATTCGGGAAACTTAGCTGCGAGCTCGGGACTGTCCCAGTTTTTCACTCCGCTCCATCGACTCCAAATCGCCGCAATCGGGTGTTCGCGATTCGGTTGAAACCACCCGTTCTTACGGGCCAGCAGTGCGCAAACGCCCGATGCGTCCACGACCCAGCGGGCCTCTTCGATTCCCTCGCCCCCATCCTCGTCGTGCCAATGCACGCGTTGAGTGCCACCACTGACGAGTTCAACATCCCGCACTTTTACGCCGCGCCGGACGGTCACGCCGGTGGCAGCGGTTTTCGCGAGAACGTGCTCGTCTAAGACAGACCGGTCTACCTGATAGCCCGGAAAACGAACATTATAGCCGGGGCCTGTTTCGCTGCAGTCACCGAAGTTTTTGGTCTGCTCGTTGGCGAACCAATAGCGCAGGCCTTGTTTGACCAAATGGTGTTGATTGAGGTGTTCGGTCAAGCCTAGCACCCGACCGAGGAAATAGCCGCTGATCTCAACCGTCGCTTCGCCCACTCGGCGTCGAAAAGCGGTGTCTTTCTCGAGGATAAGAATGCGAGCGGACGGGTTGCGCTGACGCAGCAGGAAGGCGGTTGCCGCGCCAGACAGAGCGCCGCCGATTACAATCGCATCCCAGCGTGCGTTGTTTTCACCTTGCTGCATAAGAGGAAAAGAAGCGTCTGCGCTCCGCTCTGCAATGTCTTTTAAGCGGCCCCGAAATGGACCGATGTTACGTTTGAGTGCTGCCAGCGCTCGCCTTGAGTATGGGTTCATTTTCGCCATTTTACCTCGGGATTTTCCGAGGGCGCGCCCGTCTGCGTAGGTACGCAAGCGTGGGCGCATGCTGGCTTGGACTCTTAGCGAGCGGCTCTGCTCAGGAACAAGGCCGAGTACCGGCTGAGGGCGAACCCACGCCGAACCCCGTCAAGGAGTTGACGCACATTTATCAGCTTTGGAGTCTTTCGCCCGACCAACGCAAACGCGCGTACGAGGTGCGCACGGGCTTCGATGTCCTTTACTACGACCCTTTTTGGAAGCTGCTGTGGTGTCGCGCGGATGACATGATTACGTTCGTCGGGGTCGGCGAGCAACCGCTCCCTCTGAAGGCCGGTGATGCGGTGCGGTTAAGCGGACAATTTCGGCCGGCCGATGGATTGCAGGCCGACTTGGTCCACGTCGAAAAAGTCGGTCATGCCAAGCCGGTCCAGACGATTGCTCTGGCCTTCAATTCAGCGGACGAGGTCACGCCGGCAGAAAGTCATTTCATAACCTATGAGGGCTATGTCAGCCATCAACACAACGTCGATCCCCACCATCAGCTGTATGATATCCTTGTCCGCGGGCATAACATTTCCACGCGGATTCTCCTGAGCGAACCGCAAGCTCGGCCCGATCTTTTGGGTAAGGTGGTTCGCGTCAGTAGTGCTTTATTCAGTACGCGCAAGGACGACGCGGGGCGAGTCGTCGCGAACGAAACCTGGATGAACAGTTTCGACGGAATCACCGTGCTGCGTGACTTGAGCGATGAAGCCGTTTTCCATCAAAAAGCAGTCTCTTCGGAAAATTGGGGAAAACTCGTATCCGATCAGAAAATACGCGTGGTCGGCACGGTGCGCTCGCGCGTGCGCGGCGTGTCGCTCGTGCTGAGAGATGATGCCGGCCAAATCGATGTCCGCACCGAGCAGGTCGGCGACGTCAAGCCAGGTGACCGAGTGGAAGCGGTGGGCTATCCGACGACTGACGGCGGTGAATCGGTTTTAACGGAAGCGATTTTCCGGCGACTATTGGCGGGCAAGGAACTCGAGACTGCTGGTAGCGGCGTTTCGACCGTACGATTTGCTCAACAAGTTCTCGAGCTCGGGCTGGATGAAGCGGCGCGTTCACATCCGGTTCACCTCGCTGGCGTGGTTACGTGGGCAAATCCGCGCGCCAAATTTTTCTTCGTCCATGACGGAAGCGGAAGCGTGCGAGTGATACGCAGTGGTTCGGATCGGCCGCCGCTTCCCGGACAACAAATTGATCTCAATGGGCTGAGTGCAGCGGGTGCTTTTGCACCGGTGGTTAACGCGACTACCTGGGCCGTGACGGGAGACGCGGCGTTGCCGCCCGCGCGGCGCGTCACGCTGGAGCAAGCGCTCACGGGCGTTGAAGAAGGGCAGTGGGTCGCGCTGCGCGGCTACGTTCGCGACGTGTCTCAGGACGGACTTTGGACCAACGTTTCGGTGACGACTTCCGCGGGAAGTTTTTCGGCCTTTCTTCCCCCGACCGAAGATATTTCCCACCTCAAAGGGGCGGTTGTCACGTTGCAAGGGGTCTGCTCGGCGATCCCTAACGATCATCGCCAGCTCCTCGCTATCGAACTATGGGTGCCGTCGTCGCAATCGATTCAAATCGATGAAGAGCCACTGCCGGATGTGTTCGCGGTGCCCGCCCAATCGATTGCCAGTCTTCGCGAATTCACCACTCTCGAATCGCTGAACCGCCGCGTGCGCGTGACCGGTGTGGTGCTCCATGACTCACCGGGACGTTATTTTCTAATGCAGGACGGCGATGAGGGACTGCTTGTGCTAAGCCGAGACTCGGCGCCGCTCGATCGGGGTGATCGCGTGGATGTAGTGGGATTCCCGGGACGCGAAGGCACACGCGTGGTGTTGCGCGATGCGGTCTATCGCAAACTCAGCTCCGGCGCGGAGCCGATGCCAATCCCGCTTTCGGTTCGCCCGCGTCTGGTAAACGAAGAAATGGACGGACGTCTCGTGCACATCACCGCCACGGTGCTCGATGTGGTGTTTCGACCGAATGAGCGAAACCTTATTCTGCAGGCGGACAACGTCGTCTTCGAAGCCGATTTAGACACGGCCTCGCCAAGCGAGATCTTATCGGCCCGCGTGGGTGCGCAGGTTAGCTTGACCGGAGTTTATCGGACGGATTTCGACGAATATCGAAACGCGCGTGGCTTCCGCATCCAGCTGCGTTCAGCCGCCGATATCGTGGTCGTGAAACAACCGTCGTGGTGGACGCCGCAGCGCGCGGTCAGCGTGGCCACGGGTTTTGGCTGCGCAGTGCTCTTGGCACTCGCGTGGGTGACGCTGTTGCGCCGCCGAGTCGTTAAACAGACCGCTCAGATCCGGGAACAGCTCGAGAAAGAATCGCAACTCGAGGACCGCTATCGCGAGATCGTGGAGAATGCCAGTGACTTCATCTTCACGCTCGATCGAAAAGGAAAATTTACCTCGTTCAATCCAGCTGGTGAACGCATTTTTGGATACACCCGTCAAGAAGCGCTGCGGATGACGATTCAGCAGTTGCTCGCGCCAGAGGAACGCGAAGATGCGCTGCCGATTCTGACGACGACCGCGAAAATCGGCGGCACGATGACGACGCAGGCACGTTTCTGCACCCGCGATCATCGTGTGATTTGGGTGGAAATCAGCGCGCGCCGCACCTCGGCGGCGAGTTCCGTTTTCGTACTCGGCGTAGGCCGCGACATCACCGAGCGCAAACAAATCGAAGAAGAGCTCAAGCGTGCGCGCGACGCGGCCGAGGCGAACACCCGGGCCAAGAGCGCCTTTCTTGCCAACATGAGTCACGAGATCCGCACGCCAATGAACGGCGTGATCGGGATGAGTAATCTTTTGTTGGATACAACGCTCAACGAAACGCAGAAGGATTTCGCCGAGACCATCCGCAATAGCGCGGATGCCTTGCTGACGGTGCTCAACGACATTCTGGATTTTTCGAAGATCGAGGCAGGCAAACTCGCGTTGGAAAAAATCGATTTCAACCTCCGTGAAACCGTCGACGAAACTGTCGAGCTCCTTGCGGCCCGCGCGGCGGGCAAAAACCTCGAGCTAGTGGCCTTCGTGCCACTGGAAGTGCCGATTTACTTGCGCGGCGACTCCGGACGTCTGCGGCAGATTTTGCTGAATCTTTTGGGCAACGCGATCAAGTTCACCGAGACCGGCGAAGTCGGCGTGCACGTATCGTGTGAAGAGAAAAAAGAGAACGAGGTCCGCATTCGTATCGAAGTCACGGATACGGGCATCGGTTTGTCGCCCGAAGAGCAAGAGCGTTTATTTCAGCCGTTTTCGCAGGCCGATTCTTCAACCACGCGCCGCTTCGGTGGAACGGGTTTGGGTCTGGCAATCAGCAAACAGCTGGTCGAATTGATGGACGGCGTGATCGGAGTGCGCAGCACACCGGGCAAAGGCTCAGCATTTTGGTTCACGATGACGTTAGAAAAGCAGCCCGATCAGCCGAGCCGTTCGCCAGTCGTGCCGGCCGAGGAGCTGCGCGAGCGGCGCGTTTTAATCGTGGACGATAACGCGACCAATCGCCGGATCATGGAGCATTATCTCGCGGGCTGGGGCATGGTCACGGCCAAGGCGCGCGACGCGCAGAGCGCGCTCACGGCGATGCGCGATGCGACCGCCGCGGGGCAGCCGTTTGAAATTGTGACACTCGATTTTGAAATGCCGGAGATGGACGGCGTCATGTTGGCGAAGACGATCGAAGCTGATCCTGCGTTGCGAGGTGCACGTTTGATTTTGTGCACCTCGTGGGATACGTCGTTCGACCGCATTGAGCTGCAGCGCGCGGGCATCGTGCACATGATGTTGAAACCAGTTCGTCAGCCTGAGCTGTTGCAGGCCCTGCTCATTTCGATCGGCGAAAGCCGCCAGAACGCTGAGGAAATACTTTCTCCCAAACGCGAGATCGGCACGCGTTCGCCCATCCCGCGCCTTCCCTCGAGCGGCGTCCGCGTCCTCGTCGCGGAGGACAATGCGGTCAATCAGCGAGTCACACTCTTGCAGTTAAACAAGCTCGGCTATCGCGCCGAGTTGGCTGCAACTGGCATCGAGGTGCTCGAAGCTTTGGAGCGTGGTGATTACGATGTGGTCTTGATGGATTGCCACATGCCGGAAATGGATGGCTATGAAGCGACCAAAAAAATTCGGCAAAATCCGCGGCACTCCCAGGTGAAGATCATCGCGATGACCGCTAATGCCATGCAAGGCGACCGCGAGCGCTGCTTAGCTGCGGGCATGGACGATTACATCAGCAAGCCAACTCAGTTGAAAGATCTGCGCGACGCGATTGTGCGCTGGGCGCAGACCTGAACGCTCATTTTTTTTCTAACCGCGAGGTGAGACACGCTTGGATCGCGTGCGCCAGCTTCTGCGGAGTGAAAGGTTTTTCGATGCGACCATCCACGCCGACGGCATCGCATTCTTTCGTTTCTTCTTCCGTGAGACGGCCGCTGGCCACGAGAATTTTTCCAGGGTAGCGAAGATTGCGCAGGCGTCGGGCGATTTCCACGCCATGCATGCCGGGCAAATCCAGATCGAGCACAATCAAGTCGAATTCGGAAGCTTGCTGACTGAGC
>FTDT01000144.1_pt1 | contig 16460 bp, 16 predicted proteins | sample 1640021 | NCBI WGS metagenome assembly FTDT01 (sample SAMEA3914869, study PRJEB12502) | metagenome | biome: forest; material: soil | place: USA | collected 2012-03-12 | depth 0.1 m | reverse complement strand
CGGACTTTTGCTTTGTGAAATTTGGCGAAGAGCCGGACGTAGTAGTGGAAATTCGTGAGCAGGATGTAGTCGCCGAATTCTTCCAGCGGCACACCGGTGTAGCGTGGCAGCCAATTCTCCACGATTTCGCGTCGAGTCTTCATGGGAAAAGTGAAGGGCGCTCGTCCGATCTTGGCGAGCATGTGCGCACGCGTGACACGTCTAGACCACACCCATACGAACCGATCTGGGCCAATCCTAGCTCAGCAACGTGCGCCAAAGATGTCCGCCCTCCGCGGGTTGCAGGACCGCGTTAATCGATCAACGATTCGTGATCGTGTCGGCCGAACGCACGAGCACGGTGTACGAATTCAGCTCACCTTCGGGCGAAACAAAAAACACGTCACGATAACCATTCGGCGGAACATCGAGGTCGTAGAAATACGGGCTCGTTAGATGCACACCGTGGATACGAAATTCGCAGGCAATTTCCGCAGGGAGAACTTGGTTGCCCACGTTTTGCACACGCGTCCAGATGCGAACGCGTCCGTCTTTGAGCGGATGCGCTTCGACTTTCGCAAGTTGAACATCAGAGGTCGCTGCCTTCGAAAGAGATTTGCTCAGCGGAACGAGCACGAGCCCGGTCCAATCCTGCTCGATCAGAGCGGTAGAATTGCCATCAGCAGTCAGACCGCGCGGCGGTGGTTGCGACGAGGTTTCCAGGCCGTCAATTTTCGGAGCGGTCGCCCCAGGCTGTAGAGATTTAAGCGCGCTGGGGAAACTGGTGGTGTCAGAAACTTCGTGCTGCAAATTGCCGCTATCATCCGAATCAGTAAAGCGGCGCAAAAGTTCGTTCGTGGCGCGGGAAAGTTTGGGCGGCTTGATCGCTTTCGGTGGAGGCGGAAGCGGCTGGTTCGCGGTCAGCATCGGCTGCGAAATCTTTGGTTCGATCTGCTTGGTGGCGGTAGTGTTGGTACCTGCGAAACCCGTGCCTTTGCTATTCTTGGCCGAGGGAGCGGATTCACAGCCTGCGTCCAAAAGGAGCAGGGAGCCGAGCAGCAGACCGGAGGCGACGAACAATCTCATAGCGAAACGATGGGGTTCAGGCGCACGAGCGCTAGGGGAGATTTCGGCGCAAAAAAAGAGACACGAAGAGCAGATTGCGCCGGAAGTGTTAGAAACTTGTCAAAGTCCAGACTCCGCGTCCGCTAGCGCAAGCAAGCTGCGTATTTACTCCGCCACTACGCTTCGTTTTTCAGCGGTGCGTGAACCAGTAACCGATGCGTTTCCAAACGCCGCTGCTGGGCCAAAGCAAAATTGCCCAGATCACCACGCAGTTGATATAGCTGAGAAAAACTGCGGCGCTGCCCATATCTTTAATCCGCTTGGCGAGCGGATGTCGTTCGGGCCGGAGATAATCGATGACCCACTCGACCGCGGAATTGAGCAGCTCCGTGATGATGATCAAAAACAATGCGCCCACCATAACTGCAGTCGAAACCGCGTTGACCGGAAGGACGATCGCGAACGGCACCAGCAGCACCGCGAAGAGTAAGTCTTCACGGAACGACGGTTCGTGGATAAAGGCGGCGTTGAAACCTTCGACCGATACTTTGATCGACGAAATGAAGTTCCGAAACGTGCGCTTTTTCGGCTCGGTTTGCGTCATCGTTTCAGGCGTTTCTGGTGAGACGGGCATGGTTACCTCGCGGAAGCGTCCAAGAGAACGACCTTCGGCTCAGCGTCAACTTTTGAACCAACGCCCACTCAGGGCGCCGGTGGCGTAGGTGTCGGTGTTGGCGCGGGGACGTTTGGCGCGGGTGTAGCTGCCGGTGCTTCGTTCATGGTTGCTGCGGGCTGATCGAGACGCAACGTGAGCGTTTTCTTTTCGGTTTTGCCGGCGACCGCCAAACTCAGTTCAATCGGAATTTCATCTGCCGTGACACCGAGCAAGGAGCGCATGGGATCCGGCTCTGCCGATTGGCCGGCCGCGACGGTGATTTTCTCGGGCATGACCACGAAATTTCCCAAGGAAGAATCGCACGCATTGAAAGTCACTTCGATTGGTGCGTCACTTGTATTCGTTACGTGGAGACGGAGCGAAACTGGAGGGAGTGAACTTTCATTCAGACCACCACCACCCAGGTAACCCCCGCCACCGCCAGAGCCACCGCCTTCTCCGCTGCCGCCGGCGGCGCCGCCGCGATGTCCACCGTGATGGCCGTGGCCGCCGCCACCGTTCCCGCCACTTTCATCACCTCCGCCAGCGCCCCCGTGTCGAAAACCTTCGCCGAGACTTGCTTCAACCACGACTTTGCCGGCGAAATAAGATTGCGCCCCATGCATGACGGGCCGCGGTGCAGGTGCAGGCCCCATCGATTCGTCGTGATCCCGGTGGTGCGGGTGATCACCGCCGCAACCTGCCAAAATCAAACCAGTGCAGAGAACAAGACCGGCGAGCCAAATTCGACATTGCATAGGCCGTTTGACGGCACTCGAAAACGAAAGTTGCATCAAACTGCCGGACGCTTGCTCGCGCTGAGCACCAGACCGAGCCATCAAGACCAGTTGTAATTAAAACTGACGCTGATGCGTTCTTCGGAAACTCGGTTAGCGGCCACTTCATGACGGAGCCAGCTTTCGAAGAGGACAACGTTTCCCGCAGTCGCGGGGTAGGTCGTGTATAAACGATTTTCGTCGCGCGCAGTCGGCAACTTCGGCGGTGCGGCCATGAATGAGCTCAGTCGCGGGTCTTCGAATTTGAGGCCGGGGCAACCGTCGGGCGTGCGCACATAATACGTGCCGCTGATGAACGAGAGCGGATGCAGGTGCAGCGAGTGCGCGGTTTGCTCGGGCATGATGTTAACCCAGCAGTCGGTCATCTGAATGGTTTTGCCGCGCAGATCCATATCGAGCGATTTCGCGAATGTTTTCACGTGCCGCGTAAGTTTGGTTTCCAGATCGGCAAAGCTAGACGAAAACTTTTGAAGCTGGGACATCGATCCGTAACTCGTGTAACCGCCTGGATAATTTTTCGCGGACCAAGCCTGGCCCGCGGCGTCGTATGCGCGGAGCTGTTGGCACTCCGTGGCAAGGTCATCGTTGAGGCGAGCCAGACCTTTTTTCTGCAAAGGCTCCGAGTAAATGTAGGTGGGAAACCAGGCGCGAATCGGCATGTTCGACTGATAACGCAGGCAACGGCGCGAGCAGAAGTTTTTTCGCAGCGGCGTGACTAGATGTAGTTGAAGAAGCGCGTGAACACGTCGAAGTGCGGAATTTTCTCTTGGGGAAATTGTGTGTCTTTTCCCGCAAGGAACTGACAAAGTGTTGTATGGAAAAACGTCCTTTCACTGACTTCGGCCTCTCCGCGGAGGTTTTGAAGGCGGTCGACAAAATGGGATTTGAAGAGGCGTCGCCGATTCAAACGGCAGCTTTGCCACCTGCGTTGGCGGGCCGTGACATCGTCGGCCAATCCTCCACTGGTTCGGGAAAAACAGCCGCGTTTGCGATCCCGATGATCGAGCGGATCGACGCGCATGTGAAAGGCGTGCAAGGGTTGATTCTTTGTCCGACGCGCGAACTCGCTGTGCAAGTTGCTGAGGAAGTCGGCAAACTCGCTGTGTTCAAAAAAGGCCTGCATGCCGTGCCGATTTACGGTGGCCAGTCCTACGATCGCCAGTTTCGCGCGCTTAGCGCTGGCGTGCAAATCGTCATCGGCACGCCGGGCCGAATCATTGATCACATTGAACGCGGTACGCTTAAACTCGATAAGCTCAAGGTGGTGGTCCTCGACGAAGCCGATCGCATGCTTGATATGGGCTTTCGCGATGACATCGAGCGGATCTTGCGCGAGATGCCCCCGGAGCGCCAAACGCTGTTTTTCTCGGCCACGATGCCGCAGACGATTCAGTATTTGATTCGCCAATACACAAAGAATCCCGACTACGTTAAAATCGAAGCCCACGCGCAACATGCGCCGAAGGTGGAGCAGGTCTATTACGAAGTAGATCGCCGTTCGAAGTTGGAGGTGTTGACGCGGTTGATCGATCTATTCGATTTCCGCGCGGGCATCGTGTTTTGCAGTACGAAAATCATGGTCGATGAACTCGCGGAATTGCTGGCCGCGCGAGGCTACTCCGTCGATCGCCTGCACGGCGATATCAGTCAAATGCAGCGCAACCGCGTGATGGAGCGTTTCCGCGAACGAAAATTCGAATTCCTCATCGCGACCGACGTGGCCGCGCGCGGACTCGACGTCGACGATCTCGAAGTCGTTTTCAACTTCGATTTGCCGAACGATGCTGAAGACTACACTCACCGCATCGGACGGACCGGCCGCGCGGGAAAATCGGGCCGCGCCTTTACGTTTGTTTCGGGCCGCGAACTTTATCGGCTGCAATCGATGGTGCGCTTCGCGAAACTAAAAATTCGCCGCGAAAACGTTCCGTCGCTCGACCAAGTCGAAGAAGCGCGCGTGAATGTATTTTTCGAAAAACTACGCTCGCTGTTGGAATCGGGAAACTATGTCCGTCACGAGCGGATCGTGGATCGTTTGATGGAGCAGGGCTACGCTTCCACCGATATCGCTTCGGCGTTGATTCATTTGTTGTCAGGAGGTGGAACGGAGCGCAACGATGGTCCGAGTTCGCGAGATGATCGCAGTGCTCGAGCTGCGTCGCCCGGAGCTGAAGCCAAGTCGGCGGTGGGACCGGCGACGGAGCCGGCGCAACCGGCGCGACAATCCGCGGCGCCAGAAAAGCGGCCTTCGCCGGCGCCTACGTTCACGCCGAAACCAGCCGCTGTTAACCATGCCCCAGAATCACGTCCCGCGAAGGCGCCAGTGAGCCCCGCGCGCGAGGAGCGTGCTCCCCGTGAAGAACCGGTGCCTGGGGAAGAGCGAGCCCCGCGCGAGCGTCGCGCGAAAACGGAAGAAGAACCACCGCGCCGCACGGGCCGCGAGCCCGGGATGACCACGATATTTTTCAACGTCGGCCGGAAGCAGTTGATCACGCCTGGCGATCTCGTTGGCAAAATTGCGGGGGTGACGCGTTTGCCCGCAAGCATCGTGGGTGCGATCGACATCCATCAGCGCCATGCGCTCGTCGACGTCGCTTCCGAGCATGCGGAAATGGTGCTAGGAAAACTTACAGGAATTCGTATGAAAGGCGAAAGTATCAAAGTCGCCGTCGCTGACCCAGCGCAAAACGACGAGTAACAAAAAAGCCGCCTTTTTCGAGGCGGCTTTTTTGAGAAAAATTCGAGCGCGTGACTCAGCGACGAGCGTAGAATTTTTGCTCCCACTTTTTCTGGTTCTGGTCGGCTTCACGAATGTATGGGGTGAAGACAGCCAAGGAGAGGACAAGTTTGTTCAGCAAGTTGAACGGAAATTTCACGGGGCGCTCGAAGTCAATGAAAAGCACAACCCGAACTCCATCGGTGTCATTCCAGACTTCGTGATTAAAGGAGTCATCGAAGACCACGCCTTTGCCTTCTTCCCAGACCAGATAATCTTTATCGACGCGGATTTTGCAGTTTTGTCGCGGCTCAGGCACCAGCAAGCCGAGGTGCAGGCGGAGCACGCCGTTATATGGCCCGCGGTGCGCAGGGATGTGTTTGCGCGGTGAAAGGATCGAGAAAAACGCGGTTTTTAGGCCGGGAATCTTCTTCAACGTCTTGGCCGTTTCAGGACAGCGTTTGAGATTCTCCTCTGATGTTTTGCCGTAGCCGGTGAAAATGAACGTTTTCCAGTTGTTGTCGCGCTGGATCGTTTTTACGTCGGGGGAAAGATCCTGGAAATTCGGCAGCTCTTCGCGGCGTTCGAGCACAACGTCGAGTTCAGCGCGAATCTTCTGCCAATCCTGCTCGATTTCGGCCACCCACGGAAACTCCTTCGGATTATAGGTCGGTGGATTACCATGCTTGGCGTTAGCGACGATGCGTCGCTCAACCCAATCGATAAAGCCCACGGCCAGGCGAGCCGTCAGCGTCTTTGGCGGCGGGGGCGGGATGAATGCCTGCGTCGCGATCTGCGGTGAAGGAGGTGTCGGTGGATTCATAGTCTCGCGCAAGCGCGCTCGGGAAAACCATGAATCAAATTTCTTTGCGCGGCGAGTTTTTCACGATTGCGCAACGAATCTATTGCAGCGTGGTCACAGCGAGCGCGCGTGAGCAACCCGGCGAGATCATCGCCACATCGAGATCGTTCGCAACGCTCAAGGACTCACGCTTCGGCCCCGGCGAACATGCCGGCGCCAACAGACGCCTCTTCTTCAGCCTCTTCAGGGGGAAGTTCTTCAACTGGCGCAAAACGCTCAGACGTAAAGCCGAGTTCCTGTTTTCCCGCGTGAAACGGGTCGGGCGGATTCACTAATTCTTCGAGTAGGAGACCGACCGTGGCGGTGTCGCCGCCTTTGACGATTTTCTCGCGACCGAGAAACATCTCCCGAATCGTGTAGGTCTCGTTTTTGATCGGAAGCTGTTTGTAGAGCGCGCGGACGAACTCTGAGAACGAGTCGTTGATGCAGACGACTTTTTGTCCTTTGACCATGCCTTAAATATTTAGCGCAAATGGGAGAAAGCAACTCTGCTGCACCCTGATTTAGGCTATCGGGGAAATACGCATACGCCCTCGGACGGCGGATTAATTCCGACCCTATTTTCGCTCAGGGTTTTAACTTTTGTGCGAGGTCTGACGAAAGCACTTCGTGCAGCGTGGTCCGCACGCGAACCTGAGTCACTAAGCCATAGCTGATGGGGTGGCCTTCTTCTTCAATGACTCGCGCGGCTAACTCGATTTGCCAGCGTCCGGGCATCTTCCATGCCTTGGATCGTTCGATGGGCACATCCCAAATCACGCCGACCTTTTCGCCGTGAGAAAGATGATAGCCATTTTCTTCGCCGTAGTGACGAAATTCGTATTCGAAAAAGTAACCGTAGACGTCGGGTTTATAAAGTATGCCCGGATCGCATTCGGCGATGTTTTGGCGAACCACGCGCGGATCCGTCGGCTGATCGCGCCCCGGTGTGTGAAACTCGCGGTCGTAACTGAGCGCGCCGAAGAGTTTTGTATGTGGCCAATGGAGACGCCGTGTGCCGGTTATATACGGCTGTAGATGCGTGTAGCCTTCGTTAAGATCCAGGGGCGGTTTTCCCAGTGGGACACGTCCTTGAATTCCAAAGATGGCCTGATCGAGAAAGCCGAGGCCATTCTCCATATCGTGCCGCCAGCCGATGTCGGCTTCACCTGGGCCGGTCCGATGATTATACCCGGTATTGAACGGATTCGGAATAAACGGCGTCATCCCGACCTGCAGCTGATCGTTGTCGGAAATATCGTAACGCACTTCCAGCGGTAAGCGGATAAATTCCTCGGCGCGGAAATCGGAAAACTTCGGTTGGAAATCCAACGACAGATTTTTTCGCATCAGCGTCGACGGCAGGATGGTGTCGAAAAAATCCGTGACGTCGCCTACATCGTCTTGGACATGGCTCACGATCGAGCGCGAATCGCCCGCCGCTGCTCCGAGTTTTTCGGAGGAGGCCAGGAGAAGGAGAGTGGAAAAGAAAACGCCGACGAATCGCGGGTAAGTGGAGAACCGGCTGGACATGCGACGAACGCAGCGAAGCTGATGCTGCTTGCCCGCAGACAGCGAAAAATCTGCCGAGTGCGTTTTTGCGGACAAGATTATCGCTGCCAAACGGATAGTAAAAAAGCCGCTCCCTTGGTGAGAGCGGCTTCGCGAGAAGTTGATGAGTCAAGTAACGCTTAGGCGCCGCGGATCACGTACTGGTTAATCAGATTTTCCAAGTACTCCTGTTTGCCGGACCGCTGGGTGGGCTCGCCGAGTTTGCCGAGGACGAGGCTCTCGAGATCTTTGAAACCGACTTTGCGCTTCTCGATGTCCTTACCGAAACCTTGGTCGTAACTCGCGTAGCGGTCTGCGACAATCTTCGCGAGCGTGCCGTCCGCGATCACTTTGCGAGCGATCTTGAACGCGAGCGCGTACGTATCCATTCCGCCGATATGCGCGTGAAAGAGGTCGTCGAGATCAGTGGATGCGCGGCGCAGTTTCGCGTCGAAGTTGAAACCACCCGTCCCGAGACCGCCGGCTTTGAGGATGGAAATCATCGCGAGCGTGAGTTCCTTCACGTCGGTGTTGAACTGGTCGGTGTCCCAGCCGAGCAGCGGATCGCCGCTGTTGGCGTCGATCGAACCGAGCATGCCGGCGCCGGCCGCGACATCGATTTCGTGCTGGAAACTGTGACCCGCGAGCGTCGCATGATTGGTCTCGATGTTGAATTTGAAATAGCGGTGCAGGTTGTATGTACGCAAAAACCCAATACAAGTGGCACAGTCGAAATCGTATTGGTGTTTTGTCGGCTCTTTGGGTTTCGGTTCGATCAGAAATTGGCCGCCAAAACCAATCTCTTTGGCGTAGTCGACCGCCATCTGCAGAAAAGCAGCGAGGTGATCCTGCTCCCGTTTGAGATTGGTATTGAGCAACGTGTCGTAGCCTTCGCGACCACCCCAGAACACATAGTTTTCGCCACCGAGTTCTTTCGTGACCTCAAGCGCTTTTTTAACCTGCGACGCAGCGTACGCAAAAACGTGCGCATCGGGATTGGTTGACGCGCCAGCCATGTAGCGCGGGTTGCTAAAAAGATTCGCCGTGCCCCACAGCAGTTTGATGCCGGTGACTTTTTGCAGGCCCTTCGCGTGCTCGATCAGCGCGTCGAGATTGCGATTCGACTCTGCGAGCGTCTTGCCTTCCGGCGCGATATCACGGTCGTGAAAGCACCAGAAAGGCGCTTGGATCTTCGTGAAAAATTCAAACGCAGCGTCCATGCGAATCTTCGCCACACTGACCGGGTCCTTGCCGGATTCCCAAGGACGTTGAATTGTTCCTGGACCGAAGGGATCCGCGCCGGTGCCGCGAAACGAGTGCCAGTAGGCAATCGAGAAACGCAGATGATCTTTGAGCGTCTTGCCGTCGAAAACTTCAGACGGATCGTAGTGTTTGAACGAAAGCGCGTTCGTGCTTTGGGGACCTTCGTAGGCGATCGGGGCGATGCCCGGGAAGTAGGCTTTGGATTTTTTCATAGAGGAAAATTTTAACAAATCGCCATGCGCTGCGTGGGTGCGGCGACGCTCGCGCCCTCAACCATCGCAGTCGCGACGAGAATTTTTCGGCGAGGTGAGCGCGGGTAGAGGAGACGGCTGATCAGCTGCGCCACGGCGCCTTCACCGATATGCTCGTTGGGCACGGCGGCGGTGGCGAGGGCGGGCAATCCCACGGGCGGCTCATTGCCGTCGAAGCCGGTGATAGAAATATCTTCGGGAATGCGCAGGCCGCGGGCTCGCAGATCGGCCATCAACTGATAGGCTTGGTGATCCGCAGCGCAGACCCAGGCCGTCACGCCCCCACGCGTCGCGCGCGCGACCGCATCCGCGAGCGCGGGAACATCGAGGGGTTGAGCTGCGTTGGGGCCGACGTTGAAGACATCGCGCAAATCGAGCGCGGCGCCGTTGTGCACCATGGCTTCGGCGAAGGCGCCGAAACGACGCACCGCCCACAGTCCGCCCACTGGATAGTGCCAAGAAGCAAAACCGATTCGGCGATGACCCGCCGCGAGCAGTTGGCGCACGAGCAAACCAACGCCCTCGTGGTCTGTATCGATAACGTCGATACCGGGATCTGCGTATTCAGTTAGTACCGACACGACGGAAATTTTTTCGGCGAGCGCGCGCACGAGTTCGGCCGGAAACGGATAAATTAAAATCGCTCCCCGCCAGTGCGCGCTGCGGATAACGCGGAAAACGTGTTTCTGCGCGGCTTCGACGGTGTATTCCGCTGGGTTCAGTGAAACCACATCCACCGCCGCGTGCTCAATGCTCGCGCGATGTCGAATGCCGCCGAGGATGGTTGGAAACGTGCCGCGATCCGCGCTGACCAGCGGTGCGCCAATCAGGACGCCAATTGTAATGGGTTTAGCACTACGCGGGCGGCGTACGGCGCGGGTCGGAGCAGTGCGATAGCCAAGTTGCGCGGCTAAACTTTGCACGCGTTCTCGTGTTTCCGCGCTGATCGCCGGGTGATTCGAGAGACTTCGCGAGACTGTGGTGCGAGAAAGTCGCAACCGCTTCGCCAGAAGATTCTGATCAACGCCGCGCATAAGGGGTAGAGCGCAAAGCAACACCTTTGAGCCCCCAGGTCCGCAAGCACAAAGTTATGCACTTGATTGGTGAATGCGCGCGGTTTGAAATAGATAATTCGAATAAATTACCAGATAATTTTACCTAAAATGTTATACTAAAATAGTATAAGAATATTGTATCGTGGCGAATTTTTGCTGATAAAACCGTGCACATGTTTGTGATAGGAGCGGGCAGAAGTTTGTGAATACACAGGCGGCCCGTCGGGCATCTTTTAAAAACGAGCCGCCGGCTCGTTCTCGCCGGAGAAATCTTGTCACGCCGAATGCTCGAGTTCTGAGGGACTCGGCTACATTCGAACCGCATCGAGATTCAAGCTGCGTCCTGATTAGATCTCCGAACGGCCCCGCGCTTCCTCAAAAAATTTCCTCGAATGTCCCGCGTGCTGCCGTCTTTTTCTAAAAGATGCAGAACTCAGCCGCTCCATTTTCCGTTTTCCCCCCCGCCGCCCAAGAACTGATGGCTGAAGCCAAGAAGCTTCTCCCTCCGAAGGACGCGGCCACCGCGGAAACCGCCGAAGGAAAAGTGCGCCAAGCTCTTAAACTCGCCGAAGACGAACCCGCTGCCCGAAGCTCGGCAGATCTCGGCTCTGCCTACCTTTTTCTCGGGCAGATTCTTGAACTCCAAGGCAAGCCCGAGAAAGTTGAAGAAGCCGGCACCTTTTACGATCGAGCGCGCGATGTCTTCACCGCCTTGCCTGACTCACATCCAGGTCTGCGCCGTCTCACCGCGCTCGCGTGGATGAACCGCGGTAATATCCTGCAAAAGCTAGCCAAGCCCGACGATGTAGCTTCATACGATCAAGCAATCAAGTTGCTCACCGACCTGACATCCGATGTGGAAGCGCAAAGTGTACTTGCCGCTGTTTACATGAATCGAGGCACCGGGCTGCAACGCCAAAATACGCCGGAAGCGCGCAAGACCGCAGCCGATTCTTTTGCCTCTGCGATCACCACGCTCGAGAGACTGAGTTCGGAGGGCAACAAGCAGTTTATCCCGCTGCTCGCCGCCGCGCGTGTCAATTACGCAGGCGCTCTCTTGGGGGTGCCGGGCTCCGAGTTCAAAACGATCCGCACCTCGGCAATTGCCGCGCTGCAAATCGTGACCAGTGCCGAGGACAAAGAATTCGGCGCGATTGATCTCGGGTTGCGCGCTCGCCGAATCCTTTGCGAATCGATCGCGCTGCTGCTGAACAATCCCAATCTTCCGGCAAACGCACGTGGTGAACTGATTTCTGAAGGAACTGACATCGCCGAAGCGGCGCTCAGTCTGGCCGGAATTTGGGAAACACGCAATGTGCAGGCTGTCCGCCCGATGGTGGGTTGGTTTTTCTCTTTTGGCGCTGCTCTCTATGCGCGACAGCAGCCGCAGTTCTTAACCGAATTTCTTGCCGACACGCTCGGCGCCGACAAGACGCCTGCACCGTGGAAGGTCGCTCCGCAACTCGCCAAAATCGCTGTCGAATCGATCACGCTTGCACGCGAAAGCGTCGAGAGCCGCATCGCTCAATCTTCGAACGAAGAGCAGAAGGATGCATTGAGCGACACGTTGACTGAGCTGAACGCAGCCGCTGAAAAATACGCTCCGCTCGCCAAGTCTGCCTAAAACGTCCAGGCTACGCCGAGATCCATGGCCGAAACTCTCACCGTCAATTTAGGCGAGCGCAGTTATCCTTTATTTTTTGGCAACGACCTAACCAGCGCTGTTCAGCAAGACGTGCAAGCGCTGCTGGAAAAATCGCGCAAGGTCGCGGTCGTCACCGATCGCCACTTAGAAACGAATCAAGGTTCCGCCCTGACCGCAATGTTCGGGTCAGCGCCGCGGTTTGTCGCTGATCCGGGCGAAGGCAGTAAATCACTGCCAGTGCTCGGCGCGATTTGGGATTTTCTCGCCGCCAATCGCGTCGATCGCGGCGGCGTGCTCTTCGCGGTCGGCGGTGGCATCATTGGCGATCTCGCCGGTTTTGCGGCGGCCTCGTTTTTGCGCGGCATCGATTTTGTTCAACTGCCCACGACTCTCCTCGCGATGGTCGACAGCTCGGTCGGCGGAAAAACTGGGATCAATATTTCTGCCGGTAAAAATCTCGTTGGGGCATTTCATCAACCGAAGCGCGTTTATATTTCGACCCACTTTCTGCGCACCCTGCCGGCGAAGGAATTCGCTGCGGGTATGGCCGAGTCGATCAAAGACGGCTTGCTGGGGAATCTGGCGCTGTTTGAAGAACTTGAACGCACTCCACTGACGGTTAACAGCAACCGCCTGTCCGCCGTCATTCGTGCGTGTTGTGAGTTAAAAGCAAAATTGGTTGAAGCCGACGAACGCGAGACGGCGAAAGAAGGTGGACGTGCGCTGCTTAATCTCGGCCACACCTTTGGCCACGCCATCGAGCAGTGCGCAGGCTACGGTCACTATTTGCACGGTGAAGCCGTCGCGATCGGCATCGTCGCCGCGGCGGACTTGTCGGTTAAACTCAATCTGCTTCCCGAGTCGGAAGCGCGGCGCATCGCGCCGGTGCTCGCGGCGCACCATTTGCCAACTCGTCTGCGCGAACCGCTTTCACTCAACATCCTGATGGAAGCGGTTGCGCGCGACAAAAAGGTGCGCAGCGGGCTTCCGCGTTTTATTGTACTGACCGCACTTGGTCGGGCCGAGACGCGCGATGGAATCGATCGCGCGTTGGTCGAAAACGCTTTCGTCAACGTTGGCGCTCGCCGAGACTAATTCCGTGTCCGCCATCGACGAAGGTATCGTTCGCGAGTATTTCGAGCAGAACGGATTTCTCGTCCGCCAAGTTCGCAAATATGAAGTTCAGTCGCGAAAGAAAACCGGCGACGAAGAAATCGATTTGCTCGTCTACAATCCCGCGTATCAGCGCGGTGTGCGGAAGCCGGACTTCTTTTTATTCTCCAGCGAGCTGAGTTTTATTCATCGCGCGATCATCGCAGTGAAGCCGTGGCACAGCGGTCGATTCACCCCCGGCACGTTGAAGAGCAGTCCGGAAATTTTGCGATTTCTAGAGGAGAATGTGCTGCGCGAAGCTACACGTTTTTTTCCGGCCGAGCCGGATGCAAGTGCCGGCGCGCCTGAGGAGTTGACGAAAATTCTCGTGTTGCCGAGTTTGCCGACGGCGGAACCTTTTCGCGGTCAAAGCGTGCAGATGCTAAAAGAGAAAGGTGTAGACGCGATCATCTCGTTTCGCGCGATGTTGCTGGATATCATTGAAAAAATAGATGCGAACCGAAACTACGGGAAGAGCGACACGCTGCAGGTGATTCGGATTTTGAAGAACTATGATTTGTTGAAGGACGCGCAGCTGGAAATGTTTCCCGACCGCGTCGCGCCGATTCGCAAAAGCCGAGGAGCCAGTTCCTGAGAGTTTTAATTGCGTGAGCGCGACTCACGCACTCATTTCAAAACGCGTGCCCACCGTCATCCATCCCACTGCGATCGTCGATCCCGAGGCAAAACTGGGGGTGGATTGCGAGGTCCAGGCATTTGCGGTCATTACCAAATATTGTGAGATCGGCGATCGGTGCGTCATTTCGAGTCACGCCGTGATCGGCGGTGATCCGCAATATGTGAACTTTGATCGCAGCGTTTATTCGCGAGTGGTCATCGGGGCACGCACAATTCTTCGCGAATTCTGCACGATCAATCGATCGATCCGCCAGGGCCAAGCGACTACCGTGGGCGACGACTGCTATTTCATGGCCAACGTTCACTTGGCTCATGATGTGAGCGTAGGCAAAGGTGTGGTGCTCGCCAATAACGTGATGCTCGCCGGTCATGTCACGATGGGAGACTTTGCTTTTGTGGGCGGCGGTGCGGGACTGCATCAATACACACGCGTGGGCTCGATGGCGATGATCTCGGGTTTGTCGCGAATCTCGCAGGACATCGCGCCTTATGTGATCGTGAGCGAGCGCGATGAAGTCTCGGGGCTAAATTTGGTTGGGCTGAAACGCCGTGGAGTCGATCGACCGGCGGTGGTGGAATTGAAAAACGCATTTCGCGATGTGTTCATGCAGTCCGGAAATATTCGTCAGCTCGCCGCAGAGGCGCTGGTTTCGGGAAAATTTGTGAGCAGCGAGGCGCAGCGCTTTCTCGCCTTTTTTGCCGAGGGCAAACGCGGTTTCGCACGGCCACTGCGGGGAAAAAACGCGAACATCGATGGCAACGAAAGCTAAACTGGCGTTCACCTGTGGCGATCCGGCGGGCGTTGGGCCGGACGTGATTTTGGATTGGTTGAAAAAAAATCCAGCGATGGCGCACGGTGTCGCTGTGATCGGTCCCGCGCAGTGGTTGAAGCGAGTTGATCTGCATGGCGCTGCGGCGGTGCCAGTGGGCGACGAAAATCTAAAACCGGTTTCAGGCCAGCCAACGATCGCCGGCGCAAAACTCGCGTGGGACGCGCTCGAGCGCGCCGCTGCGGGCACGCGCGCAGGAGAATTTTCCGCGGTCGTAACTGGGCCGGTAAGCAAAGAATGGCTGCAAAGAGCTGGCTATCCATTTCCGGGGCAGACCGAGTTTTTTGCAGAGCGCTGGGGTGGGGACGCCACCATGGCTTTCTGCGGTGGCAAGCTGCTGGTGGCGTTGCTGACGTGGCATATCCCACTCCGGGAAGTCCCCGCGCATCTCACGCACGCTGAGCTCGCACGCACGGTTGCAGCAATCGACGAGCTCGCGCGCGCGACGGCGGGTTCGAGCGAAGGCGCAACCTTTAGTGAGAGGAGTGCATCAAGGACGTCTAGCCTACCTGGTGCTTCGAGCGAAATCCCTGTTTCCGGTGAGACTCGCGCTTTGAGCCAGACGTCAGCGTCGATCGAGATCGCGACGCGCGGCCCTCGCATCGGAGTCTGCGGACTCAATCCGCACGCGGGCGAAGCGGGATTATTGGGTCATGAGGAAATCGAGACGATTGATCCGATCCTTGATGAACTGCGGAAAACATATCCGCATCTTTCGCGTACCCAGCCAGCGGATACACTTTTCGCTCGGCAACTGCGCGGAGAATTCGATGCGATCGTTGCCCTCTACCACGATCAAGGATTGGCGCCGCTGAAAACCGTCGACTTCGATGAGTCGGTCAACGTGACGCTTGGTTTGCCATTCGTGCGAACGAGTCCCGATCACGGAACCGCGTTTGGCATTGCCGGCAGGGGCCTAGCGAGCAGTACAAGTTTTTCGAACGCAGTTAAAGTCGCGCAACAGCTGATCGGAGCGCGCGAGAAGCTCTGAGTGAATTCCTCAGCACGCAAGATACTGAGAATGACAGGCGGGCCGCCGGCGCTCCGCTCGGCACGTCGCCGTGGCTATTCTTCACCAAAAACCAAAGTTGCGCACCGGGCTTCGGCGCGCTTTAGTGGTAAACATGCTCGATACCGCTCAACTCACTCCCGCGCCGGCTTTGCCGGAAGGCGTGCGCCTGGGCAATGAGAACCTCGTTCGCTTGACTGATCCTGCCGGAACGAAAGTTTCCGCGCTGATCGCTCGGGAAAAACAGGGCGATTTTCTCCGCATCGCCATCACCGGAGGCGGTTGCAACGGTTTGAGTTACAAACTCAAGTTCGTTCCCGAATCTCGCAAAGGTGACATCCTTGTGCCAACGGCGGGCGTCCGCGTTTTGGTTGATCCTAAGACCGCTTTGTACCTCAAAGGCACACAGCTCGACTATTCCAATCGCATGGTAGGTGGCGGCTTCAAGTTCTCTAACCCGAATGCCAAGGCCAGCTGCTCTTGCGGCGAAAGCTTTAGTGTGTGAGCATACTGTCTCTGTCGCCTGGCTTGGTAGGGGTGAAACCGGCAATGATGCTCGGCAAACTCACTGCTAAATAGGTATTGTCAGCGCGGGCGTTCCGTTCGAGAACACTGCCGCTGAAGAATTTCAAACACGTTTAATGTCCACATCGTATCCCTCTGCCGGTGGCAACCGCCCTGGCCAGTTTCGTCGCACCAACAACGACCCGTTTGCGCACATTCGGCGCAATAGCCGAATTAAAGTCCCTCAAATTCGCGTCATCAGTCCCGAAGGAAAACAGCTCGGGATCATGGCGACGGAAAAAGCTCTTCAGCTCGCCACGCAGGTCGGCCTCGACCTCGTCGAAATGGCGGCGAATGCGCAGCCTCCCGTCTGCCGCATTATGGATTTCGGCAAGTACGTGTACGAGGAGCAGAAGAAGCACTCTCACGCGAAGGCCACCGCCAGCAAAATCAAGGAAATCGAGTTCACCGCGCGGATCGCGGAAAACGATTTCTACACCAAGCTGCG
>FTDT01000030.1_pt1 | contig 16624 bp, 10 predicted proteins | sample 1640021 | NCBI WGS metagenome assembly FTDT01 (sample SAMEA3914869, study PRJEB12502) | metagenome | biome: forest; material: soil | place: USA | collected 2012-03-12 | depth 0.1 m | reverse complement strand
GAGACCAACTCGGTGATGCGCGCAGGGGTTGCGCCGCTGACAGCGAGCACTTGGCGGAGGTGCTGTGGGTACCAGAAAATAAAGAGCCACCACACCGACAGGCTCAGCGCGCAGACGATCGTTGTTCGATATGTCGTGCTGGCCACAGGGCCGACGAAAAGATCGCGCAGCCGCGGTTTGCTCACGGTTTCGTGTTCCGCGCGGCTCCATGCTTCGGTTTCCGGAACGTTTCGCCGTATCCAGAAAACGATGACAGCAGGAATTACCCCGAGCAGAAAGATGTAGCGATTGGCCGGCGGGTGGGGCAACAACGACAGCAGTGCCACCACGCTGGCCGCGATCAGGATGCCCATGTTGACGCCCGTTTGGAGAATCGCCGCGAGCCATGGTCGCCACGATTTCGGCCAGCTTTCTGAGAGGAGTGCTGCGCCCACCGCCCATTCGCCGCCAATCCCGAGTGCGGCGAGAAAGCGAAACAACATTAGTTGCCACCACGTTTGCGAAGCCGCGCACAAGCCCGTGCAGAGCGCATAGGTCAGCACTGTCAGCGCAAGCGTGCGGCTGCGACCCAAGCGATCGCCGAGTCGGCCGAAGAAGGCGCCGCCGACCGCCCATCCCGTTAAAAATGCGGCCTGGATGTAGGCGGACTTTTCTTTGACCGTCGGATCGCTGGCTGAGTTGACGCGGAGCAGTTCGATCACCAGCGGCGTGGCTACCAGCGTGTAGATGTGAAGCTCTAGTCCGTCGAAAAGCCACCCGAGCCACGCAGCGATTCCGGTTCGCCATTGCAGTGCGGTGATACGAGATCCGGTGTTTTCAGGAGTCATGGGTAGGGCAACGGCAGGAGCGCAGGCCAAACGCTCTGGCAGAGCAAGCTCAGGTCTTTGCGAACGGCAGTTTAATTTAGATGTTTCGCGATCAGCATGTCGGAACTCGCTCCCGTTTTGGCGCACAATTTTCTGGTGAGCACGCCGCCGGACCCCGCGAATTCGCAGCCGTTTTCAAACAAACCCACTGCCCGAGACCTCACGCGACGCGAGGCAATCAAGCGAGGTGTTATCTTGAGCGCGGCCAGTGTAGTGGCGCCGTCCCTACGCTTGGCGGGTGCAGATCGAGAGACGGTTACCGCGCCGATTTCGACGCCGCTGCACCCAACGGAAAAAGTGAATCTTCACTTCTCGCTGAATGGAAAAAGCGCGTCCGCCGAAGTCGAAGCGCGCACGAATTTATTAGACTTGCTTCGCGACCAGTTGGAGCTACCCGGAACCAAGAAAGGCTGTGACCACGGCCAGTGCGGCGCCTGCACCGTTTTGATCGATGGACGCCGCCGGCTCTCTTGCCTCATGCTGGCGGCCGCTGTTAATGGCAAATCGATCGTCACCATCGAAGGCCTGGCGCAAGGCGATCAACTGCACCCGATGCAGCAGGCGTTTATCGAGCATGACGCGTTTCAATGTGGTTATTGCACGCCCGGCCAAATTATGTCGGCGATCGGATTCTCCAAGGAGCCGTGGGCTCAAAATGCGGCGGCGATCCGCGAAGGCATGTCGGGAAATTTGTGTCGGTGCGGCGCCTATTGCGGGATCGTGTCAGCGGTCGAAAAAGCGCGGGCGGCGTCCGCGGCCCAGTCGTTATGACGCCGACGAATTATGCCAAAGCCGAGAGCGCGGAGAGTGCCGTGGCCACCGCGCGGCAAAATCACGGCGCCATGTTTTTGGCCGGTGGCACCACAGTGGTCGACCTGTTGCGCGAAAATGTTTTCCATCCTGCGGCGCTAATCGACGTGAGCGATTTGCCGCTGCGCGAGGTTCGTATCGGCCATGACACTACAGAAGTGGGCGCGATGGTGTTGAACTCGGACCTCGCGTGGCATCGGGCGTTTCGGCTGCTCTTCCCAGTGGTTTCGGACGCGTTGCTGGCGGGCGCGTCTCCGCAAATTCGCAATATGGCCACGGTGGGCGGGAATCTGCTGCAGCGGACGCGTTGCCCGTATTTTCGGGATCCGAGCATGGCATGTAACAAACGTAACCCGGGCGAAGGTTGTTCGGCGCGGGAAGGTTTCAATCGGAGTCATGCCATCCTCGGCGGAAGCGAAGCCTGCATCGCCACGCATCCCTCGGACTTTACGGTCGCGCTCGCCTCGCTCGAACCATCAGTCCAGATTCTTGGTCCCAGTGGAAACCGGGAAATTTCCTTTTCTCAACTGTATCGGCTGCCTGAAAACACGCCCGATCATGAGTTTAACCTGGCCAGCGACGAACTCATCACCGGGATCAAACTTTCCCATAAATTTGCGGGCAAGCCTTCCGCCTATGTGAAAGTGCGCGACCGCCAGTCGTACGAATTCGCGCTGGCGTCCGCGGCAGTGATCGTCGATCTCGAGGGCGGAAAAATTCACGGCGCGCGCGTTGCACTGGGGGGCGTGGCGACAGTACCATGGCGAGCGCGGGAAGCAGAAGATGCATTGCAAGGTCAGGCGCCTTCGCGCGATCTCTTTGCCCGAGCTGCCGAGGCTGCTCTGCGCGAAGCTCAGCCCCTTAAGTACAATCACTTCAAAGTCGAACTCGCGAAACGGACGCTCATCGAGGCGCTGCAGACCGCGACCAAAACTGCATGAGTGCATTCGTCGGCCAACCGATACCTCGCAAAGATGGTGTTCTCAAAGTGACGGGTCGCGCCCGTTATCCGGCGGACGTTGCCGTGCCGACGTTGGCCTACGGAGCGGTTGTGCTGAGTACGATCCCGGCGGGAAAAATCGAATTGATCGATGACCGGGCGTCGCGCGGTGTGGCTGGGTTCATTGGCATCGTCAGCTGTGAAAACGCGCCGAAGCTGCAGGAGCTGGGCGATTTGCCAGATGGAGAATATGGTGAACGCATTTTGCCCTTTCAGGATCGGAACGTGTATTTCCGCGGCCAATACGTGGCGCTGGTGGTTGCGTCCACCGAGAATGGTGCGCGGGAAGCGGCGGAGAAGCTGAAAGTGAATTATGCGCCGGTCGCTTTCGAAGTCTCGATGGAGCACGCGCGCGATGTGTATCGGCCCGAGAAATACAACAAGAAGGAGCCCGCTCAGCCCAAGCGCGGCGATTTTGAAGGCGCCAAGACAAGCGCGGAAGTTTCCGTGGAGGAAGTTTACCTAACGCCTTACATGAACCACAACCCGCTTGAGCCGCACGCGGCGCTGGCCAAGTGGGAAGGCGATCGCTTGACCATTCATGAGACCTCTCAAGGCGTGGTCGGGATGGGCGCGGTGCTGGCGAAACTGTTTTCGGTGCCGAAGGAAAATGTGGAAGTGATTTCGCCTTTCGTGGGCGGCGGATTCGGCTGCAAAGGTTTTGTCTGGCCGCACACGGTTCTCGCAACGATGGCGGCGCGCGTCTTACAGGTGCCGGTAAAAGTAAATTTGCGGCGACAAGAAATGTTCACCGTGGTTGGGCATCGCGGGCCCACTCGGCAAACGATTTTCCTCGGCGCGACACGCGATGGAAAGCTGACCGCGCTGCGGCACGCGACCCTCACGCACACTTCGATCAAGGGCCAGCATTTCGAGTCGTGCGGGTTAGCGACGTCGGTGTTATATGCGTGTCCGAACGCTGAATTCACTCACGACGTAGCTCGGGTGAATACCGGCTCACCGACGCCGATGCGCGCGCCTGGAGAAGCGCCCGGCACCTTCGCGATTGAGTCCGCGATGGATGAACTGGCCGCGAAGCTACAGATCGATCCGATCGAATTGCGCATCAGAAACCACGCTGACGAAGATCCTCAGCATCATAAAAAGTTTTCAAGCAAGCACCTGTTGGAATGCTACCGAGAAGGCGCGGAGCTCTTCGGTTGGGGTCGGCGCAGTCCGCAACCTGGCTCGATGCGCGAGGGCTCAGAGCTGGTTGGTTGGGGAATGGCGACGGCGATTTATCCAGCGAACAAGCGATCGGCCAAAGCGAAGGTCAGCGTGTCAGCGAGTGGAGAGGTCGTCGTGCGTTGCGCCACCCAGGATATCGGCACCGGGACCTACACGACCCTGACGCAAATCGCCGCTGATGAACTCGGCGTACCGATAAACGTGGTTCGCGCGGAAATTGGAAATTCTAAACTTCCACCCGGGGGCGTTTCGGGTGGGTCGTCCACGAGTGCGAGCGTTGGGCCGGTTGTTTCCGCGGCGGCGAAAGATGCGCGCGCGAAGTTATTGAAACTCGCGCTAGCCGACCGCGTTTCGCCGCTTTATGGGCTCGCGCCCGATGCGATCGAAACTCACCAAGGCGCCTTGGTCGCAAAGGCCGACGCGTCACGGAAAGATGGATACAAAGAAATTCTCGGACGCGCGCGGCAGGAGTCGGTTGAAGGGGAGGGCAGCAATGAAGTTGCTCCAGACGCCACGGAAAAAGCGCCTTTTTCCGAGTACTCATTCGGCGCGCAGTTCGTGGAAGTGCGCGTGCATGCTTTGACCAAACAAATTAGAGTCGCGCGTGTGGTGACGGTAATCGACGGCGGACGCGTTCTCAATGCCTTGACGGCGCAGAGCCAGATCCAGGGCGGAGTGGTTTGGGGCATCGGCATGGCGCTGATGGAGGCGACTGAACTAGACGAGCGTTTGGGCGCGGTCGTCACGCGGAATTTGGCCGATTATCTGGTGCCCGTGAATGCAGACGTGCCCGATATCACCGTGAAATTTATCAACGAGCCAGACCTGTCCTTCAACACCCTTGGCGTGCGCGGCATCGGTGAAATCGGCATCACCGGAATAACCGCGGCGATCGCTAACGCAGTCTACCACGCCACCGGCGTGCGCGTGCGTGAGCTACCGATTCGGGTAGAGCGCTTGTTGGTGTGAGCCCTTCGACGTGCAGATGAGTAGTTCGACACGAATGCGTTGAAGTCTCCAACATGAAGTGCGGTGATGAGCCACCGCCTTTGACGGGCGAATTTATTTGCCCGCAATTCGGCATAATTTCGAGCGTCCGATATCGCCCGAAGGCGAAATGAATTTCGTCTTACAAGGCGGCGACAAGTCGCCTCACTCCACGTCGGAAGCTTCGCGTTATTGATATGCTCTTATCGATATACTCCTATTCGATCAACTTCTTCGGACCGCCAAACGTTGCTTCATTCCAGCCTATCTAGATACAGCCAAAGCCCAAAGCGCAAAGCCTCCTTCACTCCTATCGGCGCAGTTCCGCCGAGAGGTCGAAACCTTCGTAACGCTTTCCCAGCCACCAAACGATCGCAGCGAATTCGCCGGCCAAAGTGAGCGCCATGCCCGTGCCGGAGAATGCCGCGCCGAAGGCGGTGTATCCAAAAAATAACTTCAGCGGCAGAAAGATCACGCAGCCCACGGTTGCCGCTGGCAGCAGAGAAATCACCGCGACGAGCATGTAGCCGATAAAAAGCAAAATCCCTTGACCCATCCGCTCCATCCCGGGCGCGCTTGTGGCTCCGTCAGACGTAGCGCCGGCTTGCGAAGCCCATGCTGGAAAATAGAGTACGCTGCCGAAATTCAACGCGAGCAAGAGCCCCGAGACAAATGGAACGATTTGTCCAGCGCCGAGCGCCACAGCTAACACCAGCGCCTCTTGCCCAGGCATGCGGTGACTCGCGATCAGCTCGATGATGAGAAACATCAGCCACTCGAAACACGAAACCAACAGCAATGGAGCGAGCATCTCTCCGAGAATGATTTCCCACCCGCGCAGTGGGTATGCTTTGATGATGTCGATCTCCTCGATCAACCGTCGCGCCGGTTGACGGATGAAAACTGGACTGAGCAGAAAACCGTAGCCAGCCATGATCGCGCAGGCGACCGTCAAAATTGTCACAATCGGATCGTATCTGTGATCGGCGAGCAGAAAGCGCGTGGCGGCGAATGCGACAATAACGGCTGTCGCCCACCATTTCGGAAAGGCGATCGGCCCGAGCGCGATGAGATTACGCCAGAGAAAAGCAATGGGCCGCGCGCCTTGTGCGCGCAATGCAAACGGCTCAGAGCGCAGTTTTCTCGGCGCGTGCTGCCATCCTTTGCCGGCACGGTTGAGTTGGATGATTTCGGCGCGTTTGCGCGCGGCGGATAATGACGCTTCTTCAAATGCAACCTCTGACTTAATCACCCAGAGATAGTGCAACGCCAGCACCGCGAACGCGCCTGGTAGTGACACTGCAAAACCAGCGGCAGTTCGCGAGAGAATCGGTTTCACGATGAGCCTGGCTGGCCACAGAATCCATCGCAGTGGCGGCGTGTTGAGAAAAGCGTCCAAAAAGGCGAGAGGCGCCCGTGGACCATGCGCGGCCAGCTCGTCGAGGGTGAGCCCGGCCCAGTGATAGCTCAGTCCGCCAATCGCCAGTACTAAGACCGCCGCAAAGAGCCGACGCCGCCAGCGATTAAGGCCCAGATCCAAAAGACGTTCGCGAGTGAAGGCAGCGCCGATGCGGTGCAGGCTGATGCAAGAAAGGATGGTCCACCAACCGACGAGTTGAATCAAAAAGCCAAGCGGACCTCCGCCCCAGCGCACGCGAACGAACGCAAAAAACAGCGCGGAAAAGAAAATCCGCAATTGGCCGCTAAGCAGTTTGAAATGAATCAAACTGCGGCGCGAGACCGGTGCCGGAAACAAGAAGGCGACCTCCGCTTCCGTAAAGCCCAAGGACGCTCGGTCGGAAGAAAAAATCCAGGTGCCCAACAGGTACAGCAGAAAGATGAGCGCAGCGATGGGCTCCGGTTTAATGCTTTGATCGACGCCGGGACCGGGAGCCACCATCTGCGCGAAGGGCGAGTGCGGGCCGATCAGATGGCGAAAAAAGAAAAAATAAAAATAGGCCGCGCCGACGATTCCGCCGAAGAGATAACGCGGCTGCTTCAGTCGGCGCACCTTTTCGCGGGCGGTATTAACCAGCGAGGTGAGCCGCAGATAAATGAGCGCCGAAATCATGGGTTCTGCTCGGGCGGTGGCGGCAGAGGCGGCGGTTCGGCGTGCATTGAGGTCGCGGGGAATGTTGTCGTTGTCTGCGTTGCGGCCTCCCCTGTCTTGGCCGTCGATGGCGATATCGGGGGCAGCGGTAGCGGTGGTGGATCATCCTCAGTCGCACGGAAGAAAACATCTTCGAGGGTAGTGGCGACGCCGTTGCTATATAATTCGCGGATGTGAGTGAGCGTTCCGTCGATGACTTTCTCCCCGTTTTTCAAGATGAGCACATGGCTGCAGACTTCTTCGAGGAGACTCAGCAAGTGCGAGCTTAGGATAATCGCAGCGCCCTCGTGGGCGAGGCGGACCATGGTGTCCTTCATCGCGCGAATGCCCGCGGGGTCGAGACCTGTCAGCGGCTCGTCGAAAAGAATGACTCGCGGCTCATGCAGCAGGCCGCACGCGAGCGCGAGTTTCTGTTTCATGCCGCGAGACAGTTCGCTCGGCATGAGTTTTTCTTTGTCGGCCATTTCGAGACGCTGGAGCAGATCGTGCGCGCGCGGCTCGTAGTTTTTTAGCTGATACAACCGCGCCGTGAAGACGAGATGCTGCCAGACGGAGAGATGATCGAAGAGGCGCGGTTCATCGGGGAAAAAAGCGAGTTGCCGTTTGGCTGCGACCGGATCGGCTGCGAGGTCGACGCCAGCGATTTGGACGTTGCCACGCGTGGGCGGAATGATCCCAGTGACACAGCGCAGCGTGGTGGTTTTGCCCGCGCCGTTTGGTCCGACGAGCCCGAGGACCTCGCCGGATCGCACAGAAAACGACAGATTCTGCACTGCAAGGAAGTCTCCGTAGCTTTTGGTCAGCCCGATCACTTCGATCATGCGACCGAGGGTGGTGGGCGTGGGTTTGGGTGCAAGCTCGCGCATGGCAGGTGAGCTTGATCCAGTCGCGGGATTGTCACGGCGCGGTGCAGGTGCGCAGCTTGACATGGACTGTGGACGCGCATTAGGTCCATCCCCCGAGATGGAGTTAGCCCTCGATCAACCCGTTCTCGTCCTCAACCGTCTTTGGCAGGCGGTTAATGTAATCGGCGCCCGCCGCGCCTTTGCGCTTTTAGTCCGAGGACATGCGCACGTTGTCCATCATCACGACGAAGACTTTCGCGTCTTCTCGATGATGGATTGGATCGACTTTTCCCAAAATAATCCGCCGGTGCAAGAGGTCGACACGGTGCATACGCCGACGCGGACGATTCGTTTGCCGCGAGTGATTTTGCTGACGTACTTCGACAAACTTCCCTGCAAGGAGTTGAAATTGACGCGCAATAATGTTTTCGAGCGCGACAAGAATCAGTGCCAGTATTGTTCGAAAGTTTTCCCGCGGGAGGAGCTCAATCTCGATCACGTGATCCCGCGCCATCATGGCGGCAAAACCACATGGGAAAATATCGTCTGCTCATGCATCAAGTGTAACAGCCGCAAAGCTAACCGGCTGCCGCACGAAGCCGGCATGCGCTTGATCCGTAAACCGGGGAAACCAAAATGGCGCCCGGTAATCAGTTTGGTGCTGGGCAACCAGCATCGCGAGATGTGGAAAGACTTCCTCGACGTCGCGTATTGGAACGTCGAGTTGGAAGATTGAGCCTTCCCCGCGGGTAAGCATGGACATTTTGTCCGCGCAGAACGCTGAGAGGCTCCCGGTGGGAAGGGATCCGCAAAAATTAGCCTACCCCTTCGATACCAGTTTCCGCTGCCGTAGCAGCAGCGCGATGCTCGTCGCGGCGACGAGGTCGGTGAAGCCGACGACTAGGCGGAGTGGCAGCGGCATTTGTTTCATCAGCAGCGGCACGGCGACCGCCGCACCGTAGAGAAACAGCATCACGCACCAGAGCAGACGATTCGATTTCAGCAAAGCTATCATCTGCGGTCACACCAGCGGCGCTCAGACCAAGGGCAATAAAATCCGCATGGTGGTCCCGTCGGGACTGGTGGACAAAAGCTGAATGTCGCCATGGTGACTTTGCAGAATTCGTTTCGCGATCGCCAAGCCTAGACCGGTGCCGTCGGGTCGTCCTGATAAAAAGGAATCGAAGATGCGATCGCGCAAATTTTCAGGAATGCCGCAGCCGGAGTCTTGGATGTCGATCGCGACGAAGCGCGCGCCTTCGCGTTCCTCGGCGTGACACCTGATTTGAATCTCGCCGCCATCGGGCATGGCCTGTGTGGCATTGATCAACAGGTTCAATAACACCTGCTGCAACTGACCCTTGTGCACGTCGATTACCAGTGCACGCTTGGGACGCTCGTACTTGAGATGGATCTTGCTTTGCGCGAGCTTGAGGCGAATCAGGACGATGGTGTCCTCGATGATGTCGGCGATCGACCAGCGTGAATGCAGGCTACTGGGCGCTTTGGCGAAATTAAGTACGCGTGAAACGATCGCTTCGAGCTGATCGAGTTTTTCCGAAATGACGCGCACATCGGTGCGTCGCGGATCATTTTCCGGAAAGTCTAAACCGAGATAACCGTAGAGCAGTTTAATCACGGTCAGGGGATTGCGGATTTCGTGCGCGATCTCCGCGGCGAGCAAACCGAGGGTCGTGAGTTGTTCGTTTTTGCGCAGCGATTCTTCGCTCTGAAAAACGCGCGCATAGAGCCGGGAGTTTTGCAGCGCCACCGCGGCCAAACTGGCAAGAGCGCCGAGCAGACGTTTCTCGTCGTTATTAAACCGGTGTATGTGGCCCGTGAATACGGCGAGCGCGCCGAGCACTTCATTTTCGAAAATGACGGGTGCCACCAGCACCGTGCGCAGCTCGGGATCGCGCGGCAAATCAAGCAAGTCGAAGAATTCGGCGCTCTGAATGTTCGGATAATCGATTAGCTTTCGCGTGTGGATCACCGATCCGACCAAGCACGACTCGAGCGGCAACTCCTGAAAATTGATTTCCACCGGATGCGTGCTGGAGGAGGCCGCGGCTCGTACGGTGTGCCGCGAATCGTCGTAGAGAAACAGCATCACCGTACGGCACTGAAGAATCTGCCGCGCGTCGCGCGCAACGGTATCGAAGAGCTCTTGCTGATCCAGTTTCGTGACCAGAGATTGGCCAATCGTGATGAGAGCTTCCAATTGTCGCGCTTTACCCCGCAACTGACGAAGTTGCCAAAGGCGCGACACCACCGCGGTGGCTTCCTGCGTGGCAAGCACCAGCAGCGAGAGATCGGCTTCGGTGAAGCCGCCGACTTGATCGCAGTCGAGATTGATAACTCCGAGGGTTTGGCCGTTCTCCTCCATGGGAGCGGCCATTTCGCAGCGCACTTCCGGACGCAGCGCGATGTAGCGCACATCCATCGATACATCTGGCACCAACTGCGCTTTGCCGTGAAAAGCCACCCAGCCGGTAACGCCTTGGCCGAGGCGCAAGCCCACTTCGTCGAGGTCAGGCGGTAGTCCTTGTTGGACTTCGATCTCGAGTTTTCCGCTATCGGGATTGAGCAGTGAAATCGAGCCAGAGCCGCCGTGCATCGCAGCAATCAGTTCGGACAAAATAGAACGCAGGGCTTGTCGGGGATCTTCAGTGCGGCCGACCAGCGAGCTGATGCGATACAGCAGCGGCAGGGTGCGCGCGTCGAACGCGCCAGGCGCGCGTGCGGGCGAAGACACGGGGGTAGTATTTTCCATCAGCAGCGCGCCGCCGCTTTACTTGGCAATCGATACAGCAGGGACTGGGATGGCGGGCGTAGAACCAGTCGCAGGCGAGATCACGAGCGAAAGACTATCGCGAAGCGACATCAAACGACCGGTATCGGTCGTCGGCTCATGGTTCGCGCTTTCAATATAAAACGTATCCAACGCTATCCCGCGTTCTGTACTGATGCGGGCAAACGTGATGTCGAAGCCGTGGTCGTAAATTGTTTTGGCCAATTGATAAAGTAGGCCGATCTGGTCGAAGGCCTGGATTTCCACGATCGTACGCTGCATGGAAAGTTCGTGATAAACTTCGACCATCGGCGGAAACGAGCTCTGCAACATCTCGCCGCTGACGTTACTAGAAGTCATGTATCGGCCAGACTGATACTTTTTCGCCTGCGCAAGGATGTCTGGATACAAGTCTCTATTAGCGATCAGCGCCTGATCGACGTTTTTGGCGAAGGACTCCGTAGCGGCCTGATTCTGGACCACGCCGCGGCTTGGATCGACGACGTAGAAAGTATCGATCGCGATGTGATCGGTCCGCGAAATCACTTTCGCTCCGAGAATATTCAAACCGGCTACGCTGAATGCACCGGCTAATTTGTAGAAAAGGCCAGCGCGGTCCCAAGTGACCACATTAACGACGGTGAGACTGCGGTTGAGATCGTCTTTCCAGTCGATCACCGGCTTGAGCGAGCCAACGGAATCAGCGGCGGTGATCGAGTGAAGCAATTTGTTCACCATTTGAATATGCAGCGAAATCTCATCGCTATCCGTGTGCACAAAATAGCGTTCCGGCAGCAGATTGAAGTGAGCGGAAATCTCTTCGCTGCTGATGCCAGGAATTTTTTTTGAGACCAATTCTTGGTGCTTCATTTGGGTACGTTCGGAATTTCGAGATTCGATCGCCTCGCCGTGAATCAAACGGTCTAAAGTGGCTTTGAACAAGGTTGTATGGAGGGTATCTTTATATCCATTCCAAAGGCCGGAAGCGGTCCCTCGAGCGTCACAGAAGGTATGCACGTAGAGGTAGCGCAGCTTGTCAGCGCTTTCCACCAATTCGGCAAATGCTGAGGACGTAGAAGGGTCATCAACATCACGTCTCTGCCAGAAGCGTGCCATGATGAGATGATTCTTAATGATGAAACTAACCGTTTCGCGTGCGACTGGTTCAATTTTCAGTCGCTCTAAAATGGGTGCGGCCACCACCACGCCGGTTTCTGCATGTCCTTGAATGCCTTCGGCCTTACCAAGATCGTGCAGGAATAAAATGAGATAAAGAAGTGTGGGGTCCGGAGTCTCGTGAAGGGTCTCCCTATATTTATGCATCATAGGGTCAGTTTCGGAGAAAACCCGGTCTAGTTCCCTAATCGCATGCAACGTGTGGATGTCCGCTGTATAGCGATGATAGAATTCATGCTGTACAAGACAGGTCAGTGCGTCGAACTCCGGTATGAAGCGGCCCAGCACGCCGAGCTCGTGCATCAGATCGAGCGTCGGAAAAACCGCCCCTGCTTCGCTGAGAATCGCTTTGAAACTAATAGTGGCGTCGGGCGAGTTCATCACCCGCTTGTTAATCAGCGGCAGCGATTCGCGGATCAAAGTCTGCAGAGCAAAATCCGGTTTCGCATCGAGCTGCTGCCCATGGCGAAACACGCGGATGAGGCGCGCGGGGTCATCTTTGAAAATGGAATCGTTTTCCGCGATCAGCTCGTGATTTCGCAGGACGAATCCATCGAATTTCTTGGAGCGTTGATGACGGTACGCACGAATTGCTTCGCGAAATGAAGCCCGCAGACCGGTGCGTTCTTCGAGCGTTAACGCAAGACGCGATTCGATCATTTTCGAAATGCGAAAGATAGTCTGCGCCGCTCGATAATAATCGCGCATGAACTGCTCGACGCGTCCAAGCAGATTGCTGTTTCCATAACCGAGACCGAGCGCTACGCGTGGTTGCGTTTCCAGATTCAGCAAATCAGTCGGATGCTTTGTTCCGAAATGAAGTTCGTTACGAACCCGTAACAGGAAATCGTAGCCCCGCTGCAGGTCGCGCAGCTCGTTACGTTTCAGATGACCTTGGCCGACCAATTCGGCCATCTCTTTGATGCCGAGTTTCACCCGCACCATCCAGAGTGCATTTTGATAATCGCGCAGGCCGCCGACGCCGTTTTTAATATCCGGCTCCTGCAGGAAAACGGTATCACCGTATTTCTGGCGGCGGGCCGCTTGGTCTTCGAGGCGCGCAGTGATGTAGGCGCGTGGATTTTCGGTGCGGTAAAAGCTTTCGTACGCTTTCGCGAATGTATCGTACAACGACTCACTTCCGGCGATCAGGCGCGACTCCAGCAGTGCTGTTTTCGTTTGGATATCTTTGCGCGCTTCGACAAAAATATCGTCCACTGACCGCGTGGAATGACCGACCTTTAGCCCGCAGTCCCAAAGCGTATAAAGGATCTCGTTAACAAGATGCTCCTGGAGCGGCGCAACCGTCGGGAGTTTTACCTTCGACGGAAAGAGGAACATGATGTCGATGTCGCTCATCGGACTGAGTTCGCCACGGCCGTAGCCACCGAGCGCGACCAAGCAGACCGGCGACGGCAGCGGACCGCGCTTTTCGGTCCACGTCTTTACCGCGTAGTTGAAAAGATGTGACAGGAGCACGTCGATCATCGCCGCCCGCGCGTGCACCACGGCGAGTCCATCTTCCCCCGCGTCGTGCCGCATCCGAATCATCGCTCCTTCAAGCCGGAGAAACGTCTTACACGCGGCTAAGCGCTGCGCCGCCGGCTGTCCGGCGGTAAAATTCAGCCGTTCGACAGCGTGTTTAAGAATCCGACTACTCATCAATGCTCAGTCGTTGCTGAAAGCTTTTCACTAAGGGGGCAAGCAGTCTTCGCCAAGGTTGGACGCCCGAAGGTTAGCGTGCCGAAGATATCTGGACTAGACGGATTTGCCAGCGGTCGCGTGCTTCGATCGGCCGCGGTTTACCCTGGGGAATTCATTAAGCTAGATGGCCAGGCAAATGTAGCACTTGCCTCCGGGGTCGCTCCCGAGTTGGCTCGGTGGTTCAACCTTTCTATCATGCCCGAGATCACCAAGAGCTACGAAGCACGTGACGTTGAGAAAAAGTGGTATGCCGCCTGGCAGGCCGCTCACGCGTTCTCCGGCCAGGTCGATCGCACCAAGGAGCCGTACAGCATCACAATCCCCCCGCCAAACGTGACTGGCGTCCTTACGATGGGACATGTGCTCAACAACTCGCTGCAGGACATCCTCATTCGTCGCGCTCGTTTGGAAGGAAAGTCCGCGGTCTGGATTCCGGGCACGGACCACGCCGGTATCGCCACGCAAACTGTAGTGGAACGGGAACTACGCAAAGAAAAGAAAACTCGGCACCATTTTGGCCGCGAAAAGTTTGTCGAAAAAGTCTGGGAATGGCGCCATGAAAAAGGCGGCATCATTCTCGAGCAGCTGCGCCGTCTGGGCGCGTCGTGCGATTGGGATCGCACGCATTTCACGATGGACCCGACCTACTCGCGGGCCGTGCTGCAGGTTTTTGTAGAGCTGTTTCAACGCGGTCACATTTACCGCGGCAAACGCATGGTCAATTGGTGTCCCGTATCGTTGACGGCGCTTTCCGACGAAGAAGTCATCATGAAACCGAGCACGAGCACGCTCTTTAAAGTGCGCTACGAGCTCGTGGATCGCCCGGGCGAATTTATTCAAGTTTCCACCACGCGTCCGGAAACCATTCCGGGCGACGTCGCTATCGCGGTGCATCCCGACGACCCGCGCTACACCGCATTGATCGGTCAAAAGGTCTGGCGACCGATCAACCGCGCATCGATTCCAATCATCGGTGATCAAGCGGTCGATAAAGCCTTTGGTTCCGGCGCGCTCAAGATCACGCCTGCGCACGATAAGGTGGACTACGAAGTCGGCCTACGCCACGCGTTGCCAATCATCGACGTGCTCACTCCGGATGCCGTGCTTAACGAGTTCGCGGGCCCCGAACTCGCTGGCCTGGACCGCTTTGCCGGCCGTAAGAAAGCCGCAGAACTCCTCAAAGAATCGGGCAATCTCGTAGGCGAAGAAAGTTACGCCAACAACGTCGGTTACTCCGAGCGCGCCGACGTGCCGATTGAGCCGCGTCTGACCGAGCAATGGTGGCTGCGCTACCCGCGTGTCGAAGAAGCCAAGGCGGCCGTGCGCGATGGGCACATCAAATTTTTCCCGGACCGCTGGAGTAAAGTTTACCTTCACTGGCTGGAAAATATCCAAGACTGGTGCATTAGCCGCCAGCTCTGGTGGGGCCATCGCATCCCCGTGTGGTATCACGTGGGTGTGGATCGAGCCAAGCTGACCGAAGCCGATCTCAAAGATCCGGCTAAAGTCCATATTTCCGTAGACGGACCGAAAGATCCGGAAAACTGGATCCAAGAAGAGGACGTCCTCGATACCTGGGCGTCGTCATGGCTCTGGCCATTTGCGACGATGGGCTGGCCGAATCCCGACGCGATGAAGACGGCGGGCTTCGACTATTTTTATCCGACCAGTACGCTCGTAACGGGGCCGGATATTATTTTCTTCTGGGTGGCGCGCATGATCATGGCGGGCCTCGAATTTATCCGCCCCGGTGAGTCACTCGAACGCCGCATTCCGTTCAAGAATGTTTATTTCACGGGCATCATTCGTGATTCACAGGGTCGGAAGATGTCGAAGTCGTTGGGCAATTCGCCTGACCCGCTCGTGTTGATCGACAAGTACGGTGCGGACGGCCTGCGCTTCGGTATCATTTCGATCGCCCCACAAGGGCAGGATATTCGATTCCAGGAAGACCGGATTGAGAGCGGCAAGAACTTCTGTAACAAGCTTTGGAACGCGTCGCGCTTCCGCCAAATGAGCGGGGAGGCCAGCGATAATGCTTCCTTGAGCGCGATCATGGCGCGTTTGAATGCGGCGCAGTTCGACGCCGACGATCATGCCATCTTGGATCGTTTGATCACGGTGACTCGCTCGGTCGAGCAGGCCTTTGCGCAGTTTGAGTTCAGCGCGGCTGTGCAGAGTCTCTACGGATTTTTCTGGAACGATTTTTGCGACTGGTACGTCGAGGTATCCAAGGCGAAACTACAGGCACCGGAGACCAAGGCGAACTGTTTGGCGATCCAAGATCTCGTGTTGCGGCAGACCCTATTGCTGTTGCATCCGGTGATTCCATTTATCACCGAAGAGCTTTGGCAATTGCTAGGCTACGCGGTGGGTGATGCGTTCATCGAACAAACGCGTTTAGAAACAGCGGGAGAACTCGCTTCTGCTTTGAGCGCGAATGGCGTGACCGTCGATACCGCGGCAGCGCAAGCCGTGGAGAAATTGAAAACCACAGCGTCCCAGGCGCGGGCGCTGAAGGCGGAATTCAATCTAGCTAGCCGCCGCGATGTCCGCTTCTTCGCGAAAGTAGGTGACGCGGAATGGTCGGTGCTGTCGGCGAATGCCTCCAAATTGACCCGTATGATTGGAGCGGCGGAACTGGTCCGGAAAAACGACGTCGAGGGCGCGCCCGCCGTGGTTACGCCCTTCGGAACCTTTTATCTCGATTTGGCCGCGACGGTTGATGCCGGCGAAGAAAAGCAACGCCTATCGAAAGAACTCGAGAAGCTCACGCATCACATCGCCGGTACAGAAGCGCGCCTTGCGAACACCGCTTTCGTGAGCAAAGCGCCCCCGGCCGTGTTGGCAGGCGCGCAGAACCAGCTGGCGGAATTGCGGACGAAGAAGACTGAATTGGAACGTTTGCTCAGCTCGTTGTAAGTAAAAGTTCTCGGACCAGTCAGCCTGCGAAAAACGCGGGCCGACTGGGTTACACTTGCGCCAAAAGGGACGCTTCTTCGGATCCGATATTTGGGTCCGAATGAGCAAACTCCTAAATAATTCGGGGATTACTGCAAAGTGCGGTGCAACAACTTAGGTAAATCGGCCTCTCGATTTCTTTACTTAGGACATTAATTAAGTACGATTGGCCCATTGATATGAATG
>FTDT01000226.1_pt1 | contig 17104 bp, 14 predicted proteins | sample 1640021 | NCBI WGS metagenome assembly FTDT01 (sample SAMEA3914869, study PRJEB12502) | metagenome | biome: forest; material: soil | place: USA | collected 2012-03-12 | depth 0.1 m | reverse complement strand
TTCAGCCGATTCGGCTTTCCTCTGAAGGCGTAGGATCCTCGCCCGTCCTGTTCAAATACATCAAAGCAGCAGCTGGATTTCTGTATCTTCGGTCAATCCGCTAACGCGGGCTTCGCTTGGGGATTTTAGTTCGGGCAAGAAAGTTATATGCTCTCGGGCAGGCGCAGTCAGATCCGAGCCGCGTTCTATTTTCCGTACGCCTTGAGAATCCCCTCCGTCACGCAATCGGCGTACTCGCGAAAAATGCTTGGGCGGAGTTTTCCACTGATGGTTTTCTTCCCGGAATAATCTCCGGCGAGCAAACGCCGGAGCGTGTCTGGGTGATTCATAAAATAGGGCTCGGTTACCACGACGGGACCGTCGTGCTCGCGGTTGAAGGCCAAATTCCGGGCCAACACATACGGGTCGTCGCGCCGCAGAATCCGTGTGTTCGCGGAGTTGCCGTATAAGACCGGTGGATACGCGGTGACGACTTGGAAGCGCTGAGAAATCTCGTGCGCGACGGTCAGCTCGATCGGATTCGTGTTTTCTAACAACTTCGTGAGCAGGCGCAGTCGCTTCTGCGGGTCAGCCAATTCCCCCGGCAGATAGGCGCCGTTAACGAAAAAGATATTCCGGTTCTGGGTGGCGATGTGACCTTCGCCGCTATCGTTCGTCGCGTTGTGCTGCAGGACGATCGTCAAATCGGGCACGAACGATTTCCGTACCAGATCGACTCGCGCGCGTGTCTCGAGCGTTTTCGTGAGTAGCAACCCCGCCGCATAGCGATGCTGCGCATCCGCATTTTTCGGCACGGCACTGCCGCGATTTTTCAGGAGCTCGGTACGCAGGATAGTCTCACGCTGCAAAAACGCTTCCGCTTCGCCCATCAGTTGATCGGGCGAGTAGGGCAAAAGCGGCTCGGCTTTGTCGCGGATCAAGAAAACGTCGGCGCCGAGCGCACGTAGATTGTCGCGCAGGATGCGGCCAACAGTTAGGTTCAGATCGCCTTCGTTAATCCGTCCGTATCCAGAATACATTACAGAGCGGTCTTCGAGCTGAGCCCAACGTCCGCCGATGTCCGCCGGTTCGATCGCGATGCGCAGTCCGGCGAGCGGCGCTGACGGCGTGGCGGCGACGGCCGGCTTTTGCGCGCGAAATGTTTCCGGGCTTCGGAAGCTAACCGGTCGAGGCCGCTGTGGTGACCTCGGGGACGCAAATCGCAAGGTCACGAGCGGTCCGACGGTCTGCGCCAGATTTTCAAAAATGAGTACGCGTTCGCCGTCGAAGCGAAGGTACGGACGGAGGCCCTGACTCGGGTCGTAGATTTCATCGAGTCGCCGCTGAAATTCTTTCCGCGTTAAAGTCCCATCGAATTTTGCCAGCGCTTGCCACTCGTCCGCGCTCGGCTTCGCGATTACTCGATCAAAGAGTGCTTCGTGCGGGAGCAACGGCGAGCCTGACGTGGGGCCGTTCGCAGCCAGCGATGCCACCCCGAAAGAACAGGCCGTCGCCAGCAGACGAAGAGTCAATAAGTACGAGCGAGCCACTGATCGAATTGGTGAAAAAACAATCTCCGGTTGGCGATCCTAATCCTTACGCGCGTCGTTTCTCAACGTCGGCATGCGCCATTTTCAGCCCGTGCCAACGCTCTGTGGATTCGACGTTGCTTCGCAGGCTGCACTGAACTGTCAAGGCCAGGGCCCCTGGCGTAATTGAAATTGCAGGTTACGGTCACAAGATGGTTTGCCGCGCAGTCGCGAGCTCTTCCTTTCGATCTTAGCCTTCGCATCGTCACAACCCCACTCATGTATCCGTGAAACCAGCACGGATCGAACCACCTCTGTTATGTTTTTTCATTCGGTCTCTTATTTCAGCGCAGCCCGAAAAATCACTTATTTCAGTCTAATCGTTTTAGCGAGTAGGGCCTCCGTCGCCGCTGATTCCGCCGTGGCAAATAGCGCGGACACGCTGGGCGCTTCTGCAAATAATTCCCCATCCGCGTTCCCCGTGCATATTCATGTGGATACGGAAAAATCGAAAGGGCCGCTTCGCAAAATTTGGCGTTTTTTCGGCGCAGATGAGCCGAACTACGCGACGATGAAGGACGGGCAGAAACTGTTGTCGGAATTAGGCGAACTGAATCGGGGTGATGTCTATTTTCGTGCACATAATTTGATGACAACTGGTGACGGAACACCCGCATTCAAATGGGGCAGCACCAATCTCTACACCGAAGACGCACAGGGAAATCCAGTTTTCGAATGGCGCGTGATCGATCGAATTTTCGACAACTATCTCTCGCGCGGTCTGCACCCGTACGCTCAGGTCGGCTTCATGCCCGAAGCGCTCTCTGTTCATCCTGAGCCGTACCGGCATGAGTGGCGGCCGGGTTTGCCTTACGAGGAAATCTTCACGGGCTGGTCGTATCCGCCAAAGGACTACGACAAATGGCGCAATGTCGTCTACCAATGGGTGAAACATTGCGTTGACCGTTACGGCCGGGAGGAGGTTGAACGATGGTATTGGGAAGTGTGGAACGAGCCCAACATCGGTTATTGGAAAGGCACCCCGCAGGAGTTTTATAAAATGCACGACTACGCGATCGACGGGATTTTGCGGGCGTTGCCGACGGCGCGGGTGGGTGGTCCGGATGTCGCGGGATCGGGCGGAGTTTTCCTGGATGGCTTCATGAAGCACGTCGCGGGAGAGCCGAATTACGCCACGGGTGCGATGGGCACGCGCACCGAATTTCTGTCGTTTCATGCAAAAGGATCGCCGATTTTTATCAACGGTCACGTGCGCATGGGCATCTCGAATCAGTTGAAAACGATTCAGGAAGGTTTCTCTAAAGTAGCATCGGGTCCGGCAGCGCTGCGCCACAAAGCGATCGTGATCGGCGAGTCAGATCCCGAAGGCTGCGCGGCCTGCCAGGGGCCGCAGAATGGTTATCGCAATGGCACGATGTACTCGAGTTACACTGCGGCTTCGTTCGCGCGTGAGTACGATCTCGCGGACAAATTTGGAGTGAATTTCGACGGCGCGATCACCTGGGCTTTTGAGTTCGAAGATCAACCTTACTTTCCGGGCTTTCGCGCGTTGTCGAGCAACGGAGTTCCTCTCGCCGTGCTAAATGTTTTTCGAATGTTTTCGAAAATGGGCAGCGAGCGCATCGCGGCTACTAGCGACGCGGCCATTTCGCTCGATGAGATCATTCAAAAAGGCGTGCGGGAAAAACCTGACGTCGCCGCCCTCGCGAGTCGTGATGGAAATCGAATCGTGGTTTTAGTCTGGCATTACCATGACGATGATGTCGCCGGCCCTGACGCGGCCGTGGCGCTGGAGCTGGTTGGCCTCGGAAAAAATCTGACAGGCGTGCGAGTCACGCATTACCGAGTGGATGGGACGCACAGCAATCCGTACGGCGTGTGGAAAAACCACGGTTCACCCATCGCGCCGGACGAAAAACTTTACGCGTTGCTTCAAAGCGCAAGTCAGCTGGCTACGATTGGAGCTCCTGAGGATGTGGAACTGCGTGGCGGCCGCCTCGAGTTGCCGTTCTCGTTGCCTCGCCAGGGGGTTTCCTTGCTCGTGATTGAACCAAAATAGCCCTCGGCACTTCGCCACAAAGCTTAGAGAAAAGTGGGCCGAGTGCTTGCCGGAGGATTGGTCACGATTTCTATTCAGCTCCCTATGAAGCATTATTCCCGTTCTCTGCGTTCAGTGTTGATCGGCAGCTCGCTGGCTTTGTCCACCTTCCTTTCGGTTGGCGCGATCGCGACCCGTGCCGACAGCGCCGCTCCCGCGGCGGCGGCCACAGCCGATTCTTCGCAAGCGTCCGGTCCGATCGTTGCATCGTTCGACAAGTCGACCGACGCCGATAAGGGCCCCTATATTTTGACGCTGAAAAACAATGGCGACCACACGATTAAGGTAACGGTCGAAATTCAAGCCAGCGCCGCCTCGCATAATGATGCGAAGAATAAGACGAAGAAACATTCCATCAAGGCCGGCCAAGCTTGGACCGTTTCGAATCTCGCCGCTGGCGATAAGGTCAACGTTACGGCCGATGGAGTTTCGCCGCTCGCGCTGACAGTTCCTTAATCGATTTTTTAATTTAAACACCAGCCGCGCGTTGTGATGACGCGCGGCTTTTTATTGCCCGACGCTCCCGATCTCAGAAGCTAGCCGGGGTGGTCAAATAAATTTGCCCTTCGAGTGCGGTAACGAGTCACCGCACTCCATGCTGAGAGGCCGCACTGCCTAAGTCCGTGGCCGCATCTTTTGGAGCTGCTCGCGTGCTTGCTGTAGTGCTGGCGCAACTACGCAGCGCTTTGCGTCGCAACCAGACCGGATCGGCCGTCGATCTCTGCCATCACCAGGTCGCAGACTGGAATGCTCCGACGATCCGTGAGCAATTCGCGAGCGCACTCGTCCAGTCTGACGAATTCGATTCCGCGCTGCCGACACGCACTGAGCAGTTGGCGAAACAATTCGATTTTCCCCATACCTTCGATTTCAGCGTGGAGCGTGAACACATTTAGTCGATTGGGATCGAGCAGATCCAGATAGTGTCCGACGATTTTCTCGTCCGGAAATTCGGGCCGTCCCATCAATTCGTCGAACGTTGGGAGCGTTGAAGGAATTTCCAACGTCTTGAAAACAATCCCGCTGACCCGTGGGAAAAACGGGGTCGCGCCGCGGGTGTCGCTCGCGTAGAGCAGCCGCGCTTCGTCGTAGACTTGTTTGCTCTCGGCACTCGCTTGCCAGCCGGCTGCGCCCGCCGTCTGCGCCGGAAAACCAAAGATGGCTTCGAACTCGATGCGTGCCTTGATGAATTCGGCGCGAACTTGTTCTAGCGTCATCGTCCGCATGTGATCCTGCCAATTGAAGTGATCGTAGCAGTGAATGCCCGTCTCGAAGCCTTGCGCCGCCACGCGGCGCAACAAGTCGCGATGGCGCCGACCGATGTGCGGTGCGGGCAGCAGCGTGCCGTTCAACAATGTCCGCACGCCGTAGAGTTGAATCACGCTGGTGCGGCTGACCTTTTGAAAAAAGCCCGGTCGGAAAACGCGGCGAATCGCTTTGCCCGTGTTGTCAGGACCAACCGAATACAAAAAGCACGCCGGCAACGCCCACTCGCGAAAAAGCGTGGCCAACGAGGGCACGCCGATGCGCGTGCCGCGTTCTGTATCTACGTCAATTTTTAGCGCTAGGCGCGTGGCCATGACTCACACGCCCGAACGCGGCGCCAACTCGTCTTCCTTATGCAGCAAATGATATTGCAGCGTCAGACGGATGGCCGTGCGCAAATCCGTTTTCGGTTTCCAGCCCAGCTGCCGTTCGGCAGCTTCGATCGCCGGCACACGCGTGTGGATGTCCTGATAGTATTTTCCAAAATATTCTGCCGAGGTCACGCTGATGATCTTCGCTTGGTCGGCGTGCTCCCGGTAATCAGGGAATTCGCGGAACGCTTCGACGATAATTTTTGCGAGTTCGGCGACGGAGACATTGTTCGCGGGATTGCCGATGTTGAAAATCTGCCGGGAGGCTTTGCCGTCTTTATTCTCGATGATGCGCAGTAAACAATCCACGCCATCTTCAATAAATGTAAACGAACGGCTCTGCGCGCCGCCGTCGACAAGTTGAATCGGTTTTTTGAAAATAACGTTGCTGATAAACTGCGTGAAAAGGCGCGAGCTGCCTTCTTTCGGCTCCATCACGTTGTCTAGTTTTGGGCCGATCCAGTTGAATGGGCGGAAAAGTGTATAGTCGAGGCCTTCACGCACTCCGTACGCGTAGATTACGCGGTCGATGAGCTGCTTCGAGCACGCATAAATCCAGCGCTGTTTGTCGATCGGCCCGTAAACCATCGTGCTGGTTTCTTCGTCCAGCCGCCCGTCCGGGCACATGCCGTAGACCTCGGAGGTCGACGGGAAGATCACGCGCTTTTTGTACTTTACGCATTTGCGCACGACTTCGAGATTCGCTTCGAAATCGAGTTCGAACACGCGCAGCGGATCGAGCACGTACTGCGCGGGATTGGCGATCGCGACGAGTGGGATTACGGCGTCACATTTCTTGACGTGATATTCGATCCACTCGCGGTTGATCGTGACATCGCCTTCGACAAATTTGAAACGGCTTTCGCCGAGCAGGCCGGTCAACTTATGACTGCCCACGTCCATGCCGTAAACTTCCCAATCTTTTTGCCGCAAGATCGCGTTCGTCAGGCTGCTGCCAATGAAACCGTTGGCGCCAAGAATAAGAATTTTGAGTGGCATGGAAATTAGAGTCGTTGGCCGACAGCGAGCGGGGCGGGGGGATGACCGTGCCATTCGGTGCGCGTTAATTCGACGGCGCCATCTCCGGTCGCGACGGTCAAGGGTGCAAGCGAAAGAATTTGTCCCGGAGTGATGCTCGGCGAGGTGGTGGTCGGCACGATCTCGGCCCACCAAATCATCAGTTTGGCTGTGCCGACTTCAGTGAACGCGCCGGGATAAGGGTCAGTCACTGCGCGCACGAGATCGAAAATTTCCTGGGATGTAAGGTTCCAGTGGATACGGCCATCATCCGGAGTTCGTCCGGTGAAGTAAGTCGCTTCCGCGTCATCCTGCGCCCGCTCGGGCGCACGGCCGGCCAACAACGCGTCGATCTGCCGAGCGAGCACGGTGCGCGCGAGAGGCAGCACTTTGCGAAAAAGGTATTCGGCAGTATCGCGAGGGCCGATGGCCACGCCTTCTTGATCAACGATCGCACCGGCGTCGGCCTTTTTGACCATGCGGTGCAGGGTCATGCCGGTTTCTTTGGCTCCTTTGACAATCGCCCAATTGATCGGGGCGCGTCCGCGAAATTTCGGCAGCAGCGAGCCGTGCATATTAAACGCACCAAGGGGCGCCAGACCGAGAATCGCTGGGCTGATCATGTTGCGATAATAGACCGAAAGAATCAGGTCAGGCTTCAGCGCTTTGATTTCTTCGATCCACTCCGGCGTGTTTACCGAGGCGGGCGTGAAAATCGGAATGCAATGTTCCTTGGCTGCGAGGGCCGGAGTCTTGAACCAAATTTTTTCGCCGGGATTATCTTCGTGCGTGATCAGCGCGATCACGTTGTCCCCGCGATTGATGAGCAGATCGAGACAAGCATAGCCGACTTCGCTATAGCCGAAAAAAAGGATGCGAGGTTTTGACATGTTAGGCTTCGGGCATCTCTAGCACGCGAGTCACGTGGTAACGCGAACGAGCGCGGACCACCTGGTAGGTGCGCCCGACATATTCCCCGATTAAGCCGATGCCGACCATCGCGCCGCTGATAAGGAAAAAGAGGATTCCGAAAAGTGTGAATAAGCCGCCTTCTTCGGGGCCGAGGATCAAGCGGCGGGCTGCCAGTAACAACACGAGGACGAAGCTGCCTGCGGCGCACGCCATCGAGAACAGCGTGAAAATCTGCAAAGGCGCCAATGTGAAGGCGGTGATCAGGTCGAAGTTTAGCCGGACCAGTTTATAGAGCGAATAATTGGAAACACCGGCGTGGCGCTCTTCGTGGCGCACCCCGACTTCGCCCGGGTTGCTGGAGTAGCTATAGGCGAGCGCGGGGATGAATGTGTTGATAGCACCACTACGGATGATCGCTTCGATGACTGGCTTGCGATAAGCGCGTAACATGCACCCTTGATCGGTCATCTCGATATTAGTCGTTTGCTCGCGAACGAAATTAATCATCCGCGAAGCCCCGGTACGGAAGAGACTGTCTTGGCGCTTGAGCCGGTAACCGCCCACGTAGTCGTGACCAGAAGCGATTTTTTCGAGCAACTTGGGAATTTCTTCGGGCGGATTTTGCAGATCGGCGTCGAGGGTGACGACGACATCGCCCCGCGCTCGCTCGAAGCCAGCCATGATCGCCATGTGCTGACCGTAGTTGGCGTTGAATTCGATCACGCGCGTCTCGCGTGGGCGCGCGGCGTATTGAGTGGCGAGCAATTCGCGTGAGCGGTCTGCGCTGCCGTCGTCGGTGAAGATGACTTCATAGGGTGTTTTCAACGTATCCAGAACCGGATACAGCCGCTGAAACAGCAACGGGAGGTTGGCCTCCTCGTTGTAGACCGGGATGACGATAGAAAGGATAGGGGCGCTCACGAGCGGCGATGGGCTGTAAGAATGGTGCTGAGTTCTTGCACGACGCGGACGACGTCGTCGGATGTCATCGTCGCGAAAAGCGGCAAGGTGAGAATATTGCGGCCAATATATTCCGCGTTCGGAAGATCGCCTTCTTTCCAACCGAGTTGACGGTACAAGGCGAAGAGATGAATCGGCGGATAATGGACCCCCGTGCTGATTCCGCCCGCGTGCATCTGGGCCATGACGTCGGCGCGTTTGATCGTCAGCTCGGCCTCCGGCAAGACGACCTGGAACATGTGCCAATTTGTGTCCGTGAAGTTGGCGACGGGCAGGCCTAGTTTAAACGAAGCGAGAGGGGAAGCGGGTATTTCTGTGAAGTAACGCTGAGCGAGCGCAGTCCGCTGCGCGCGAATACGTTCGACGTGCGGGAGTTGGCCTAGGCCGATGCGCGCGGCGATGTCGGTGAGATTAAATTTGCCGCCGACCAGATCGACTTCCATTCCGTCGAAACCCGTGCGGACGACACCTTGGAGCCGATATTTTTCGGCGATTTTTGCTTCAGCTTCATTATTGAGCACGAGGCAGCCGCCTTCGCCCGTGGTGATGTTTTTGTTCGCTTGAAAGCTGATCGAAGTTAGATCGCCAAAGGAACCAACGCGCCGCCCGCGCCATGTGCTGCCCATGGATTGAGCGGCGTCTTCGATCACGCGGAGGCCGTGTTTTTTCGCGAGGCTGTAGAGACGATCGCGATCAACGGGCAAGCCGGAAAGATCGACTGGGATGATCGCTTTTGTCCGCGGCGTAATGGCCTTCTCAATACGTTCGAGATCGATATTCCGAGTGACTGGATCGATATCAACGAAGACCGGTTTTGCGCCGACAGTGAGAATGACATTGCTCGTCGCAACCCAGGTGATCGGCGTAGTGAGCACTTCATCTCCCGAGCCCACGCCGGCGATGCGCAGGCCGATTTCCATCGTGCAGGTGCCAGAGTTGAACACGCGCACAGGACGACCGCCGAAGAATTCCGAAAGCTTCGCTTCGAATGTTTTCACCATCGGCCCGGTGGTGACCCAACCGCTGCGCAAAACTTCAGCGACGCCTGCGATGGTTTCTTCATCGATCGTGGGACGCGCGAACGGCAGGTGCGGCCGCGCAGGGACCACGGAAGAGGTGGGTGAAGCGCTCATGGGTGTTGATTAGTCAAAAGAAGGAAACGCGCATTTTGCGCAACGATCAGCGATGGGGCGAGCGGCGAAGTGAAGTAGCGGTTGAGGTCACGGCGTAAGATCAACGCATATGCGGGCTTGGAGGCGGCCCAGCGAGCGAGAAAAGCGTCGCGGTTGAGAAAACGCGAGGTCGTGCTTGTGGGCTCAGCGTGAATGCCAAATTCGAGTTCCCCTTCGAAATCGACCGCGTCCACAAGTCGGTCGAGGTACACGGGAAAGTCCTGACTGTAATTGCTCAGGCAGTACACGTCGTCGGTGGGTTGAAGGCGCGATTTTAGGGTCAGCGCGAGCGATTTCGTGGAACGAGTGTCGACCAGACCCGCGATGAAGTTAATCGAAAAATTCCACCCCAGCGCCGTCGCGACGAGCGCGATCAAAGCGGCTCGGATGCATTGCGCACGCACGCTCGCGCCTACGGCGAGCGCGCCCGCGAGAAAAACAATACCTAAGCCGAGACGCCAAGGCTGAAGCGAGGCCGCCAGTTCCGCTGGCTTGAGGGGAATCTTCGCAAACAAAAGCGTGCCACCCAAGATCACGCCGATGGTAGTGAAAATCCATAAGCCGATGCGAACGCCGCGCACGTTTTCCTCAGCGCGTAGCACGCGAGTGAAATAGCTGCCGATGAGAACGGCGAGTGCGGGAAAAACCGGGGCAATGTACGGAATAAGTTTCGATTGAGACTTTGAAAAGAAAGCCATCACCAATACCACCCATAAAACCAGAAACCAGGCGAGTGCTTGGCGATGCCGTGCGGTCCAACCGCCTCGCAGATGCGCCGCGACCGCTTGAGCGAGAAACAACGTCCACGGGAAAAAACCAACCAGCAATACAGGCAGGAAATACCACCAGGGTTGATAGCGATCATGAAGGTTCGTTGTGAAGCGCAGGAAGTGTTCGTGGACGAAATAGAAATATAAAAAATCCGCATTCGCGCGCGCCGCGAGGACGTGCCACGGCGCGGCGATCGCTAAAAGAATCGCGCTCCCGCTGAACGGATAAAATGGGTGCAGACTTTTCCAGCGATGGAGCAGCGTGATCCAGACCGCCATCACCAGCCCTGGGAGCAGAAAACCGATCAGGCCTTTTGTAAGAACGGCCAGTCCCATCGCGGCGTACATAAACCAGAAAAGCCAACGTCGGAGCACCGAGGCGGGGCGTTCGATCGCGATTTGAAACGCAAAAAGCACTGCGGCCATCAACACGGCCATCGGGAGGTCGAGCAGCGCGACGCGACTCAGGCCATAGTAGAGCAAGCACGTTCCTAGAACGGTCGCGGACCAGAATCCGGTCTCACGGTCGAATTGGGTGCGAGCGGCCAGAAATACGAGTAATGTGCCGAGCGCAGCGAAGAGGGCTACTCCGAGACGCGCAGTCCATTCGTTGAATCCCCACGCATGAAACGCGGCCGACGAAATCCAGTAGAGCAGGGGTGGTTTCTCAAAATATTTCACCCCGTCGAGACGCGGTGTAATGTAGTCGTGTGAGGCGACCATTTCGCGCGGAATTTCGCTGTAGCGGCCTTCGTCGGGATTGCTCAATGGTCGCGAGCCAAGAAACAGAAAAAATACCACCAGCGAGACAACGGCGACCCAGACCACGTCGCTCCAGCGGTGCGGAGAAACTGCGGGCGAGGGTCGCGAGTAAGGAGACGAAGAGTTCTCTTCAGTCTTCACCCGAGCGGAAGCGCGATTGAAGTGGTCAACATGAACGTGAGAAAATGACCCAGGATGGTGCTGGTGTGAAGACCGAAGCGGAGGGAATGAGTGGCTTTCCTGACGACTCTGCGCACCGTCTTCGCCATGAATTGGCTCATCTGGGCGCTTCTTTCGGCTGCGTTCGCCGCCGCTACGGCGATTCTCGCAAAAATCGGCATCGCTGGAGTGGATAGTAATCTCGCCACGGCGGTGCGCACTACGGTCGTTGTCGTGTTTACGTGGATACTGGCGTTGGCAACGAACCGGCCTTCAGCGGTGGCTGATTTATCGCGGAAAACACTTTTGTTTTTGGCGCTATCCGGCATCGCGACGGGTTTGTCCTGGCTTTGCTATTTTCGAGCGCTGCAATTGGGCGAGGCTTCGAAAGTCGCGCCGATCGACAAACTCAGCGTGGTGTTGGTGATTGTGTTTGCCGCGTGTTTTTTGAATGAACCGGTGACGGCGAAAACGGTCACGGGGGGCGCGCTGATCGCCGCGGGGGCGGTGATTTTGGCGCTGCGGTGAAAGATCCTCGCCGCGTTGAAACGATGCTTGGCCCTTTGTTTTGGAAGTGGATCTGATCTTGACGTGGCTACGCCCAAACCCTGCCGAGATTAGAGCTACGCTCAAGACGCACTGAGATGGGATCTACACTCAAGCGGTGCTGGGATTGGATTCACACCGCGCATTTTACCTGAGACGCGCGGATTTTATGCCAGCCCTCGGCGCGCCCCTAAATCTCTAACGTTGTCAGCCGCACAAACGCGCCCACGATGGCTTCATCGTGCGGATTCTAGACCGGTATGTTTTTCGCCAAGTCTTGTTCACCTGCGTTGGCGCGGTTGGGTTCTTCACGTTCATTTTGCTAACCGCGAAGGTGCTCCGTGAACTGCTGACCTTTTTGCTCACCGGGCAATTGACGGTCATGACCGCGCTGCCGCTGATGGGGCTGCTGGTGCCATTCGTCATCGTGTACACGTTGCCGATGGGACTGCTCTGCGGAATTCTCCTCGTGCTGGGGCGTCTCTCCGCGGAAAGCGAAACAATCGCTATGCGCGCGGCGGGACAAAGTTTGGCCCGGATTTGCCGTCCGATCTACGGGCTCGCGATCGTGGCGACCATCGCGGCCGTGGTGATCAATTTATACTACATGCCGCTCGCGATCACCAAGCAGAAGCAAGAGCTGGCGCAGATCGTCCGCGGAGATCCGTTGAAGATGATTGTTCCGAAAACCTTCGTGCGCGATTTTCGCAACTGCATTGTTTACGTGAACGAGAAAAAGGGCGACGAGTTGCGTGATATCTGGATTTGGGAGCTGGATCGCGAGCAGCGGGTGACGCGATTTTTGCGGGCAGAAAGCGGCCACCTCGATCTCGATGAGGCGAATAATCAGCTCGTGGTGACACTCAATCATGTGGCCGGCGAAAATCGGTCCGCGAAGGACCCAGAAACTTTTAAAGGCACTCCGCAGCCGCTTTACTTTGAAACGGCAAGTCATGGACTTTCGCTCGATTACCTTTTCGGCCAGCAGACCTTTCGCCGCAAAATCGATTGGCTGACGTGGCATGAACTGCGCGCAGAAGAAGCTCGCTTAGAAAATCCCATCCCGAATTTAAGCGATACAGATCGGTTGAAGCAGTTGGTCAAAGTGCGTTTCTCGATTCAGGAAAAATTATCGACCGCGTTTTCCGTGATTTCTTTCGCGCTGATCGCAGTACCGCTTGGGATCACTGTTTCACGTCGAGAGACTTCGGCCAATCTCGGTGTCGCGCTTGTGTTAGCGCTGGCGTATTATTTTCTCACCGTGGCAGCCGAGTGGATGGATCACTATCCAACGATCCGCCCGGATTTATTTCTATGGGTGCCGAATCTGATTTTCATCGGGGTAGCGGTGTGGCTGCACCGAAGGGCGGAGCGAGTGAGCTGAAGAGATAGCATAAGAATTTTCGCTAAACTGACCGCAGCCGAGAGATGAGCGCGCCTGAGATATAGAGCGCTCTTCCGACATAGAGTCGGAATCCGCTAGAATTTGGGGTGGCAGTGATCGCTGCCCACCGGCGCTCAATTACAAATGCGCTTCCACCGCTGCGTCGTGGCGGTTGCGCCAGCGGTTCACGATCCTTCCGTACATCTGATCGTGCGACAAGCCATAGGCTGCGCGTAGTGTTTCTACGTTCGAACCGTGTTCGACAAATTTATCCGGCCAACCCACGCGCTCGACCGCGGTGGTGCATTCCGCTTCTTGCAACGCTTCCAGCACTGCGCTGCCGAAACCCCCGCTCAACACGTGATCTTCCATCGTCACGATCAGCGGAACAACCGCGGCTTGACTGAGCAACAATTCGCGGTCGAGCGGCTTCGCGAACCGCGCGTTGACCACGCCGACGGAAAGTTGTTCTTCACGTTCGAGACGCTCAGCGATTTTTAATGCTTCCGGGATCATCGGACCGAGCGCCCAGATAATAATGTTCGATCCCTGCCGCAGCACCTCGGCTTGGCCGATCGTCAAGAGTGCGGGTTGATCTTTGATTTTAACGCCTGTTCCTGCGCCACGCGGATAACGAATAAAAGCGGGACCATTTAATTGCAGCGAGGTGTGCAGCATGTCCACGAGTTCGTCTTCGTCTTTTGGCTGCATCAGGGTCGCGTTCGGCACGCAGCGCAGATACGCGATATCGAACAAGCCGTGGTGCGTAGGACCGTCATTGGCTGAAAGGCCCGCGCGGTCCATGCAGAATGTGATGGGTAAGTTTTGCAGACAGACGTCATGCACGATCGGGTCAAACCCGCGCTGCAGAAACGTCGAATAAATCGCGACCACCGGGCGAATGCCCTTGGTCGCCAGACCTGCGGCAAAGAGCACGGCGTGTTCTTCGGCGATGCCGACATCGAAAAACTGTTTCGGGCATTCGCTGGCCAAAATGTTCAAGCTCGTGCCACTCGGCATCGCGCCGGTGATGCCGACGATGTTGGCGTTCTTTTTTGCGAACTCTGTCAGCGCGCGTCCAAAAACTTCCTGATAACTCGGCGGCGTTCCCGCGGGCGCTTTTTTGCTTTCGCCTGTCGCCGGATCGAAAGGACTCGCCCCATGAAATTTCTCGGGAGAATTGATCGCCGCTTCCAGTCCGCGCCCTTTTTTTGTGAGCACGTGCACGATCACGGGGACGTCGCACTGCTTAGCGAACTCAAGATTTTTGACCAGTTCGTCGAGATTGTGTCCGTCGATTGGACCGACATAGCGAAGACCAAATTTTTCAAACAAGCTGGACTCGACGAAGAAGTCTTTCGTCTCGCGCTTCCACTTGGTGTAAAGGCGATGCATGTCATGGCCGTGGGGCAGACCGGTGAAGAACCTTTCGAGATCGTGATGGATCTTGTTGTAAGTCGGATTGGTGCTGAGGCGATTGAGATATTTGGCGATCGCGCCGACGTTTTTGGCGATGGACCATTCGTTGTCGTTGAGAACAACGATCAAACGCTTGGTCGAGCTGACCACATTGTTGAGGGCCTCGAGCGTAATCCCGCAGGTGAAGGCCGCGTCGCCGCACAGCGCGACCACATGCTCGTGAGTGCCGCGCAGATCGCGGGCTGTCGCCATGCCGAGTGCCGCGCTGAGCGCAGTGCCGGCGTGCCCCGCGCCATAGCTGTCGTGCTCACTTTCACTGCGATAAAGAAAACCGCTCGATCCGCCGGTTTGACGTAGCTTGCGAAAAAATGCGCCGCCGCGGCCGGTCAGTAATTTGTGTACGTAGCCCTGATGAGCGACGTCAAAAACGAATTGATCAACGGGCGTGGTGAAGACGCGGTGGAGTGCAAGCGTGAGTTCGACGACGCCGAGATTGGGGCCGACGTGACCGCCGTTCTTTGACGTGACCGCGATGATTTCGTCGCGAATTTCTTGCGCCAGTTGAGGCAGCTTTTCGAGAGGCAAAGCCTTCACATCCGCCGGCCCAGTGATCGAGTCGAGCAGGCGATCATGAGCCGAGGTTGAACCGGAGGAAACGGGAGAATTCATCAAACGAAAGGGGCGTTCAACGCTCGCGGTCGGGAGAAAACGGCATGAACGTGACGCCGTCTTTCTGTTTTTTCAGGAGTTCGATTTTCATTTCCGCGTCTTTCAGCCGAGCTTCGCAGATTTTCAGCAGTTTATTGCCGTTCTCGAACTTGGCCAACAGATCTGCCAGCGGCACGTCGCCCGCTTCCATTGCTTCGACAATCGCCTCGAGTTGCTCGAGGGCATCCTCGAAGGAGATCGTTTCTGGTGACGTGTTTTCCACCGCTCTAGGATGGCGATTACAAAGGCGGTTTCAATCCTTTTGACAAAATCGGTTGGCCCGCCGGAACCGCGCCTTTTGGGATTGGCGGGGCCGAGAAAGTCGATGCAATCGACCGATGGTCTTGACGGTTATTCTGGTTCTGATCGTGCTGCGGCTTACCGCCGAGTTGGTGCTTGGCTCGCTCAATCGCGCCGAAGTTTTGCGGCACGCCAACCGCGCGCCAGCAGCGGTCGCAGCCATTATGGATGAGGCGAGCTACCAGAAGTCGGTCGCCTACACATTGGCGAAAAACCGTTTTGGCCAAGTCGAACTGATCTTCGACGCGGCCACGTTGATCATCATCTTGACGAGCGGCTTGCTGCCCTGGATTTACCGCGTTTTCTCCCCGGTGATGGCTTACGGCGTGTGGGGACAGGCCGCATTTTTACTGGCGGTGGGATTGCTCCTGAGCATGCCGTCGCTGCCGCTCGAGTGGTGGGGACAGTTTCGTCTGGAAGAACGGTTTGGTTTCAACAAGAGCACGCTGGGACTGTGGATCAGCGATAAAATCAAAGGACTTTTTCTCGCGTTGATCTTGGGTGGACCGTTGCTGGCGGCGCTGCTCGCGTTGGTTGGAAAAATCGGGCCGCATTGGTGGATCTGGGGCTTCGCGCTCATGTTTTGTTTTCAACTGCTCATGCTGGTGCTCGAGCCGCGGTTGATCCGGCCGCTATTCAACAAACTCACTCCGCTGCCCGAGGGAGAATTGCGCAATCGCTTGCTCGCCCTGGCCGATCGGACTGGTTTTAGCGCCTCGACCATTCAAGTCATGGACGGCAGTAAACGCTCGGCGCATTCGAATGCCTTTTTCACCGGCTTCGGTCGGTTTCGCCGTATTGTACTTTTCGATACATTGATCAACCAACTTTCGTCCGCCGAACTCGAGGCGGTGCTCGCGCACGAAGTGGGGCACTATAAATGCGGACACATTCCCAAGATGTTATTGGTTTCGGCGCTGATTCAATTGGTGATGTTCGGCGCGATCGCGTGGCTGATGCAGGCGGCCTGGTTCAATCCCGCCTTTGATTTGCCGGCGGGAGAACTCGCGCCGACCCTGCTGCTCTTTTCGTTGGTGAGTGGGCCTTTCATGTTCTGGCTGACGCCGCTCGGAAATCTCGTGTCACGAAAACATGAATACGAAGCGGACGCCTTCGCGCGGCGCGCAATGCACAGTCCTGAACCTTTGATTGGCGCGCTGCACAAGCTCGCGGAGAAAAATCTAAGCAACCTGACGCCGCACCGTTGGTTCAGCGGTTTTTATTATTCTCATCCAACCTTGCTGGAACGCGAACAATCGCTTTCAACAGGAGCATGAGCGAAACGGGCGGGGGCGGGCAACACGCAGGCGCGCGCACGCGTGCATGGATGGCACTAATTTTATTTTTTGGCGGCAGCGCTGGGCTGTGCGCCGAGCGCATTACCTTGGCGACGTATAATGTGGAGAACTACGTCAGTGTCGGTCGGCGGGTGGACGGTATTTATCGCGAAAATTATCCCAAACCTGCTCAGGAAAAAGCGGCGCTGGACGCGATCATCGCCGGGCTGCACGCAGACGTGATCGTTTTACAAGAAATGGGCCCGCGTCCCTACCTGCGCGAGTTGCAGCGCGACTTAGAAAGGTTCGGAGCCCCTTATCCGTTTGGCGAAGTGCTGCAGGCGAATGACGCAGAGCGGCACGTGGCCGTGCTCGCGCGCCTTCCGTTCGCGCAGCTGGTGAAACATGACGAATTGCGGGTCAACTATTTTGGCTCATCTCGTGCGGTTAAGCG
>FTDT01000195.1_pt1 | contig 17161 bp, 17 predicted proteins | sample 1640021 | NCBI WGS metagenome assembly FTDT01 (sample SAMEA3914869, study PRJEB12502) | metagenome | biome: forest; material: soil | place: USA | collected 2012-03-12 | depth 0.1 m | reverse complement strand
GACCTTTTTCACGCTGACTGGGACCCATGGTTGTCACGTCGCGATCGGCGTCCTCTGGCTCACGCTGATGTACATCCGCACCTTCAAACCGGCGGATGCCGACTCCGGCCGTCATGCGTGGCTCACTAGCACGTTCGCGCATTTCATTTTGTTCGCTCTCGCGGTGGTCACTTGGATGTACTTGATCCTCGGCTTCATTAACGAAGCGATTGAAGCCAGCGGAGTGAGCGGTTCGCTCGTCACCGGCTATTTCAGCGCTCACGCGATTCTTTTCGTCGTCGGCGCGATCCTAGCGATCGCATTAAACCTCATGAGCCGCTCGAAAGGCGCGGTCGAGTTTGGCGAGGTGAACGCGATCGATGTCGAAGGCGCAGGTCTCTATTGGCACTTCGTCGATATCGTTTGGATCGTTATCTTCACTGCGGTTTATCTCCTTGAATATCTTTAAGCCATGTCCGCCGTAACATCTCCTTCTGCCCACGCTCCCGCCGAACACGATCACGGCGACAGCAAGTTTCAGGTCTTCGTACAAATCGCGATGGTCCTCGCGGTGATCACAGGCGTGGAAATCGTCATCGTGTACTTGCCGTTGGTCAAATGGCTGGTCGTCACGGTGCTCGCCGTACTCTCGGTCGTGAAGTTCATGTTGGTTATTTTCTACTTCATGCACCTGCGGTGGGATAAAGTGTTCTGCACCGTTCTGTTTTTCATCGGATTAGTCCTCGCCGTCGGAACTTCGATGGCCCTGCTAGCGCTTTTTTCTTCCGAAGCGAGCGCACCGTTGGTGACTTCTTAATGACCGGAGCGGCCGCTGCTGACGCGGCGCTTTGTCTTCTCCCGAAGATCTTATGATCGATTGGTATCACTGGCACAATGAGCCAATCTTGATCGGAGGCTTGGTTTTCCTCGGATGGATCTACGCCATCCTAACCGGACCGATGCGCCGCTATCTGGCGCCGATGGAACCATACCCGGTTCGCAAAGCGTTTTGGTTCTACGGGGCGTTGCTTACATTCTACATCGCCGTTGGCTCGCCGCTCGATCAAATCGGCGAACGACTTCTGCTCAGCGCGCATATGATTCAGCATCATATCATGACGTATGGTTCCGCGCTGATGATGCTGATTGGAGTGCCAGCCTGGACGGTCGATCCTCTTTTTAAGAAGCGTGGGTTTCGAACACTCTCTCGTTTCCTGCTGCATCCGATGACCTGCGCGATTCTTTTCGCGAGCGTCATGAGCGTATGGCACGCGCCGAAACTCTATGACTGGGCTCTCCGCGACAAAAACATCCACGTAATCGAGCACGTCATGTTTTTCGCGGTGTCGCTGCTTTACTGGTGGCCATTAGTTAGCCCATCCGTGGAGCGCCCGCGTTCAGGTTACGGGTTCCAAATGATTTATCTTTTGGTAACCAGCGTGCTGATGCTGCCCGTGTTCGCATTCATCGCTTTTTCAGACAACGTTCTGTACCCAACTTACGAATACGCACCGCGCTGGATCGATGGCTTCATGCCGATGGACGATCAACTTCTCGGCGCCGCGATTATGAAAATGGGCAGCGTCGCGGTCACGCTGACTGCCCTCGTCCTGGCGTTTTATCGCTGGTATCGGCAGACCGAGGGGCGACCGCAGGATCGCAAGGACCTCAAAATTCATCCTGCCGGTTAGTAACATTCTTCGCGGAAACCGGATTATGCGTGTGCCGGACAGTGGAAGTGTTTAATAGCTCCCACGAACCCCCGCCTCACCTTCCATTATGCGAATCATGAAACCTTCGGTTTGGATGCTTTTACTTGCACTCGTCGCTCCGCTGCTGCGCGCGCAAACCAACCCTCCTTCCGCGCCCGCTGTGGCTGCGGCAGCGGGTGGCCTGCGCTATACCATCGGCGTGACGAAGTTTGAAAATCACTCAGGCTTTTCCGGCGAATTCAATCTCTCAGACACCTGGGGAGCTATTCTCACTGACTCCCTTCAGCAAACCGGCCGCTTCATCGTTCTCGGCGAAGCCGACATGCGTGGAGCTGCTATGTCTGAGCAGGATTTCGCCAAGAGCGGCCGCACGGCTGGCGGCGACAAAACACCCGTCACCGGCCAGATGTCGCCCGCACAGCTGCTTGTAAAAGGTGAAATCACTCACTTCCAAGCGCAGACTCAGGGCGGCGGCGGTGGTATCGGCATCAAAGGCTTTCGCATCGGAGCTAGCGGCGACCAAGCTGAAATCAACGTCGTGATCTACGTCGTCGACAGCACCACGGGCCAAGTGGTCGCTTCGAAGCGCGTGGTCGGCGTCGCAAAAAATAGCGGTCTCTCCGTCGGTTTTTCGAACAAGGATTGGGGCGCAGACATGGGTGGTTTCAAAAAAACCAACGTCGGTAAAGCCGTCGAAGCCGCGATCGACCAGGGCGTCGCCTTCATCGTCAGCCAGGTTCAGAACCTACCGTGGACCGCGACCGTGATCCTCGCTAAGGGCAATCAAGTTTGGATCAACCGGGGGTCGCGCGAAGGAGTTTCCGTTGGCCAAACGTTCAAGGTCGGCAATTCGGAGATCCTCCGCGACCCTGCAACGGGCGAAACGCTCGATACCAGCATGACTGTGAAGGGCGAAATCAAAGTCGATACCGTCCGCGAGAAAGTCTCCATCTGCTCGATCATCTCCGGCTCCGGCATCGATCGTGGCATGGGCGTATCGCTACCTTGATCATTTAACGATTTCATTTTCGCGAGCCGGCCTTCCACGGACCGGCTTTTTTTGCGCAATAACGATGCCTCGCCGTGCGGACAGAAAAGCGGTCCGTCGAAAGCCGCGTCTTGCCCCGCCCTGCCCCGGAGGGCCCAGTAAATCGAGCCCGTGGGTATCTTTACGCCGTCTGCGTCTGCTCCGCGGCCATTTCGTTGTATTCAGGAAACGGAGACGCGCTCTGCCAACGCTTGCGCTTGCGATAGAGCGTCGAACGGTCGATATGCAGGATTTTCGCGGCGTGCTCTAAACTCGCTGCCCGAGCGATCACCAAGCGAATGTGCTCCTCGACCAGCGAATCGACGCTGACAAATTCGCCGACGCGCGGTCCAACCGTCTGCGTATCGTTGACCAACTGGGGAAAATCCACCGAATCCAAACGTTCGCGATCGGTCAAAATCGCCGCGCGCTCCACCGCGTTGCGCAGCTCACGTACATTTCCCGGCCAACGAAAGCGCCGCAGGGTCTCACCTGCCGCCGTTGTAAATCCATCGAACTTCCGCTGCAGCGTCGTGCCCATCGCGCTCAGAAAATGCTCGGCCATCGGCAAAATATCTTCGGCGCGTTCGCGCAGCGGTAGTATTTCTACGGATACAACGTTGAGCCGGTAATAAAGATCCTCGCGGAAACGCCCCGCTCTCACCTCGGCCTGCAAATCGCGATTGGTCGCAGCGATCACGCGGATATCTGCGGAGCGCTGCGTGGTTTCGCCAACGCGCTCGTATTTGCGCTCCTGCAGCAAACGAAGCAGCTTCGGCTGAATCGAAAGCGGCAGATCGCCAATTTCATCGAGGAACAACGTGCCGCCTTCAGCCGCGGCCACTTTGCCCAAAGTGTCTCCAACCGCGCCGGTGAACGCGCCTTTCACGTGCCCGAACAATTCACTTTCGAGTAATTGTTCCTGCAAACAGGGGCAGTGCACGGTCACGAAAGGACGCGCCCGCCGATCACTTCGCCGATGGATCGCTTTCGCGAGCACATTTTTGCCTGTGCCGTTTTCACCCAAAATCAGCACACTGGCCGGCGTCGGCGCCACGCGCCACGCGACGTCGAGCATTCGGCTCATCACGGGGCTCGCGGTGGTAAATTCAGCGGAATCATCGGACGCATCGTGCTCGTGCTTTGCCGAGGCTATTGGCTTCGCTGGCGCTGCTGGACTCACCTGAACCTCCTCGCGGGCGGGAACTTTCTGCTCGATCACCTCAGAGCTGGATTCCTCATTAACCGTTGCGTCGTCCGCCACACTCGCCTGCACGCCTAATCGCTCGCAGACCGCTTTCAACGCATCGACATCGACCGGCTTCAGCAGGCAGTCCGAGGCACCGCTAAGCCGAGTTGCCTGCGCCGCTTCTGCGTTCGTCGTGATCACCACGACGGGCAGTTCACCGCACTGATTTTTCAAAAAGGCTAAAGCTTCGCTGGCGGCAAATGAACGTGTTTCCCAGTCGAGGATTGCGACGCCGAATTTTGCTTCGCGCACGCGGCGAGATAAATCGGCGAGGGAGCCGATGATCGTTGCCGAATCTTCTCCAGCCGAGAGCAAGCCGATTGAGAGAAGCCGCCGACTTTTCTGTTCATCGCCGATCAGAAGGAAACGCATGAGGGTGCGTTCACTATGCCACGCCTGGCGAGCGGTCGGAATCGGGCCACGCGTGGTCCGTTCGCTGGTGTTTACCCCGCTCCACCCTCCGGTCTGTTCCGGAGGCGTGGTAAATCAGATCAAAAAACGACGAAGGGCACCTTCAAGTTCACTCTGAAAACTCAACTCGCGCGCTCTCTAAGCCGAGCGACGCGAGTTGAAAACTTAAACGATGTTCTCGCTCTTCACCCACTGTATCGCGTGACGCACGAGGTCTGCACCGGTTTCCAGACGGAGTTTCAACTTCAAGTGCTCGCGGTACGAATCGATCGTCTTCGCACTTAGATTCAGCGTGGCTGCGATTTGGCGCGTGCTAAAGCCGTTGCCGATGAGCTGGAATACTTCCATCTCGCGATCGCTCAAACTGTCGATCGAGAAAACGACTTCGTCGCCCTTCTTGTTGTTCACCAGACGATGAAGCATTTTCTCTTTCATCTTTTCGCTCAGGTAGAGCTCGTTCTGCAGCACGCGACGGATCGCGGTGAGAATCTGATCGCTGGCCTCTTGCTTCATCACGTAGCCACGCGCGCCCGCGCGCAACGCGCGTTCCGCGTAAAGGCTCTCGTCATGCATCGACATTACAAGCACGGGAAGCTCCGGCATCATAACCTTCAAATTTTTCATCAGCTCGATGCCGCTGATGGTCTTCAGAGAAATGTCTACCACCGCGAGGTCGGGCTTCAATTTCTGAATCATATCGAGCGCCTTCGGAGCGGTGTCGGTTTCGCCACACACGGTCAGGTCCGACTCTTGATTGATCAACATCGCCACGCCTTGACGGGTGACGGGATGATCATCGACTAGAAAAACGCGGCGCTTGGTGGAGACCGGAGTTTTCTCTTTTTCAGCTACCGCTGGAGGTGCAACTGTTTCATTTCGAGTTTTCATGTGTGGATAAATCTTTTGGGAAAGTACATTCGACCGAGATGCCGCCACCAGATCGTGGTGCGACCAAAAATGTTCCGCCGATGATGCCGGCGCGGTAGTTCATCAATCGCAATCCGACGCCTGGCTCCGTGCGTTCCGCGTTGATGTCGAAACCTGAGCCATTGTCTTCGATCACGACGCGCGACTCCGTTTCGGTGGAGATCAACGAAACATTAACCGATTGAGCTGAGCCATGGCGAATCGCGTTGTTGATTGCCTCTTGCGTGATGCGGTAAATGTGCATGGCCGCATCATGACTTACGCTTGGCGGCGGGCCGACCGCCTCGAAACGACAACTCACGCCACTGATGAGTTGCACCTGAAACGTCAGATCTTCGAGCGCGGAAATCAGGCCGGTGTGCTCAAGCTGCACCGGGCAAAGACCGCGGGAAAGCGCGCGGCACTGCGCAATCGCATCATTGACCAAAGTCACGATGGTCGCAGCTTGGGTGGACTCGTTCGAGCTAGGCGCGAGACGATCACGCAGCGCAGCCGCAAGACAGGCGATACCGGTCAAATGCTGACCGAGTCCATCGTGCAAATCCGCGCCGATTCGTTGCTGCTCCGCGTCGCTAATGCTGAGGAGGCGACGCTCGAGCCATTTGCGCTCGGTCACGTTGACGGAAAAACCGATAGCTCCCTCACCCTTCACGTCGTCGAACCGGAAGTAGTTGTCGTAAAAGTGAGATCGGTCGCGGTGGATAATTTCGCCGACAAAGTTAGCTTCGCCACCTTCGAGAACTTCTTGGATTTGATCGTACGAACCGGGGAAGAGATCCGTGATTGGTGTACCGATAAGTTGATCTTCCGTCAGACCCAGTTCAGCAACTCCCCGGCCACGACACTCAATGATCCGGCCATCTGGCGAAAGCCGCGTCGCCATGACCGGCAGGCTCGCAAGAATCCCCGTCAGCACATACGTCGTGCGCTTGAGTGCTTCTTCGGCGGAGACGCGTTCGGTAATGTCGATGGCCGCTGTGCCGCGCAAGAGTCGACCATGCGGATCGAGCATGGGAAAAGAGTTCACCAGCCAATGACGGCGGCCATCGAAGTGCGGGCGTGACTCTTCAGTGACGTTAAGATTTTCCGGACGACTGACTGCGGCCGGATCAAACTGCGTTTCGAAGCGATCGTTCTTGAAAAGAAATTCTCCCTGCGGGCCTTGAATGCTGATCGCGCAGGGCACGTTGCGCATGAAGAGATCGAGTTGCTGTTGACCGCGGCGCACCAGCGAGAGCATGGCGGCTTGACGCAGCGAGTAGCGAATCGATCGCTCGAGCTGGGTCGCACTCAATCCCACCTTGCAAAGATAATCAGCGGCGCCGCTTTCAAGCGCTTCGCGATCAATTTCCGGACTGTCGTGGCCGGTTAACAGGATCACGGGCATCTCGCTGCCGCCATTGACTGCTTCGCGCAGCAGATCGAGGCCAGTGTGCGAGCCAAGTTGATAATCGAAGATCGCCACGTCATGCTCGCGCCGCGTGATCGCGGAGAGACCGGCCTGATAATGCGAAGCCCATTCAACGACGTAGGTAGCCGCGGAATTGCGCTGAAGCAGGAAACTAAAATAAAGGAAATCCTCTTCGCGGTCCTCGACGATGAGCACGCGAATCGACCGATTGTTCACGAACTTCTTATTAACTTCTCGAAGAATCGACTGCATGCAAAACGAAGACGGAGGTGCTAGGTTGAAGTGGCGGCGAAAGAAAGCTGGAGTGGCTGTACAAGCGCGGCGGGTATGTGGAGTGACAGCGAATTTTGTCAGTAGCAACGAGCCCGTGCTTTGGAAATGCCAGGGGACCACCCTCCGGCCATTTCCCGATACCTAGGTGGGAGAACTCCGGGGAGGTAGTGACAAGCACCTGTCTTCCAATAGGTTAAACAGACCACATTTCACTTGTTGGTGGCAGAATTAACCACTTTATGGCCCATTTATCAAACGCAGCGCGACGTTTCGGCGTCGTGGGGAACGCTGCTACGAAAACCTTTCCGGCGCCCACCCTGGCGCTTTTTCCGGGGCCTCTCGTCCAGAAGAAGGGAGGGCACTTCTAACGGCCAGCCGGGACAAAGTCGGCGAACCACCAATCTATGAAAAAATTGATTTCCACTCTTTTAGCCGCCGGCTCTTTCGCCGCGGCTACTCTCGCTATCTCGGCAGGCTGCGCCGGCACTCCCACTCGCGAAAGCACGGGCGAATATGTCGATGACAGCGCCATCACGACCAAGGTAAAAGCCGAGCTCGTGCGCGATCCTATCGTGAAGGCACTCCAGGTCGACGTGAAGACCTTTAAGGGCGTCGTCCAGCTGAGCGGCTTCGTCGACAATAAAGATCAGAAGGCGCAGGCGGAAGCGGATGCGAAGACGGTCCCCGGCGTGAAGGAAGTGACCAACAACATCGTCGTGAAGACTCAGTAAGCTGACATTTTCAGTCGCAAAAATGAAACAGCCCGCGTGTGAAAACGCGGGCTGTCTTGTTTCTAGGTTTAACGGGTGTTCAGGACCGGCCGCCCTTTTGGCCAATATTGGCCATGTGCTCTCGATCTCTGCTCACCGCCACGCCGCCTTTGCGGCCGATTTCAGCCATGTGCTCGCGATTGCGGCTCACAGCTTCTCCCCCTTTGCGGCCAATGGCACTGCGCTGCTCCGACGTGAGATTGTCGCGACGACGACCATCCTGTCGGTTAGACGACTGAGTGTCAGTGAGGCTCGCATCGGGGTTGTTGCTCGCCACAGCGGCTTGAGATGATTCGTTGACCTGATTCTCAGCCGCGCTCGGAGAGCCTTCTACTTCATTTGATTGTGGCATGATCTTTCCTTCGCGTTAAGTTCTATCAATTGCTTTTATCCGACCGCATTATAGCCTGGTTTGTGCCGTTTTTCCATGGTGCGACCGGACGATCACAGCGTGGGAATTAAGCGAGCAGGGGGTGGATGGTAAAATTCCCGAGCGAGCGCCGGACAAAATCTGCCGCTCGACTGGTGGTTCTCCGGGTGGGTCGTGTGCATAGCGAATTTGCCCGCCCGCACTTACGGCTTCAATCCGATGGCGCGATGCGCCTCCGCGTGTAAAATTGGCCAGTGAACACCACGACCGAATCTGCGACCAATCCTCCCGCCGCTTCTAACGCCCAAATGTCCGAGCTGATGCTCAATCATCAGCGCGAACATAACTTGCCGGAAGCAAAGCTTCCGACTGTTTCTCCTCTCAAATTGCTAAAAGGTCAGCGCGCCCTGGTCAGCGGTGCGAGTTCTGGGATCGGTGACGCCGTCGCGCTCGCCCTCGGTCTCGCCGGCGCGGATGTTTTGATCAACTACTCACATCACCGCGAGCCGGCCGAGGCTCTCGCCGCCAAAATTCGCGAGTCGGGACCGAAAGCCGAGGCCTTTCAGGCGGATGTCAGCAAAGAGTCTGAAGTCCAAGCCATGTTTCAACGCGCCATCGATGCTTTCGGCGGAGTTGATATCGTCGTCAGCAACGCTGGCATCCAACAAGACAGCCCCTTCGATCAAATGACGCTATCACAATGGCAGCGAGTGATCGACGTAAACTTGACTGGTCAATTTCTCTGTGCACGCGAAGCTGTTCGCACTTTTAAAAAGCAAGGCGTGCTGCCGGGTGGGTCAGTTGCGGCCGGCAAACTGATTTGCATGAGTTCGGTTCACGACGTGATTCCTTGGGCTGGCCACGTGAACTACGCGTCGAGCAAAGGCGGCATCGCCATGATGATGAAAAGCATCGCGCAAGAGGTAGCGCCTTTTCGGATACGAGTGAACAGCATCTCACCGGGCGCCATTCGTACACCCATTAACACCGCCGCGTGGAGCACTCCAGAAGCGTACGCTGATCTCATGCGTCTGGTGCCGTATAAACGCATCGGCGAACCGGACGATATCGCGCGCACCGCCGTATGGCTGGCCTCCGACCACGCTGACTATATCACCGGTGCGACCATCTACGTCGACGGCGGGATGACGCTCTATCCCGGCTTCGAAGCCGGCGGATAATCTCGTAGTGCGAAGCGGATACGGGAGTCGTTTCAAAACCGCACCCTGACCCCGTGCCGCAGAGCGAGTTTCGGCCTTTGCTGGAAGCACATGCTCTTATCGGGAGAGAATGCTTTTACCGATCAACTCGGCAGCAACAACACGATTTTCCCAAATTGTTCGCCGCGCTCCATGTGATCGAAGGCTTCTTTGGCGCGCTCGAGCGGAAAGACGTGGCTCACCACGGGTTTGATTTTGTGCTGAGTGACGAACTTCACTAAGTTTGTCCAATCCGACGGGCTGCCCATTGTGGTTCCGAGGAGTGTGAGTTGCTTCCAGAAAATCTTTCGCATTGGTAGCGTGTTGGGATCCCCACGCGTGGCGCCGAAGAACACGATTCGACCGCCAGGAGCTGCCACATCAATCAAATGGCTGAAGCCTTCGCCCCCCGCGCTATCCACGATCACGTCAAATGGCCCAGCGTTCTCTTGGGCTTTTTTCGACCAATCTTTTTCAGTGTAGAGAAAACCACCTTGGGCGCCCAACCCGCGAGCGCGCTCAATTTTTTCGGGTGAACTGGATGTGACCCAAACTGGCGCGCCCGATGCGACGGCAAATTGCAGAGCAAAGGTCGCGACGCCGCTACCGACGCCGCTGATAAGCACGCGCTCACCCGCGCGCACGTTTGCGCGTGAGAACAAAGCGCGGTAAGCAGTCAGTCCCGCCAACGGCAATGCCGCGGCCTCTTCCCACGAAAGAAAATCCGGCTTGGCAGCCAGCTGGTCGACGGGCACCGCAATCTCTTCGGCAAGAGTTCCGTCCCGCGGCAGTCCGAGGATGGCAAATTCTTTTCCCTGCGCCTTCGGCTGATCACCCCAATCGAAACTCGGATTGATGATCACCTCTTTGCCCAGCCACGCGGCGTCGACGTCATGGGCTCGGTCGGAAACAACCCCCGCGCCATCCGAACCGACCACCGATGGATATTTGAGCCCAGCGTATTGGCCTTTGCGAATCCAGACGTCGCGGTGATTTAGCGCCGCCGCGCGCAAACGAACGCGGACCTCGCCGCTCTGTAGTTGCGGCGCCGATACGTCGCGAATTTCCAAGGCATTGATTGCGGGGATAACAACGGCTTTCATGGCAAGTTTCGCACCATGCACCGCCGACGTAGGAATCGCAAAGGCGGCCGCTAATTTTAAACCGTTGGCACGGTTTTAGGCATTTTTCCCGTGAAGCGCGCGACCAGCACTTTCACCTCGGCGAGTCCCTCGATTTGCATGGCCCACGCCATCGATCCGTACAAGGTGACGCCGACCGAGATCAGCACTCCCAGCGCCAACGCGGTACGCCCCGGATGACGAAACACATGCGGCGCCACCCAGTGCCAGCCCAGATGAACGACAATTCCCATCACTGCCGCTGCCAAAGCGATCTTCAACAGATCAGACCACAAGTGACGCAAGGCGAGTCCATCCGCCTTACGACTTAACCGCACCTGCAAAAACCACGCCTGCACCACGATCGCCAGATTGCTCGCGAGCGCCAGACCCAGAATCGAGAACCAGTGCATTAGCGTTAGGCTCAACGTGATGTTGACGAAAAAGCTGACGATCGCCGCGCGCACTGGCGTCATCGTGTCTTTCTGCGCGTAGAAGGCTCGGAGCACGAGATTTACGAACGAGAAAAATGGGAGGCCGAGCGCAGACACAATCAACACGGGAACCATCAACTCGGTGTCATCGTGTTTGATCGCGCCGTGCTGAAAGACCAAACGGATAATCGGTTCAGCCAACACGCCGAGCCCCACCGCCGCAGGAATGTTGATCACCAAAATCAGCCGCATGCCTTTGCGATAGGCCACTCCGAGATTTTGCATATCACCGAGCGCCGCGTAGCGAGAAATCAAAGGGAAAACTACCGTTGAAACCGCCACGGCAAAGACACCGATCGGCAGCTCCATCAAACGCTGCGCGTAGTTGAGAACCGAGACAGCTTTGTCGTTCAAGGAGAGACCGACGAAGCGCGAGACGACCATGTTGATCAAATAAATCGACGAGCCTAGCACGGTCGGACCCATTAACCGCACGATGAGTCGCACGGGTTCACTCCAGGTCAGGTCGAAGCGAGGGCGCCAGCCTTCTTGCGTGAGCGCCCACGCCGGCACGGCCATCTGGAGAAAGCCTCCGATCAGCACGCCGCCGCAAAACCAATTCATCCGGCTGTTCATGTCTCCAGAACTCCAATACGCACCGCCGATCAGCATGCCGATCATCGCAAGATTCAGCCAAATCGGGGAAAGCGCGGGCTCCAAAAAGCGGTTCAACGTCTGCAGCGCCGCGCTGAAAGCCGCCGCCAGGCAGACAAAAACCAGATAGGGAAATAGGACCACCGCGAGGCGCGCCGCCAGTAGCCAACGTTGGATTGTATCCAGATCTACATGACACCACGCGCCGATTTGCTGCAGCCAAGCGGTTTGACTCAACAGCGCCATCGCGACGATCACGAGTGCACCTGTCGTCATGAGCAGCCAGCTCGAGACTTGGCTGATCAGGGCAAAGGCGCCTTCGTTTTGTCGTTTGGCGATTTCGTCGTTCAGGGTCGGCACAAATGCAGCCGTCATTCCTCCTTCAGCGAGCAAGCGTCGAAACAAGTTGGGCAACTGAAAAGCGGTCGCATAAGCCGAAGCGAGCGCGCTCGTGCCGAACACCGCCGCGCTCGCGCTTTCGCGCATGAGCCCGAGCAGGCGAGAAACCATAGTGGTGCCCGCAACGAGACCGATGTTTTTTAGGTTTTTCGACACGCAGCTGTTTTCTTGCCCAGCGTCTTCCGAAGCAAAAGGAAAACCTCAAAAGCCTGACTGCGAGAGTTAATAGTTATTCCAAGGCTCGGGTTGACGGCCGGACACGTCCAATTCACGGTGGCACCGAACAATGCCCCTCGTTCCGAAACTGATTGAGAAACTCCAGCGCCATCCCAAGCGCATCGTGTTTCCCGAAGGCAACGACCCGCGTATCTTGCAAGCGGCGCGCCAATGGGTCACGCGTCGGATGGGCGCTCCAATTCTTCTCGGCGATCGGGCGGCGATCAAAGCGTCGGCAGCGCGGCTCGATCTGAACTTGCAGGGTATGAGAATAATTTCTCCGAACCAGAGCGAGGATTACGATATCTTCGTCGAGCACTTGTTGCAGTTGCGGCGCGACCGCGGCCTCACCCGCGAGGAAGCCCGCAAGCTAGTCTCGGATCCAAATTATTACGCCGCGTTAATGTTGTCGAATAGTCAGGCGGACGCGATGGTGGGCGGTGCCACGCGCACTGCGTCCAGTTCGCTGCGGCCACTCTTTCAAATTGTCCCGCGGCAAGAACACGTGCGCACCGCGTCATCGCTGATGATACTTGATTTCGACGAACAAAAAGTTGGCAGCGACGGTACCCTTTTTTTCGCAGACTGCGGTGTCTTGCCGGATCCGACGGCGGAGCAACTCGCGGACATCGCAATGACCACGGCCAACGTGGCGCAGCATCTCACAAACGAGCTGCCACGGGTGGCCATGCTGAGCTGGGCCTCACACAGCGAATCGCAGCACCCTTCCCTGTTGAAGGTTCGCGAGGCCACCCGTCTGGCGCGCGAGCGCGCCGCAGCGGCTAATCTCGATCTCGAAGTTGATGGAGAAATTCAGGTCGACGCCGCGCTCGACGCAACCGTCGCCGCGGCCAAGGGCGTGCTCAGCCCGGTCGGCGGCAAAGCCAATGTGCTGATTTTTCCCGATCTCAACAGCGGCAATATTGCATTCAAACTCGTGCACATTCTCGCCGGCGCGAATACGTACGGTCAAATTATCACCGGTCTGATTCGACCTGCCGCCGAAATTAGCCGCGGTTCCAGTGCGCACGACGTTTTTGGCGCCGCAGCCATCGTGGGTTGCCAAGCGATTGATCGACGCTTGCTCTATCGCACGATTTAGTCCGGCACATTTTCTCATGAGTGGTTCCCAGTCTGGTTCGCGTTTTCCCAATCCGGCGGAAGTGCCGGCCCTACCGCTGCTGAAAACGCCGACTAATCGCGTCACCAAGCGCATCTTCGTCGCGGCGACGCGCATGAACGATGGCAAAACCACGACGTGCCTCGGTCTCTTCGCCGCGTTGCAGTCTCTGTATCCAAGAGTTGGATTCATCAAACCAGTTGGCCAGCGGTTCATTGAAATCGACGGTCATCAAGTAGACGAAGATTCCTACCTGCTCGATACGATTTACAACGTCCACGTTCCGCTCGAGAGCATGAGCCCCGTCACGATCGACGGCACGTTCACGCGCCGTTTTTTGCGCAAGCCAGATACGATGCTGCAGGAACTCGAAGACAAGATCTGCCGCGCTTTCGATCGTGTTTCGTGGGAGAAAGATTTCACCTTGATCGAGGGCACCGGCCACGCTGGCGTCGGCTCGGTATTTGATCTCTCAAATGCTCGTGTAGCCAAGCTGCTCGAAGCCAAGGTGATTTTGGTCACGCCTGGTGGCATCGGGCGCCCGATCGACGAAATCGCGCTCAACAAAGCCTTGTTCGACAAGGCTGGCGTCGAGGTCATCGGTGCCATTTTGAACAAAGTGGAAACCGACAAGATGTCGTTGATTTCCGAATACGCCGGCCTCGGGCTCGCTCGGCTCGGCGTTCCTCTCCTGGGCGTACTGCCGGTGCAGACGATGTTGTCCGCCCCCAATCTCACGCAGATCGCCAACGAGATTAACGGGCAATGGCTCAATGCACGCCATGGCGGCGCGAAGCATCGCGTTACCCGCGTGGTCGTCGGCGCAATGACCGCGAAAGGGATCGTGGACTACCTGCAGCCGGGCGTGTTGATCATCACGCCCGGAGATCGTGACGATATCATCTTGGCCGCGATTTCCAGTGCGCAACTTTCGCCAGAAAAATCGATCGCTGGGATTATTTTGACGAACGATATTCCGCCGCATCCGAAGTTACTCGAGCTGCTCGCACAGACTGACATCTCGGTGATCGCGGCAAAGGAAGAGAGCTTCACGATCACCTCAAAGATCCACAGCATGACCGTGAAAACGCAGCCGGAAGACACCGACAAAATTCCAGTCATTAAACAGCTCATCACGCAGCACGTAAACATGCGGCGGTTGCTGGCGGCGTTTTGAACGCGCGTAACGCGAGTTTCGTGAATTTCCGAAGATCAGTCCGGGACCGGAGGCAAACGCGCTGATCGCGCGTTTTGGTTAGGGCGACGTTGTCGTCGTCGCCGGCGTTGGCGCAGCGGTGGTAGCAGGAGAAGCGCTGGGCGCGGCGGTCGGCGTCGCCGCGGGTGTGCTCGGCGCCGGAGTCGTTTCAGTGGCAGGAGCGGCAGTAGGGACTGCCGTCGGGGCTGTCGATGTCGCGGATGCAGGCGCGGGCTGCGGTGTTTCTGCGGCTGGCTCAGTGGACGCAGGCGCAACACCGTTGACGATCGTCAAGTGCATCAGACGACCGCCGAGGGACACGTTATCCACCCGTTTCCAAGCGGCCCAGGCCGCATCGGGAACCGGCGTAGTGTCCACGATTTTATTGATTAGAAAATGCGTCAGTCCGGGCAAGCGATGCAGCGGCATTGATCCGAGATAAACCGAGGTCGGCGCAAATTCCCACATCGTATCGCCCTTCACGAAAGAACCCTGCGCCTGCAAAATCAACGGGACGCTGAAAGTGATCAGATTAAGATTAGCCGGCATACCAACTTGGAAAATACCTTCATGTATCCGGACATTGGGTACATCGTGCGTGATGAGCTCATCCGGAACCGGCTCCGCCGCGGGCTTCGGCGCGGGCTCGCCGGGCTTCGCGCGCGGCAACGGCTTTGGCGCCGGCTTTTTCGGACGTCCGGCGTTCACCGAGGCGTTGATTTCATCTTCCGAAAGCGTCATCGCGCCAGGCGTGCCATCGAGCAACATCTGGCGTTTGTGCATCCATTGACGGTCGCGCGACGTGTCGTCCTTGCCTTCGACGTAATAGACCGTCGACTCCACGCGGTCTTCTTCTTTCGGCAATTCTTTGACGACTTCGACCGGTTTGAAAACCAGGAAGAGGAAGGCGAGAGCCGCGCCGAGCAGGATGCTCAAAATCGCGCCGAGGGTAACTTCAAAAAATGACGGACCGTAAAGGGCTCGATCGATCTTGCGGCTCATGAGTGGGGTTAGGTGGAAGCGGGAGGCGGAGGCGCGGCGGGTGCCGCAGGAGCAGAAGGTGAAGCGGCGGGTGCGGCGCTCGGCGTCGAAGACGAACCTTGATTGGACGAGCCGCCCGCGCTAGCCGAAGCGGGCGCGTCGTTCTTTCGCTTGTAGTCGGTCTCGTAGAAACCCGTGCCTTTGAAAATAATTCCCGCGCCCCGCCCAATCTTGCGCTGCACTTGACCGCCGCGACCGCAGTCGCACGTGGTGAAGGCGTCAGCCTTGATGGATTGGAAGACCTCGAACTCTTTGCCACAGGTCTTGCAGGCGTACTCATACGTCGGCATAGCAACAATGTCTGGATTTTATGGTGTGCGGAAATTGGCTTTGCGAGCCTCTTCGATGGAGCGGAAGAATGCCGCGTAAAAAGTCCAACCGCCAGCGAGGCCGACGAAAACCGCAAACGTCATCAGTGGATAGAGCGTCGAAATAAATCCTAGCATCGCAAACGTCGGCACGTAGAACCGTGCCTTCGTCGCTCGTAACATTTTCAAGAGCAGCCAGATACGAAACGCGTCGCGATACTCTTCGCGTTTTTGATATTGGTAGATTCCGGCCGCGGTGAGCGGCCCGGCGAGGACGATAAAGGGGACCAGAGGAAGGTAGGTGAAAACGCCCCAATTGAACCAATGTAAGGGCAATGTTAAAATCCAACCAACTCCAATTGGCAGGCCGCCGAGCAGAAGAAAAATCACAAAAGCCGGCACGCCGTTGAAGAACATCCGGCGCCAATCATCCCACTCGGGAAAATCGAGACTGTCGCCACGGCGGCCGCGCGCGATCATTTCGTAAAGATAGCCGAACGCGAAGAAGTGCGCCACGGGCACGGCCATCAGCAGCGCTCCCACGATGCAGCGAACGAACCAGGAGCGCTCGGCAAAGAGCTGTTTGCAGACTTCTTCGAGCGTAGGCATTGCGGCGAAAGAATTTTCCCGAAAAGTAGGCCGGTCGCTCATGGACTTCTCAACCAAATTAAACGACCTCATCGCGCAGGTGGAACAAGGTATCGAGCAGTTAGTTCCGTCCGCCACCACCAGGCCTGGCCGTCTGCACGCAGCGATGCGCTATAGTCTGCAAGCCGGCGGGAAACGACTTCGTCCCGTCTTGGTGCTCGCCGCCGCCGAACTATCTGGCCGCGCCGCCTACGATCCCCTCCCGGCCGCCGTCGCGGTCGAGTGCGTCCACACGTATTCACTTATCCATGACGACTTGCCTTGCATGGACAACGACGACCTCCGGCGCGGTCGTCCAACGGCGCACAAAGAATTTGACGAAGCCACAGCGTTGCTCGCGGGAGATGCTTTGCTCACGCATGCATTTTTGGTGATCAGCGAAGAATATCCGGACACGCCGGAGCTGGCTGCCGCGCTGCTGCGCGAGTTGTCCTTCGCCGCTGGCAGTGAGCGGCTGATCGGCGGCCAAATGGAAGATTTGCTCGCGGAGAAAAAGAACGACGCAACCGCGGCAGAGTTGGAGTACATTCATCTGAACAAAACCGCCGCGATGATTGAGGTCTCGCTGGTGATGGGCGGTCTATGCGGCCGAATCGCGCCAGGGCGGGATTTGGAATTGCTGCGATCGTTGGGCCGAGAACTCGGCGTGGCGTTTCAAATCGTCGATGACATTTTAGACGCGACCGCAGACAGTGTG
>FTDT01000008.1_pt1 | contig 17163 bp, 15 predicted proteins | sample 1640021 | NCBI WGS metagenome assembly FTDT01 (sample SAMEA3914869, study PRJEB12502) | metagenome | biome: forest; material: soil | place: USA | collected 2012-03-12 | depth 0.1 m | reverse complement strand
GAGCAAGGCGAGTTTGTTGGGGAAATATTGATAGAAAGAGCCGATGCTCACGCCAGCGCGCTCGGCGATGGCATTGGTCGTCGTCCCAGCAAATCCTCCCGCACAAAAGCTCTCCGTGGCCGCATCAAGAATCGCCTCGACCATCGCCTGCGAGCGCTGCTGTTGAGGCTTCTTTCGAGGGAGTTGCGCCGATTTCATCGTGCCACAAATTTGGAGTGAATACCCGCGCCGGCAAGACCGCTCGCCAACTTACGCGGAGATGTCACGCGCATGCGTTCCTCCTCTCTATATCTTAGTCTCGTTTGATTGTAGAGATATTCAGGATCGCACGCTCTTCGTTTTTACCGAATCATACCGCCGCGGACTTGTGCAGATCCTCACGAAATTTCTCCGGCTTCCATCGGGATGTCTTCCGCCGGAAGCGCCGCCACTTTTTTCGTGAAATCTGTGGGGACTTCGTTGGCTCGCACGCGACGCGAAAGCCAGATGCTGAGCGCGCCGCCGCCTACCGCGATCCACCCGAGCCAGGTATAATGCTCGAGTTCGCCTGCGGGCTTAACTGTCACCAGCCAACCCCCAAAGCTCGAGGCAATGCCGGACATCAGATCACGCACGCAGCTCGACAAACTCAGAAAAGCACCGCGACGCGCCGAAGGCACCGCCAGTGTAATGATGGCTTGTCCTGGAACGAAGCGTCCACTGGCGAAAATGAAAAACGCTCCCGACAGAACAAGCACCGCCCAGACCGGCAAAGGTCCGGTGTTGCAGATCGCGAGAACCACGATTGAAGCCAGCGCGACCATTATCGCAAAAACCCGTTGGCGACCGAGCCGGTCAGCAAGTTTTCCTACTCTGGGAGAAGTCACAACACTCAGTACGCCGCCCACAAAATACACCGCCCACAACAGATGCTCGGGATAATGAACATCGGAGACGAGATGTGTAGATAGCAAAGGAATGATCGTAAAATGCCCCAGCACCATCGCGGCCATAAAAGCGAGCGCACGCCAGGCGTTCAGATCACGGAGCACTTCGGCGAACGCTTTTTTCCGATCTCCCGGTTGAGAAAGATGTCCACGTAGCGAGGGCAATATATTATAAGCAGTCACCCACGCGATCACAGCGACACCGGCCACCACCAGAAACGGGCAACGCCAACTCCAGATTTGCGCCAACTCCAACCCGATCGGCACGCCGATTGCCGCCGCGAGAGCGAACGCCGTCATCACAATTCCAATTCCAGCGGCACGCCGTTCCGGCGGAACCACGTCGCTAACAACGGTGAGACAGAGCGAACCCGAAATCCCGCCGAATCCGCCGGCAAGTACACGGCCGATCATCAGCATGGTCTGATTTTGCGCCAAACCGCAGAACAGCGTGGAGAGCAAAAAACCACCATACGCCGCCAGCACTAAGGTCCGACGATCAAACCGATCGATGAACGGCGCGCCCGCCAATCCGATCACGCCGGCGGCAATCGAATACGCTGCGACCAGAGCGCTGAATCCTCCGGCGCCCATATTCAAATCGCGCATCAGCTGCGGCCCAAGCGGCATCAGCACCATGAAATCCATGATGTGCGTGAACTGAATCGCCGCGAGCAGCGGCAGTAAAAGACGAGGGAGCTGACGATCCATACGTTCGAGTGGTTCGGGAAAATCAGTTTCGCCGAATCGTCTTACTTTCGCCCAGCATGGGGCTCCCTCGCAAGCGCCGGGCTAAGCCCTATTCTACACTTTACCGCAAATATACTCCGAAGCTGTGCTCGTCCCTGAACCCATTGTCAGCGCGAAACGACAAAGCCGGCGAACGCATGTTCGCCGGCTTTTCGAAATCCTACAGTTGGTTTATTCTACTTTCTTCTGGAATTTTCTTCGCGCCAAAACGATTGCACCGAGCGCTCCGATTGCAAAGAGCCCATAAGTACTCGGCTCCGGTACGCCGGATAACTGGACCGCGAAACCATAATTGATCGGGGCAGGATTAAAGTCCTGAATCCACACGCTGTAAGTGCCCGCGCCCAAAGGACCGGTAAACCCAGTGGATCCATCGCTAGGAACGGCGAGAAATGGTAATAGATCTATATTAGTACTCGTCGCCGCGTAATGAGTCCAACCCAACAGGCCGGCTGCGGTCGTCGTATTGGTTGGCAGAGTGAGTTGCGGGCCCCATTCTAAACCGATAAACGAAACGGCCCCGCCGATCTGCGTGCCCGCAAGTTCATCGAAACTGGAAACAACATAGTTGGCGGGAACGGTGAAGGTAAAATAATCCCGATCGACCACCGCACCCGTGCGTCCCGTAGTGCCATGAACCTCGTTCCAACCCGGGTTTATCGCAATCGTGGTAGGAGCGAGACCTGAATTGGAAAGGTCTCCCCAAACCGCTTCATCATAAGCGATGGCGGCTTGGCTTTTCGACGCAGTCGTCGAGAGAACAAAAATCGCCGAGAGCGCAAAAAACGACCAGGCACAAAGGCCTTTCGTTTTGACCGAAAGAAGACGTGGTAATGTGACCAGGTCTCCTCGAACCGTTGATGTATTCATTATTTGGAGTGTTGTGGTGAGCAGCAGACTCCCGCTGCCTTGCTCGATTTTGTTCCCCGGCCCATCTGCTCGGAAGACCACAACGGTAACAAGATGGTTACCTGGGCTAACGACTCCAAATTCCGAGCGCCCAGAGCGCTTGGAGTAACCGGTCGCGCAGTACGGCGCGAATTGATGACGCAGTAACATTGCCCATTTGCGCCTAGCTGAAATCGGAAGAAGTTAGCGAATGACTCTCTCCCGCATACTTTTGCTCCTTCTTGCTGCGCTCTGTCTGGTAGGCGCCGTCTACTTCTATATGATTCACCTCGCCGCAGCGGCCATCGGGTTCGGCATCACTATCTTACTATGCATAGTCCTCGCCGCTGTGATTAAGGGTAAAATGAGCGATTAACGCTCTATTTAATCTGCGCGGCGGCGCTTCCCTTCTATACTTTGATGAGAAACGGCGAACCAAACTTACCCTAACCTGAGCTGTCCACCGCGATCTCAGCTTGTTGTGCCGACCAGGGCTTGAACTTCCTCAATGAAGTCTTCCCGCGTGAACGGTTTTTCCAGGACTCGATTTGCACCGAGCTTTTTAGCGGTCGATAGACAATACTCAGCGCTGTTCCACCTTCCCCCGCCCGAGATGACCAACAATTGGGTTTGGGGGTTGTGCTGCCTGATTCGTCGCACCGTTTCGATACCCTCTTGACCTGGCATAATGACATCAGTCACCACGAGATCAGGACTCATGCGGTGAAATTCATACATTCCGCGCGTGCCATTCCCAGCTTGGATCACGGTATGACCGGATTGCTGCAGAACATTCGCCATCAATGTACGCGCATCATCGTCGTCTTCGATCAAAAGTATTTTAGCCATAAAATGAAAGGCCGGAGCGGGCCCCAATTCCCGCTCCGGCTGCCGTGTCGATCAGCGAGAGTTGTCCGCTGATTGAACTGCGTCCGTGCGTTGTTTCGCCGACGAGTGCCGGCTCAGATTTGCATCTGAATTCTGGCTCGTCGGAAAATGTTTGACGTTGCCGCTGGGGTATCCGGCCGGGCCGAGGTGTTTCTGCACAGAGGAAAACACGCGCGTAGCGGATTCATCGGACGACTCGGTGTCCGACTCAGAATGCGCCGCATGAGATGCGTTCTTCCCTTCAACCAATCGCACGAGCTGCGCCACAGCCTCTCGCAAGATCACAGCCTGGGCATTCAGCTCTGTCGCGGCACTCGCCGTCTCCTGCGAGCTGGCCGAAGTCGCTTGCGTGACTTTGTCCATTTCGCCGACCGCTGTATTCACTTGGGAAATACCTTGGGATTGCTCGCGCGACGCCTGGGCTACTTCCGCCACCAGTTGATCTACCGTCCGATTTTTCTCTACAATTTCTTGCAAGCTGAGCTGAACTTTCTCGGTGATCGCAACGCCAAGTGCAGTCTTGGTGATGGCGCCTTCGATCTTATCAGCAGTTTCTTTCGCGGCTTGCGCTGAGCGTTGCGCAAGATTGCGAACTTCGTCAGCTACGACCGCAAAACCCATACCGGCTTCACCAGCGCGTGCTGCTTCAACTGCCGCGTTCAGAGCCAAAATATTCGTTTGGAAGGCAATTTCATCAATCGTCTTGATGATCTTACCGACGTCGTCGCTGCTGCTCTTGATGTCTCTCATCGCCTGAGCCATTGACTTCATATTAGACGCGCCTTGGTCGGCCGATGCACGAGCACTTTTCGTCAACTCATTGGCCTCACTCGCGTTTTCGGCGTTTCTCTTCGTCATGCTCGACATTTCTTCGAGTGATGAACTCGTTTCTTCCAACGCGGCAGCTTGTTCGCTCGAACCCGACGCGAGGGTGTGACTAGCGGTCGCAATTTGACCTGAGGCCACCGCCACTTGCTCTGCGCTAATGCCCAATTCTCCGCTCAGATGACGCAGTATACGATTGATGCTGCGCACACTGAAAAGGCTCGCGAGCATACCGATGGCAATGCCGACGAGAGCTGAGACTGCGATGGTAAATAAAGTGCGGCGGACATTAGCTTGAATCTGAGTTTTAACGATGGTGCCGTTCGTCTCGTTGTAAGCGACTAGGACATCCGTTGCTTTTGCATATTCATAATACGCGGGAAGCACGGTTGAACGAAGAAAATCAGCGGCTTCTTGTGTCTTCTGGATCTTGACCAACTCAATATACTGCTTCCTCGCCTTTGAATAGTCCTCGCGACGGGCTTTCAATTTGTCAAAGTTCTTGCGATCGTCTTCTGTCGTAATCGACTGTTCGTACGCGGCTAAGATTTTCCCGTGCTCCGCGGACAGCTGAACCATCTTCTCTAGAATTTTAGCCCGATCCTCTTCCGAATTGCTTAAACTGAAAAGGAGCACGTTATTGAGGTTCCCGGCGGAGTTAATGGCCGATTGACCACCTTCAATTAGGCCAGGAATAACATCCTCGGCGAGAAACGTCGCGTTGCGGCGAAGTGCTGTAAGGCTAACGGCAGCGATCGCCCCGAGCACAAGAACGAGCGCGATCAAAAATCCGTTGATCGAGTAAATACGCCGGGCGATGGTCCAATTTTTCATGTTAACTTTGGGTGATATATTGTCACAATCCGTCCGCCTGACTCTGGAGTGACTATTCCGTCAGGCGTTCTGACTGCATATATCTATATGCGGGCCGGATTCCGCTTTCTCGAATCCAATGATCCCTATTTTTCGGTCAGGCCTTCCACAAGCGCCTGTCGGGTGTATCATTGACACGGCTCTGATCGGCAGCGCCAAATCGGGCCCAGCGCCCAACCGTTGATCGCGCCGCAACTAGGTCATTGGCAATTCGAACCAGAACGTTGATCCCTTGCCGAGTTCGCTCGTGATCCCCACAACACCACTGTGAGCCTCCACCGCCATCTTTACGAACGTGAGTCCAAGTCCCGTCCCGATTCTCGCTTTATCTCCGTCAACTTGGCCAAACTTCTTAAATATCTTCTCGTGATATTCAGGCGCTATGCCGCTGCCATTGTCCCTCACCTCGAGACGAACGCCGCGAGCGCACCGTGAAACACACACTTTGACGGCTCCGTCGAACGCGGTGAACTTTAACGCATTGGCCACCAGGTTCCCGACGACCCTTCGCACCAGCCCTGCGTCGCACATGATAGATTCGAGCGGTTCGTCGACGAAATCGATCGATTTTCCAGGTGCGGTATAACGGCAAGCCTCGATGGCCTCCCGCGCGATGTAGCTCAAATCGACCTTAGTTTTATTCATCGGCATCGCTCCCGCCTCGAACCGACTTACGTCGAGCAATTGAGTCACCATTTCAATCAGAAGGATCGTGCTGCGACGGGCGGTGTGCAAAAGCGATGCGGCTTGTGTAGCGGGCTCGATAGAGTCGCCCATTATATCAAGCGAAAGTTGCATCGCTAAAAGCGGAGAACGCATATCGTGCACCACCATATGAGTGAGACTATCTCGAAGCCCTTCGAGTTCGCTCAACTTTGAGAAATTCTCTTCCAACTGCTTCCTCTGACGGTGCAACTCAAGATGCGTACGCACGCGGGCCTCCACCTCCTCCAGGTTGAATGGTTTGGTAATATAGTCTACCCCACCAGCCCTGAAGGCCTTCACCTTATCGATCGTTTCGTTGTGAGCACTGATAAAGATCACCGGAATTCCGCTCAGCTCGGGATCTTTTTTTAGGAGCTCACAGACCTCATATCCATCGAGCCCAGGCATGCTCACATCTAAAAGAATCAAATCTGGAAGACTCGCCTTAGCGACGCGTAAGCCCAATTCGCCACTTAAGACGGGCCTCACTTTGAAGCCACAATCGACCAGCACGCCGGAGATAAGTTGCAAATTCGCCGGAGTGTCATCTACGACCAGAATATCCGGCCTGGTCTTTTGGCGGAGGCGCGAAGGCACTTTCATCACGACGGAATACACGCTAACATTTTCAGAATATCTTCATAGCGAAATGAACTAGCGACTTGTCTCATCTCGCTCGCCAACAACGGATCGGCCTCGTTCAGCCGATCAATCAAAATATAAATACGATCCAGGTCTGCCTCGAGCAGCGCGTCTCGTAATTTCCCCGCCGCCTCCGGGGAAATGACCTTTTTCAAATACTCCGGCGACCGGTCAGGGGCGGCATCGCGAATAGCTCGGCTAGTCTGACTCACCGCGTTAAACTCTGGAAGGAGCTTAGCGAGCTTTCTGAAGAATTCGTCTTTACGAAAAGGCTTAGAGATAAAATCATCGGCTCCGGCGGCGAGACTTTGGGCCCGGTCTTCGGTAAAGACACTCGCAGATAGCATAATGATCTGTACCGCATCACCCCGCCTTTGCCGAATGCGGCTGATCGTCTCGATGCCGTCCATTCCGGGCATCTTTGCATCGACCAGAATAATATCAGGTACGGCGTTTAAATCGATTTGGAGAGCCTCCTCTCCACTTGCTGACTCGAACACTTCGAACCCTGAGTTAGACAGCAACTCTTTAATGAGCTGACGATTGTCTTCGATATCGTCCACCACCAGGACGCGGTGTTTTCTTTGCAGAGCTAGTGTCAACGTAAACTCACTATCCGTGGGCTCCAACGGAGGCAGCGCTTCTGTTTTTGAAATTATCGGAAGCATCAGACGGAATATAGAGCCCCGTCCCAGTTCTGAGGTCGCCGTGACATCGCCCTGCATCTGGCGAGCAAACTCACGGCTAATCGGCAAACCAAGTCCCGTTCCGCCTCCGCGTTGACCCGACTCCGTTTGTTCAAAAGGCTCAAAAACGCGCTCAAGATCTTCGGTAGCAATCCCGCACCCGGAATCTTCCACTTCCCAATATATACTATCGGCAGGCTCATCCCCGCGCGGGCATCGCACTCGCAACGTCACCCTGCCCTGCGCGGTAAATTTAATCGCGTTGCCAACGAGATTGATGAGGATTTGGCGAGTCTTAACCTGATCCGCCACGATCGTTTCAGGGATCCCCGCCTCCGTTTCCACGTCAAACCGAATGCCTTTGAGCTGGGCGCGAGTTGTGATCGTGGACTGCAAATCGAGGACCATTGAGCTGACCGAGAATTTTGTTGGAGCCAACACGACGCGATTTGCGTCGATGCGGGCCATATCCAAAATGTCAGTAATTATACCGAGCAAGTGATCGCCGTTGCGATCGATAATCTCTACATACTCCCGTTGTTTCGGCGTCAGACCAGGTTCTCGAAGGAGTAGATGTGAAAACCCGACAATTGCATTCATCGGTGTCCGAATTTCGTGCGACATCTTTGCCAAGAACGTACTCTTCGCTCGATTAGCCGCCTCGGCGCGGGCCTTAGCCGCCTGCAGCTGCCCGACCTTCTTTAACTCTGTAATATCGAGATTTGTCCCTTCAACATAGTCCACATTATTATTCTGATCCCGGACCACGTGAGCGTTGAGCAGAATCCAAATTTTCTCTCCGTCCTTCTTGACCACTTCTAGCTCGTAGTTGCGAATCCGCCCGTTTTTTAAAAGCGCTTCTCGGACCGTTTTTCGCTCATCGGGATTTGCGTAGACCTGCTGACTGATATCTTTAACGAGGCGGATCATCTCTTCCGGCGAGTCATAACCACGCATACGGGCCAACGCCGGATTAATCGCCTTATAATCTCCCTCCGCAGTGAGTTGAAAAATCCCCTCCGTCGCGTTTTCGAAGATGTGACGATACTTTTGTTCACTCACCCTCAGTTCGGTCTCAAGCCGCTTTTGCTGGGTAATATCAATGACCAATCCTTCCAGCGCCACGAGTTCCCCCAGTGCTGTATACACGCCTTGTCCTTGCTCTAGGACCCAGCGCGTTTCGTCATCCCGCGTGCGGATGCGATAGATCATCTGATAAGACTGCTGGTTATCGGCAACATCCACGTTTGGGTTCGGCCGCTCTCCGGGGAAACTAATTATATCAAGCCCTACCTTGCCGGTATGAAATTCCTCGGGCGGATAGCCCGTGAGGGATTGCGCACCGCGACTCACGAACTCTAAAGGCCAGCCCGGTGTAGCCGCACAACGAAATGCCATGCCGGGAAGGTTGTTTAACAAAGTCTCGAGCTGGCGCTCCTTCTCTTTCAGCGCGCGCGCAGCGCTTAAGCGCATTGAAATATCTTGAATAATGCACACGTACATCGGGGTCGAACTTGATTCGCCGAGCGGCGCCAGCTTAATCGCTAAGTTAACGAGTGTGCCATCTTTTTTGGCAGCAACGACCTCGACCGACGGCATCACCTTTCCATTTTCGACGTAGAGCAATTGTCCCGCGCGCTCGTATTCCTGGTCGTTCTGATAAAACTGCCGCATCGAAATCCTCGTTAGCTCTTCTTGCGAATAACCCAAAATTTCGCAGGCAGTCCGATTTGCTTTCAGAAATGTGCGATCCCGCACGATCGCGATCCCGATGGGCGCGTTCTCAACAATCGCATTCAATTCTCTTTCGCTCGCAGCCAGCGAATGCTCGTGCTGCCTAATCAAGGCGTGAGTTCTCCGGAGCCGTCCATTATGTGCGTTGATGGCTCCGACGATCTCTGTAAGTTCGTCATTGTATCCGTGACTCCGTGACAAGTTAAGAACCTCATCTTTTTCCTCTGGGCGCGCGACGCGCACAAACCGAGCAATCTCGCGCAAATGTGAAGTCACGGTGCGTTCATAAAGCACAAGAAATATAATCCCGGCTATCGTGACGCTGATCGACTCACTCAAAATTGATCGGGTCAGATCCCACAGAACAGTGCTGCGAATCTGGTCCAAGTCGGCCTCCAGCTCAAGTTCCCCAATTGATATTTCCTTCCCTCGTCGCTCTATCTTCAGCGTGACGTGATGAGCGAGGCCGTGCGCAGGTTTGAACCCGTGTTCAGACTTCAAAGGACTCGCTTCTGCAGCCGCCCAGGTTATATAAGGAAAGTGTGTCAATGCGGAAACTTGCAGATCCAGTTGCTCACGGTCGAAATCCCACATGCTTGCCGTGATACCCGGAACCGTCGCGCTTTCCACCTGGGTGAACACTCTCCGCACGGATTCAAGGCGACCCTTATAATCGAGCCAGGCCCGGAAACTCGTCTCTAAGCAAATCAGTGCAAAGCAAACAAAGATAGTTCTGCGCACCAAGGCTGCCTGAATAGATCGTCGCGAGTCAGACTTCATAGATTATTTAAGTCCGCCCTCCCTCAGAGTGCGATCAATGAATCCGTCTTGCTTCATACTTTTGATCGCCGCGACTAATGCTGGAACCAGTGACGCGTGTTTCTCGTTCAAATAAATATATATCGGTCGACTCGCGATCGGCGGGTCGATTCGTTTGATGGTTTTCAGATCTAAAGTCTTCAGTGTGAAATCAGCTTGAGATCGCTCGTCGAGCACGGCTTCCACCCTCCCACTATCAAGCATCCTGAATAGTTGCTCCTGAGTATTCACCTCGATCACAGCACGCGCACCGCTCACCATTTTTAACATTCCCGGACGGCCACGATTAATGGCAATTTGATGGAGCTTGAGATCGTCGAACCCGTCCACCTTGATCGGATGCTCCGCGAGGCAATACACACAGAATTCGAATTCTGAAATAACTTCAGGGACACAGACGATGTGGGGATAGAGCGACTGTAAACCTTCCATCCGAAAACCGTCCCCGTCATCTATCCCGTGGTTAATATTCGAGAGGCTCCTTTCCGACGAAGTCGGAATGACTTCAGCTGGCACGTTAGCGCGATGAAATATCTCTTTAAGGATAATATCGCCGGGTCCAGTGGCGGTCTCATTTGAAAATGGAGTGCCAGCCGAAGAATTTATAATTAGCCGTGAGACAGAACTTCCGTCCGCAAACGCCTTTTGCTCGATCGTCAGACAGAGCAAGCACGCTAAGCCGACGCTGGTCATCCAAGGTATAGGCTTCATTTTTAAGGTATGCTGCATGACTGAATCCGAGGGACTAACTGGAACGTCGCGGTGCGCCGCTGTTTATCGAGAACATACAACCAACGGATTAAGCGTCGTCTGCTTAATACGTATTATGCCAAGAATGATGTGGGGTCTATTTGCGAACGGAATGGGGAAACACCGGACAACTACGGATTCACTAACCCTTTTCGGATCGCGTAGCGCACTAATTCGGCCCGCGTATGAAGGCCCAGCTTTTTACCCAAGCGCGCGCGATAAGTCTCCACTGATTTGATGCTCACTCCCATCTCAGTAGCGATCTCTTTATAACCCAGGCCGTCCGCCACTAGTTTTAGCACGTCTTGCTCGCGCTCGGTAATCGACGGCTCGGGGTTTGCCTCGCGCTCACGTATAGAGGCAGCAAGAGAAGTCGCTGCGTCGACCGACAAATACGTCTTTCCGTCTAAGACCTGGCGAATCGCGCGGACGAGTTCGGTGCCAGCATCCTCTTTTCGGATGAATCCACCTGCGCCGGCGAGAATCACTTCTTGGGCCGGAACCGGGCGCTTCGAACCTGAAAGAAGCAAAACGTAGGTTTCGGGTGAAAGCGTGCGGACCTTTTTCGCGGCTTTTACGCCATCGTCCCCTGGCAATTCGAAATCCATCAAGACCAAGTCCGGTTTCGAATCAACAATCGTCCGGTATAACTCCTCGGCCGAGCTCATTTCGGCGATCACCAAGAAATCGGCCTCCGTTTGCAAACGGAGCTTTAATCCTTCCCTCAGAATTTGGTGGTCGTCGACGAGCGCAATGCGCACGGGCATAGGCAATTGAGTAGCCGAAGAGTTGAACGTGGTAAAGCGCTGAGTGCTTCGCGACTACCGAAAGACGCGCTTCCGCCTACTGCCCAAAGGCTGTGCGCAAACGTCTGCGAGGTCCTCAGGCGAACCGTCCCCGACCTTCCCCTCACGTAATCGCGAATGCGCTGGATGATCAGGGTGCGCTCGAGTTCCGAGATAGCATCTCTCATCTGTGGAGCAAGCGTTGCATGCGGAACTCTCGTGCTAACCTTCCATTCCTTAGGCAGCCCCCGACACAGTGAAAATGAAAAGGATTCCTTCTTGTGCTTTTATTCACGTTGCGAAAAAGCCGCGCGCTTCTGTATATAACAAAAACCTTTTTATTACGACGGCCAGCAAGCATTACAATCTGCGCAATTCCGGGTCGATCGAGATTACTTTCCAGTGTAGACTGGCTCCGTTCTCACATCCAATTGAAGCCGTCCGTCGCCGCGATTCTTTTCAATATATCTCCAACGTGATACCGCTTTAATCTCACGCCAGTTGTGCTCTTTGGCCACCTTTTCGGCAGTCGAAAAACGAGTTGAATTATACAACGCTTTAAACCTTGTCAGATCTATTTCTGTTTTGTTCTACATTCGTTGGCTCTGGCGCTGAGTCATGAAGATCAAAGTTGTGCGACTCACCAAATCCGCAATGCGGCGTTTTTGAGGACACTCATGTTCGAGGTGGGGAACTATTTTCTTGATTGTATCCGACGTGAGGATACGGCCTCGAAACGCATTACTCAGGCGAAACGCGTGAAGCCGCGGGTAAACAGAAATAGTCCGGGAAAAGCCACTCATGGCCCAACCGGACGAGACCTTCTTGAGGAAATCCCCGCGGTTCTTTTTGGGCGAAGGGCGGGTAAGAGCACGCACTCTTCGGAACCGAAAAGAGAGGTGTGCACTGCCGCCTTTCAATGAGCAGGCAGGCGAGAAGCTTGTTCACGGATCGGTAGCTCTCGCACAAAAGTAACCAATGGCGGAAACGCTTATAAGGGTCTGCCGAGCCCCGTGCGCCTGTCCGCAAGCTCGTTTCAGGGTCTCTAGAATGTAATTCGCGCGGCGCAAAGTAAACTAGGGCAATGCGCTATCCCGCATAGGGTTGCGTCGACACGCGAACTCATTAAGGCCGATCAAATTAAGTCACACTATTCACCTAGGTCATGCAAAGCATGAAAATAATTCGCCGTTGCTGCTCTTTACGTTGCGCCGACATCAGATAAGATTTCCTGATGCGGCCAACCCCCTTTCGAGGTCGCGGTCACCCCTTACCATATATAGGATAGGTCTTATGAAACGTTTAATTTTATTCACGATCGGCTTCGCCACTCTGATTTCCCCCGCAGTGCGGGCGGATGTCTCCGCAACCCAAGCGGCTCGAGCGGAGCACTGGTTTCAACAATATGCGCAAAATCGCCAGCCAGATTATTTTCTGTCGGCAGTGCTGACGATGAGCGACGAAGGCTTTTTCAAACGAGCTGGGCAGCCTCAAACGAGCATCGGTTTTTTCGCGACTGTTTTCGCCCAGAATCCCCAGAAGGTTGAATTCTGGCTTAATCACATCTCCTCGTTGCCTTTGGCACATCAGCGGATTCTTGCCGCCGCCGCTTGGCAAGCAGGGTTTTCAGCCGGAGAAAAGATGCTGCGCGAAATGTCCGAAGATGCCGGCGTCTCCGCGAAAAAAGAAATTGCTGGCTATCTTGAGCAGGGCGCCAAATCCATTGCTCAAACGCCGGTTCAGTCAGAAGGCGCGATGTATCTTAACTGGGGCGCATTCTTAGCTGACGGCGACGAACGCCATGTACTGGCTGTTTTAAACGCATTCGGGTCGAGCGAACCCAGCGTCAGTGCAAGCGCTCGTTATATATTGGCCCAAAGCGCGGCATCGAATGAGAGTGTGATGAAAATCTGCCAGGCCCAGCTAGACAAACAGCCGGCGCCTTTGCGCGAAGAATTGCGCGCGGCTCTCAATTCTCCCGTCACGCAGTCGAACGGCACGTAATTTGTTCAATTTTATGCAAGCCGACCCATTTTGTGGGTCGGCTTTTTTTGTGTCTACGGGGTAGAAATTGGCTATATTTAGCCAGATTTAGCTAGAATAGGCTGCACCGGTGATCCGGCACATGAAGTGCTATTCACCATCCATGTTAGGTGCACCGCAACGCGTTTCCATTTGGCTGAGAGCTCTGCTTGTTTTGGCAGGGACCACCATGGGGGCGACTCTTGGCGCCCAAACAAATGGGTCCGCGGCAGTCGCGCTAGTTCAGAATTCCGCTTGGTCGCCCAGCGATGATGTTCGCGAGGGCGCCTCGGAATTCAAAATCTTTCTCACCATTGCCCGATTGCAGGCAGATCATACCAAAGTCGGTGTAGTCAGCGTAGGTAATCAAAATGGTCGAGTCTCATCTGGAGCCGAACGGGCTCTCGATGAAGTTGCCCTCCGGGGCGTGATTGTGGCAAAAGTAGCGACCAAAGGCGGGTCCGTCGCTCGACTACCAGATTCACTCTTTATCGATGCAGGTGGCATGACGCAGGCCACGGCGAGCGCTTTACTGCAGCGCTGTCTGGAACGCTACGGTCCAGCGCCGGCCGTCGTGAATGCCTCAGCACCGACGGCGACGGAATTGGACGCGATTCGCGATCACCTGCGTCGCTATCAAGAAGCATTCTCGACCGCTCGTAGCACAAACGTAGCGCAGAATTAATCTGCTGAGGATGACTGGCGCGCATCCTTCGCTCTATCGTCGATAGTCAACGTTGAGGTGCTTGGATGCGATGTTGCGGCGTGGCCGTGGCAGGATGCACTCGGCGGCTAACCTCAAAGCTTACACCCCTAACGGTAAAACTATGCATCAAACTCTTATCACCTTTGACCCGCCGGCGTGGCTGGCAAGTTGACCCCATGACGGGGATCATCTATCTCACGCCAGCGAACTTCGATGCTCTCGGCTCATTCGAACCACTTCACTAAAAAGACGCTTTAGTCCTTCTGGCTTGCTCAACTTGGAGCCGGTCGAGGCCTGCAAGTGCGCTCAACGCGGTTTCAAGACCGGTGGACCAGTCTGGCGTTTAGCACGCACCGCGAGGTGCTAAACAAAAAAGGTGCGCCGCTTTCAACGGGGCTAATCACGTTGTGATTTATAAACAACCCGAAGGCCGGACGTGCCTAATCCACCAGAAAAACCCGAACTGGCTCGGTAAGCGCGTTAGGTCGCCGGCGTCGCAATCAGGCGCAGGGTCTGGAGATCAATCCGGTGAGCGCAACCGGGCTTCTCGGTTTCGGGATCGACGAGACATGTTTTCAGATTTGCAGGCAACGCTGAAAGACGGGCAGCGCGCGCGAGACTGAGAGCTCGGCTCTGAATTTCGCTTTCCGACATTTCAACGCTGCCCTCAAAGTTTGTGATCGCGTGGAAATGAAAAATTTTGCCCGTCTCACTTTCGTAAACCGCGCAAAGTTTTTCAGAGACGACTCTCGGGCAAGCGGTGGTCAAGGTGGTTTTCATACACGAACATTCACCAGAAAAAAACATTCCAAAGGGTTTGGAACAAACTGGAATCGTAGATCGAATAGCCGAACGTCACGCTGCTCATACGGGTGTGGTGCACGGTCGAAGGCCACCAATCATAGGCCGGGAATTTAACTTCCATTTCGGCGCCGTCTGGATGCGGTCTGTATCGGTATCCAGCGATGCCGGTCGCGGCCCGGCCGGGATCGACCACTCCGTTGAGGCTGGCTTGAGCGACGATTTCAGAAGGCGCAAAATTATATTCGTGCGTACGGGTTTGGTTTTCGATCGGGGCCACTAAATGGGAATATGACGCCATGGCTTTCATACCTGAAACTATAGCGATGCGGGCGGATTTGTTTCTGGGAAAATTACGTTCACACGAATGGCGCGGATATGCCCGAGCAGTTATGTTTAACTCCGAGGGTATAAAGACCAAAATTTCCTTTTTTGCACAAGCGCGCTAACGGCTCGCCCGGTCGAAGCCTTCGGCTGCCAAGAGTCCGCCTGCGTGCAACGCAGCCTTCCCAGGGAGGGCGTGTGCGATTGAACCCCTTCAGCTTCCAAAAGTGAGAAAATCCCACGTTAAAAAACGCGCCCCTCATCCCGCTGGAAACATCGATTTGTTCCGCTCAGTGCGAAGCGAAGCCTAGCGCTGTATCAATATCGTCGAACGTATTCACCGAACCGATACGGGTAGCAATACGAAGACCGGCCCCACATGCGGGGCACCTGCCGCAGTTCACCCACGAATATCCAAAACCCCGTTTTGTTTTAAGCGACGAAAGCGTTCGTCACCGATCATGTTCTGAAGATCGGTTTCGGCCTTTTGACGCACTTGATCGATCGCGGTATCAACCTCTCGCCAATTTGCTCGCTGCCCGGCGGCTTCGTCCGTTTCAGCGGCTGACCGCAAGCGGGACGCCTGATCTTGAAAGGTGCGAACGGCATCATAGACGCCTTGCACGTCGTTACTCCCCAGCTGCCAAGCTTCGGCGTATTTTTGCAAAGTCTGATAAGTCGGATCGTGCTGCTGTTTCATCTTCTCGTATGCGTCGGCACCGAAAATCTGTTTGAGGCTGTCTTCGTGCGCATCGTCCAATGCCTTGAGCTGCGCAGTGAGCTGAGCATCTCCGGGAGTTTGCCCCAGCTGCTGCGCGAGCGCGGCTTGACGAGCGCGATACGACGCGTCGGTCTGCGCGATTACCTGGGCCTGAGCGGCAGTGGGGTTCATGTCTCCATATACCTGATACACTTGCGCGGTAGGGTTGATATTTCCTCGCAGCTCGTTGAAGCGATCTGTCCCAAGCAGCTTTTCCAACTCCCGATCCAAGTTCTGCTGCGCCTGCGCTTGGAGCGCGGCGGCGTCAGCCTTATCAGCCACGCCATCTTCCATCGCCATTTGGAGGTCCCTCGCTTTTTCATCGAACTCGTGTTGCAACCGGTACGCCTGGTCTGCCTCAGCCATCGACATCGGGAGTTCGTCGCCGGCGGGCCGCGCGCGATTGAGCGCGTGCAAAGTCTGCTCCTTTTCCCAATCGTGGTAGCCCTGCTCTCCTAACGCTTGCTTGAGTTCGCGTGCTTGTTCGTCCTCCGATTGTCTGGATAGTTCAACCATTTCCCGATTCGGAACCGGCCTCGGCGCGAACTTTTTCTGGAGCGCGACCATTCGCTGCGTCGTGCGATGATTCACATCTTCGACGAGTGCACCGACAATGACGTCGCGCGACAGCCCGAGTCGTTCGAGTTGCGCCACGGCAGCTGGCGTGATTTCACCCGCGGTCAATTTATATTCCCGTGCTTGAACCGGATTCTCGGACGATTGTATTTCTGAACCGTTCGCTACAGGAACCGGCAAGTGAGAGGATGCGGGCCCAGAAGGTTGACCGCGCCACCAAAGAACCACCACGCACGCGAGCAGCAGGATATTTCCGATTACCGATATCCGAAACGTCAAAGGCGCTGCCTTCGGCGAGTCACTACGTGCAGGAGGGGGGCTCATTGCTTGTTCCGACAGACACGGAATCCCTGGTCTGGGCCTTTGCCGTTTGCCTCGAAAATCCCGCGGTAACTGGTCGCGCAGCAAAAATCAGCGCCGAGCCAGCCTCCGCCTTTCCACACCCGACCATCGGGCCCGCTAGCGTCTGCTTGGTGCCAATCCCAAACCCATTCCCGAACGTTGCCGGACATATCATATAGGCCGAGTTCGTTGGCTGCCTTGGCTCCGATTGAATGACTTCTGTCGTGGTTTTGCTGCACACTAGAACGCGACCATAAACCATGCATTGGTTTATCCCCCGAATTAACATAAAACCAGGCTACTTTGTCCGGATCGTCGCTACCGGAATATAAATACTTTTCGCTTTGTTGGCCCCCGCTCG
>FTDT01000214.1_pt1 | contig 17503 bp, 14 predicted proteins | sample 1640021 | NCBI WGS metagenome assembly FTDT01 (sample SAMEA3914869, study PRJEB12502) | metagenome | biome: forest; material: soil | place: USA | collected 2012-03-12 | depth 0.1 m | reverse complement strand
GTGATCACGCTGACGCGAAAAGCGTAGTGGATTGCCTGATGCGGCACTACAAACGTTAGGCGAAAACCGGCATTTGTATTGACAGTTCAAGGAGGTCTTGACGCCGCGGAGAATAGTTAAGTATCGATTAATCTCCGATACCCGGGGAGGGATTCCGCCCCGCTTCCAGCATCAACACCATGAAATTGTTACCTTTGTGGGCACGTTTGTGCCTATTGGCCTCGCTCGCCTTCGTATTGCCGAGTTTTGCTCTCGCCGCCGGGCCGACGATCACTGCGCAACCTCAACCTGGTTATGTGAATCAAGGCGCATCGATCACGCTCTCCGTCACAGCAACCGCTGGCAGCACAATTACATATCAGTGGGAGTTAAATAGTGCAGCTATCCCCGGTGCGAACGCGTCCTCTTTGCTGATATCAAATGCACAATCCAGTGAAGCCGGAAACTATGACGTTGTCGTTACTGCCGGAGGCGTTTCGGTAAAAAGTGCGATTGCGACGGTGAGCGTTGTAGTCCCGCCGAGTTTCAGCTCAACGACTTCGACCACAGTGACAGCGGTTAACGGCCAATCCCTATATATTTATCCTAGTCTCAGTAGTGGGACATATCCGCTGACCTATTCGTGGACCAAGGATGGAGTCGTCGTTCCATCGCAGCAAAATCAACAGTATTCTGACACCACGACGTCTTTGTCAGCTGGATCGTATGTACTGACGGCGACTAATTCCGCGGGAAGCGCGACCAGTGGCTCATACGTGGTTACCGTCGTCGATCCACTTGTGGTGAGCTTTACATCATCGACTGTGACGGCTGCGGCAGGCAGTAATGTTACGCTCACGCCGACGATCACCGGGCCCTCTCCTTATACGTATTATTGGTATGGACCAAACGGTTTGTATGGAACGTCAGCCACGCTCACACTCACAAGTGTGACCCAAGCAGCCGCGGGATCATATACCGTTTACGTTTCGAACGCCTATCAATATTCCATAGCTGCGAGCGTGCAATTGATCGTGTCCGCACCCCCTTTGATCAATCAGATCAGTGGAATTAATGACACGGCGGGCAGTTATGATAATGTTTTCGTTTATCCGATCGGAAGTGGGACATTTACCTATCAGTGGAACAAAGATGGGTCTCCGCTCGCGCGAACTGCCTCCGGAAACTACGCTAGTTCGAACTACCTGTTCTTCTACCCGCTGATGGATGCGGACGCCGGGACTTACAGTGTGACGGTTACCAGCGAGTACGGATCGACCACGAGCAACAGTTTCACGGTTGCCGTCACCGCGAATCCAAATGGGCCTACGATTACAACCCAGCCGTCATCTCTCTCCGTCCAATCGGGCGCCTCAGCGACATTTTCTGTCGCTGCGACCAATGGCACGCTGAGCTATCAGTGGTACAAGGATGGACAGATTGTTTCTGGGGCGAATTCTGCCACCCTGACGATTCCGTCGGTTTCGGCATCTGACGCGGGCAATTATACAGTAAAGGTTACCAACAGTTATAGCACGATCACATCGGCGACAGCCGCTCTTGCCGTCAACACTGGCACGGCCCCCGTCATTACAGGTCAACCGCAGGGCCAGACGATCAACGTTGGTGATTCTATTACGCTCACCGCTGCCGCGACCGGAACCCCTGCCCCAACATTCCAGTGGCAGAAAAACGGCTCGAACATCGCTGGTGCCAACGCGAGCAGCCTCTCGATTGCGAACGCTCAGACCAGTGACAGCGGTAGCTACGCGGTGGTGGCTTCAAACACTGCAGGGAGTGCGACCAGCTCCGCGGCGACGATCACGGTCAACGCTCTTCCGCAAACCCGCGTAACCAATCTCTCCACTCGCGCTCAAGTGGGCGCCGGCGCGAATGTGTTGATTGCTGGTTTTATCATCAATGGTTCTACGTCCAAGCGTATGCTCATCCGCGCGCTCGGACCTACCTTGTCGAACTACAGCGTTAAAAATCCGCTTGCTGATCCTTCGCTGCGAATCGTGGATGGCGCGGGCAATACGATTGCTACCAATGATAATTGGGAAAGTGCTTCGAACATTGATGACTACAAGGCGGCGAGCACGCAGGTTGGTGCAGTCGCTCTTCCGGCCGGTAGTAAAGATGCGGCTTTACTGACGACCCTTGCTCCCGGCGGTTATACTGCGCTCGTCTCTGGAAATTCCGGCGACACCGGTATCGCGCTGGTCGAGCTATATGAAGTTGATACAAATACCTCGAATCAATTGGTGAACATCTCCTCGCGCGCTGACGTTGGCACGGGTGACGCAGTAACGATCGCGGGTATCATCGTCTCGGGCTCAGTGCCAAAGAAGTTCCTCGTACGCGCAATTGGTCCCGGTCTGCAAGCGCGCAGCGTTCCTGGCTTCCTTGCAGATCCGACGTTCCAGATCGTGGACAGTGCGAACAACGTTGTCGCCACGAACGACAATTGGGAAACCAGCTCGACAGTTGATGACGTCAAAGCGGTAACCACCGCGATCGGCGCGGTTGCACTTGATGCTGGCAGTAAAGATGCGGCCTTGACGGTTACTTTGGCTCCCGGCGGCTATACGGTGATCGTCCGCGGTGTGAACGGCACGTCTGGCATCGCGCTGGTCGAACTGTATCAGGTTCCCTGATACGACGTTGCTGCGTTCATTCTTAGCCGAGGCCGGGTTCCCCGGCCTCGGCATTTTGTCAATGAACCGGGTTGCAGGTCGGGGTCGGCGAAAATTACGTCTGAAGTCGCGGGCATTCGGCGATCGTAGTTTTCCGACGACCTGGCTCTGTTGCGATAGCTTCTCCTTCGCGACCCCCGCGCGATCTAAACATTGCGAGAAATCGGTTTTACCGTTGGTGTTTCAATATGGGTTCTCGACCGATTCCTGGGTCTTCTGGAGACGTGCTGACTAGTCTTCCTTCGCCGTATATTGCGCATTCAGCGACCGGGCTATTATACTTACCGCGATTCTTAGCAAAGTGCGCTTATGTGAAAGAGCACGGCGCCCTTCCGCCAAGCTATGCAAAAAACTATAAACGCGGGCTCGATCGATTTCTTTGCCAACACATCGGAGTCGAACCCGCGGCAGTCGAAGAAATCGTTCACACCTCGCAGACCGACGAAGAACGAGAAGCGCGATTGAAGGTGCTGTTTCCCGCCGACGTGCGCGCGGCGCGTTGGAATCGCGACTTAGTTCAGAAAGGGATGACGCCAGCCGGTCAGGAGTTTCTGCTCGAAGCGTTAACCAAAATGGGCTGTGCCGATCGCGCCGGCCAAATCAAGAGCGTGCCGGATTTGATCGATTTCGATGAGGGGCGAATCGAATAAAAAAGCGCCGACTAAGAACGAGCTCTCGGATGACGCTCGAGGAACAACGCGTTAGGAGCGGCTCGCCAGAAGATCGTAAAACGGTGCGCGAAGAATTCGTCCGACCTGGCTTCTGAGTCTGAATTCTGACTTTGAGTTCTGATTCAGAACTCAAAGTCCAAACCCCATCGTCTAGTTTCCGCTATAGGATCTATTTTCCAATCGGTCTCGCAGGCACGGAGCGCAAGAATGCGAAAAGTGCTTTCAGTTCGGTGTCACTCATCTGTGCAAAAACTTCCGGCATAACTGGGCTAATTTTTTGGCCATCTGGTTTTGCGTGAGTGCGGATCGTCCGAACGAAGTCTGCTTCGCTCCAGTTCTTTAGCTCCCCTTCGGGCGTGAGATTAGCCGCTTGTGGCCAGCTTGGCGGTCCGGCCGCGATTTTTCCGCCCGAGAAATTTGGATTGTGGCAACCGATACAGGATACAGCGACGTACCGTCCGTACTCGACGGATACATTGGGAGAAACGGTTTCGAAATGAACCGCGCTGTGATCGATTTTATCAGCAGCTAAAGTGAATTTGCCAGCGACGATCAACGCCCGAGCAACCGGTCCCAAGCGAATCGGGGCGCTGGCCCGTGCGACCGCAGGCATGCTCTTCACGTATGCGATCAGATCGCCTAAATCTTCCTGTGTCAGATGCGCAAAGTCTTCCGATGGCATCAATACAAGGGGTCGTCCCGACGGGCTGATGCCGTGTTGGATGGAACGGACCCAGTCCACAGTTTGATAATTCGTGGTCACGCTGCCTTCGCCTGAGGTCAAGTTCGGTCCCGACATCAGCCCCATCGCTGGGTCATCGATCACTTTGGCCCCGCCGAAGTCCGCGCCATGGCAAGTAGTGCAGCCACGAGTCTCAGCCAGATGCCGCCCCTGCGCGAGCGCATCCGCGCTGGTGGGGAGTGTGATGGCCTGAGGATTGTATAAAAACGTGCGGTGAAGCTTTCGGTTGCTGCTCCAAAAGACAAAAATGGCCAAAACCAAGATAAGAACCACTAGGAACCCAAGACACTTAAAAAGCAGTCGAGCAAATTTTCCCATGGAATAGAGAACTGAGTCTTTGTCGCTTCGTCGCCAATCCTTTTCGATGAGACAGTGGTGAATATATTCAATTCTAACTTATATCATGAGTCGCGCCTTCGATCGAATTCGACGGGTCATCGAATCGGATGGTGATTGGATAGCAATTGGCTTTGGCAGACGGCCCGGCGGCGTCACTTAGGCCAGATGTTCGAAGCCGATTCAAACTGATCGGTCAGTTCGAAAAGATTTGATTCGACGTAGCTCGAACTGGAGTGGGCTCCCGACTTTCGCTCTGTGCCTAGGAATCTGATTGGACGCTGAGGGGATCTGTCGTCCGTGTGATCGTGCAAAGGACTTGGCGCTTTTTCGCGAAGGGGTAAGGCTCGGACCATGCCGACCTTCCCCGCCGTGCTCCCGTTGGAAATGTTGAATGGCCGCACTGTCGTGCTTCGTCCGATACAGCTGACGGATGCAGAGGCGTTGGGGGCCGCCGCTGCTTCGGGTGAGATGTGGAATTCGTGGCTCACGACGGTTCCGCGCCCGGAAGAAACGGCGAGTTATATTGATGCGGCTTTGCGCGAGCGCGCGGCGGGCGTGTCGCATCCTTTCGTGATTGTCGAGAAGGAGACGCAGCGCGTGGTCGGCACGACGCGTTACGCCAATATTCGCAGTGTCCACCGCTGCGTTGAGATTGGCTGGACCTGGCTGGGAAAGGCTTGGCAGCGCACTGGAATCAACACGGAAGCTAAGTATTTACTTCTTCAATACGCGTTCGAAACATTGAGTTGCATCAGGGTCGAATTGAAAACCGACGTATTGAACGAACGATCGCGCAATGCCATCGAACGAATCGGCGCAAAGCCGGAAGGTATTCTCCGTCAGCACATGATCATGCCGAATGGTCGGATTCGAGACACCATCTATTTCAGCATCATCGATAGCGAATGGCCGGAGACAAAAGCGAAGCTGGAAGAGAAGATGCAGAGGCTCCGCTAATAAGCCGTCTCGGATGACATCGCAGTCTTTGAAACCGCTTCGCGCTGCTGCGGTTTTGCAAACGTTCTCACGCTGGTCAACGAAACTCATTCCACTCGGACGTGGCGTATGTTTCGGTTAGGGCGGTCAGTTCTTCATCTGACCACTCAGGCCAGCCGATGTCGTGCGTGGGCGTGGCGAGTGCGCTCGCGAGCTGGCGTACGAAGACATCATGAAATGTTTCCCAGTCAAAATCATCGCGCACGGTAGCGCGCTCGATGGAGCCCTGGAAAAGGAGGCCGTGTTTATTTCGCTTCTGAGCGGCCCCGGCGATTTTGCGCTGGGTTGCCGGGACCACCACGTCGAAGCATTCGGCACGCTCGAAGCAAATTCCCGGCGTGCTTGTTTCTCCCGGTGCCGCCATTGCGCTCGGTTCAGGCGCTTCACTCTTCACCGGCGTTTCGATCGGGAGTTCGCAGCGTTGTTTTAGCTCTGCAGGTTGGCCCAGCTCTTGAAGCGCCTCTGCGATCGCGGCGTGCACGAGGCGATATGACTCGAGCGCGCGCATCGCTTCTGCCGCGTGGCCGCGTGGAATCACCAGGGAGTAGGTCCAATCGTTGCGGTGATCGACGATTCCACCGCCGGTCGGCCTTCGGCAAAGGTCCAGCCTCTCCTCGAGCGGCAGCTTCGACCTGACGAAAGCGATTTTCTGGCTGTAACCAAAGGTGATCGCGGGGCGATGCCAGCCATAATGGCGAAAGCGCGCATATCCGGTTTCCGGATACCGTTGCAGCAACATAAAATCCGTGGCCATGTTTTCGGCGGCTCCGCCGTGGCGGACCGGAAGTACGTCCAAGCGCATGGCCCAAGACTCGACTCAGCTTATTCGCGAGGCGAGACTTCTTGCGGGATGTCTTGATCGAGCAACGCGCGCGTTGCTTTCATCAGTGCACTCAACGTAAACGGTTTCGTCAGGCACGCGTGGGCGCCCGCAGAAAGAAAGTCGATTGGAGCGCACTCGGGATTGCAGGTGCTGAGCACGCGCATCGCCGGCTGAAGCTCGTGAAGCGTGCGTGCCAATTTTTCCCCTTCGCTACCAGGGGCCGAACCCATCTGCGTGATCAACAAATCGATTTTCGCGCGTCGCCGGCGCGTCGCATGCAGGGCTTCTTCCGGGGAACGTTCCGCGAGCACGTGATAGCCATCGGCGGTCAAAATCCCCGCGACCATTTTTCTCAAAACTTCATCTTCCTCGACGATCATCACGGTCTCGCGCCCGCGCGTGCTCGGGAGGGAAGGAAGCGGCGAGGCAATCGGCTGCGCTGGCTCGCGGACTTCCGGTAGAAAAATTTCAAAGGCAGCTCCTTGGCCTTCTGCGCTATTCACCAAGATAAAGCCGCCGCTTTGTTGAACCACGCCATAGACCAAGGCCAAGCCGAGGCCGGTGCCTTTGCCTTGTTCTTTGGTCGTGAAGAACGGTTCGAAAAGATGAGCTTTCGTTTCTGGACTCATCCCGCTGCCGTTGTCGGCCACGGTGAGAACCGCATAACGCCCTGGCGCCATCTCATTGGGACGGCGTTCCATGTCGGTGGTCACGTCGCGTAGAGCCGTCGTGATGGTCACGCGGCCGCCATCTTCTAAAGCGTCGCGCGCGTTAATCGTTAAGTTTAACAACACTTGCTGCAACTGCCCAGGATCCACCCGCACGTTCACCATCTGCGAATCGAGTTGCAGTGTGAGCGACTTCTTTGGTTTGAGCAGGCGCCCCAAGATTTCGGCGTTGTCTCTCACAATGTGGTTTAGGCTAACCACCTTTGGATTCAAAGCCTGACGCCGGCTGAACGCGAGGAGCTGACGCACCAGGGTCGCGGCTTTCTGACTAGCTTGGTGAATCTCTTCCAGCTCGTGCGCGGCTTGGCGCATGACACCGCGTTTGGCGGCCATGATTTCGCAGTAGCCGTTAATCACGGAGAGAAGATTGTTGAAATCATGCGCCACACCGCCGGCGAGTCGTCCGACCGCATCGAGTCGCTGCGAGTGGAGCAGGGCGTCCTGCAGTCGCCGTTTCTCCGTCAGGTCGCGGTAGGTCGCGACAATGTGGGTGATGCGCCCTTTTTCGTCGGAGACCGGACTGTAGTTCCACGCCGAATACACAGGGCCGCCGTCTTTCCGCGTGAGATAACCCTCGTCGCTGAAGACGGTGGCGGCTTGCAGCTTCGAGGCCCAGCGCTGAAGCCGGTTGAGATTATTTTTTTCCGCGTGGAGCATGGCGGCTCCCCGACGGCGCAATTCCGCGACGGTGAAACCGGTCATCGCGCAAAAACTCTCGTTGGCGAAAATCACTTTCAGTCCGGTGCGAGTCCATCGCCGCCCAAGAATCACCAAGCCTTCGCTCTGCGCATGCACAGCTGCCGCTAAGAGCGGCGCGGGAGGCGGCCGATCTCGCGCGTCGCGTGCGTCGGGCAGCGCGGTGAACGGCGGTGTTGAGTGGAGGTAGCGCACAGAAATCCGTTACGGCGCGAGTCGTTCGACGACCCACTCTGTCTTTTCGCGTCGATATCTCAGACGATCATGCAAACGGCTGCGACGTCCTTGCCAAAATTCCACACTTTCAGGGATCACTCGATATCCGCCCCACTGCGGAGGTAACGGTACCTCTTGACCCGCATATTTCGCCTCGAGCTGTTTCATTGCATCTTCGAGCAATTTGCGGTCTGCCAAAATCGAACTTTGCGGCGACGCCCATGCGGCCAGCTGACTGAGACGAGGACGTCCGTGAAAATACGCGTCACTCTCCTCGCGAGTGACTTTGATGACAGAACCTTCTACGATCACCTGGCGCTCGATCGGATACCACGGAAACAACAGTGTCGCGTAACTGTTTTCTGCAATCTCCCGACCTTTGCGACTTTCATAATTCGTATAGAAAACGAATCCGCGGCCATCCAATCCTTTCAACAAGACAGTGCGTGCGGAAGGACGACCACTTTTTGTAGCGAGCGAACAAACCATCGCGCTTGGATCGGTCAACTTCGCCGCTTCTGCTTCTTGAAACCATTTTTCAAATTGGCGAAACGGATCCTTCGCTAGGTCCTTCTCAAGAAGACCAGCTAGACTGTAATCGCGTCGCAGGTCTGCAAATGGCATGGAGGCAAATTGCCCCGCTCACGACTCAGTTTCCACGGTTAAAGCACACCTTGTGTAAAAAACGGGGATTCCACTACAAAAAACGCCAGGCCCGCGACTTTCGCAATTTGTTCGACCGCTTGAAGTAAGCGAGCGGCAATTCGACATCGGGAAGTCACTTTTGACCGATCTGCGCTTTCATTTCGGCCGGAATTTCGAAGAATCGGGACATGACCACGCCTGCTAGCTACCTCGATGCGCATGGCGCCGAGTTGATCACGCTGCTTAGGCGGTTGGTGAGCGTTCCGACAATCAATCCCCCTGGCCAAGACTACGAGAGGATGACGCAGTTGCTGCTTCGAGAGATGGCGCTTTCTGGCCTGAAGGCGCAGCGCTTCCAAATCAGCCGCGGCCTCCTGCGGAAAACGTTGCCCCGCGACCAATGGAATTTTCCCCGCTACAACGTGCTCGGTCGATGGCGTGAAACAGCCGCGCGCCGAACGCTGCACTTCAATGCGCATTATGACGTCGTCCCAGTATCAGGAAACTGGAGACACGTTTCGCCGTTCAGCGGAACGGTTGACGGTCCGTGGATCTACGGTCGCGGGACCGCGGATATGAAAGGGTCGGTGGCAAGCTTGTTGATAGCTTTGCGAGCGCTTCGCGCGACAGGCGCTCGGCCTCGCATGAACGTGGAAGTTTCCTTCACGGCGGACGAAGAAACTGATTCAGCTCTAGGGACCGATTGGCTGGTTCGCCACGCGCCGATCTCGCCGGATTTCGCGGTGGTGATGGAAGGCGGCGAAGGCCCGTCGATTTGTTGCGGTCACAATGGCGTGGTGTGGCTGGAAGTCGTCGTCCACGGCAAGGCCGCGCACGGTTCGCGACCCGAAACCGGCATCAATGCCCTTGAGAAAATGTCCGCCCTGGTTCTCGCCTTGGACGACTACAAGCGACGTCTCGGCGCGAACAAATTCCTTTCGCCGGACGGTCGCATGATGGTTCCCACCTTGAATCTCGGCGGCGTCTTTTCGTCTGGGCCCGGAGGAAAAATCAACACGGTTCCAGCCGAGGCCCGCTTCTCGATCGATCGCCGCGTGCTCGCCAACGAAACCGTGGCCGACGCCGAAAAAGACCTCCGCGAGTTTCTATCAGGCGCCGCCTCGAAGATTCCTTCATGCCGCATCTCGGTGAACAAAGTTTCGGAAAACCATTCCTGTTTTTCCGATCCCAGTGACGCCTTTTTCAGCACGATGCGTGACATCGTTAAACGGGTTCGCCGCGCGCCGGCCAAGTTCACAGTGTCGTCGGGTTTCAACGACATGTTTTTTTTCGCCCACCATCTCAAAATACCCACGCTGGGTTATGGGCCGGGCGGCGAAAAACTCCATGCCGTGGATGAGTGCGCCCGCGTGAGCGACTTGGTGCGGACGGCCAAAGTCTACGCGCAACTGCTGCTCGAATTCGACGGCGAGAAAAGCTAAAAATCTACCGTCCCTCCCGCCGAAGTGGGAAAAGCTTCTGGCAGAGCAAGCGACACGTTGCAACCTGCACCGCGATTCCGTGGTGAACTCGGCGCACCCTTGGAGGTCTATGCGCCTATGGCTTGGCGCATCGAACGTTTTCTGATCCGCGGAGAGATCGACAACCGTATCCGCGATCGTGTTACAGGACGGCTCTGGTTCGCGGGTCGCGCCGAACCGATCGAGCTGGAACTGTATGGTAATGCGCGTCGCGATCTGGCGGGGCGGCGGTTGGAGTTTTCTAACCCGAAACCGCGGCCCGGCTTGGCGGATAATTTCGCGACGCAGCAAATCGGCGTCGTCAGCGAATTCACCGGCTCGCGAAAAGTTCGGGTTCCCGACATCCAACTCGATGACGATCCGGCTCACGGCCAATACCGCGCATCGGTCAGCTGGCATGGCGGCAACGCGCTTTATCTTGAATGGTTTAGCCTCGCGAGTGGTCGTGTCATCCTGCAGTCGACGGACTATGTGCTCACGATCGATCCTGATTCGCGTTGGGACATGACGGACGAAGAAGAAAAACTTCAACGCATTGCACACGCACGCGCGATCGAGCTTTTTAATCGCGAGATCGAATTCCTTTCTACTACAGACGAAAACGTGCGCAAAGACGAGTCGGAGGAAATGGACTCCGTATTCAACGCGCCCGTCGATGAAATGTTTCCCGACGATGAGCGCACCTTCGAATTTGAACGGGGCGAGGACGATATTTCGGAAAAACTGGCGGACGAGATCGATCGTCGTGAAAACGTTGAAGACGATTTGTTAGACGAAAGCATCGCCGAGGAAATTCCTTCGGCGCGCGAACTTGTCGATCCGCCACAACCTGGACTGCCGCCGTTGGTCGCGAAGGCGCGCGAGTTGACCGTGCGCGTGCTGAACGAAGTTGAAAAAAATCGCTGGGCTCCGCCGACGCCATGCATGCATCCGGTGATCGACATGGTCTCTTCGATTGCGAAAGCCGGTGGGAAAATTTCCAATGCGCTCACGGGCGCGGATTGGCCGCCACTGGTCCAAGAATGTGGCGAGTGCATCGTCGCCCTGCGGCAAGCTTCGGCGTTGTTGAGCAGTGCAACGCTGGCAGCCGATTTTTGCCGCGAAGCGAATTTGGTTCCGCGGGCCTGGCTGCGGAAACTGGAGACAGATTTGCTGGCGCTTCGCGGTGACACCGATGACTTGATCGCGCATCTGCGTGATCGGCTGGCTCGCGGTTTTGACTAACCACCGTAGTTAATCCGGCTATTTTCCGTCGGGTTCGATCTGGTCTTGCGTCGCGTCGAGCCAGACCAGAATTTGTTTTTTAACGTCTGCGGTGAGCCGAGATTTTGGATGTATCAGTCGGTACGACAGCAGCGGCATGTCGCTGCTGTCGATTTCCTCGTACGATTGCTCGAGTTTACGGGCCGCTCGTTTGGGTTCGTAGCGCCCGAATTCGGAAAAGTTGAGATGATCTTTGCCCTCGGAAATGTGCCGTCCGACCCACCATGCGACTGGCTGAATGTTGTCATACCACCAGTAGCGCGTGTTGTCCGAGTGGCAGTCGTAGCACGATTCGCGAATTGCGTTTTGAACTGTGGCGGGCGCCGGATATTTTGCGAAAAGATCTTCGGGTGAGGTGCGTGCGCTTTCGTTGTGTGACGTGTGCACAAGCTGAAGGCCGACGAGCACGAGCACGAGGACGGCGAAAAAGATGCGAAGGACGTTCACGCTGTAAAAGGAAGCTTAGGAACGGCAGATTTGGGCGGTTTCGAATGGAGGCAAACTTTGCGAGGCAAGGCTACTGGAACCTTGTTTTTGGAAGCAAGCTGGAGATGTGTACGAAAACATTGACAATACTAAATTACATTAATACTTTTCGTCATGGCAATGGAGGCGACGGTTTTTTGGCTGGGCGATTTGCGTTGGACGCGAAATGATTTTTGTCGTGGCTGGTATATTTCTGGCGCGACCGGCAGCGGAAAGACGGAGGCGATCAAGCTGATTATGCACCAATTGTGCCGCGTCGAAAAAGACTGGGGAGGCCTCTTCATTGATGAGAAAGCGTTCTTCGTCGACGAGGTGATTCCGATTTTGGCGCATCACGGTCGCGCCGACGACGTGCGTGAATTGCGAACGCGACCAGAGGACGGGGCGGCGGATTGGCGACCGCCCTTTCGTTTCAATATTCTGGGAGACGAACGCGTGCGCACGTCTCAGTACGTCGACGCGATTTTGATGGTGGCCGAGGCCATCGCGACGGGCACGTCTGATCAGAGTTTTTTTAAAACTCAGGCCGGCCTGCATATCGGAGCGGCAATTGATCTCTTTCGTGGACTTCGCGAATGGCAACAGGCCATCGGCGTTCCCGCCGGCCGACGCGTGGCGCCAACTTTGCGCGGTGTGTACGAGATTCTCACCAGCGAAGAAGACTTTGAGCATCTCGTTCGCGTACGTGTGCCGGTGCTGGTGCCAAATCCGGCGGGTGACGCGAACGGATTCGTGCCGAACTTTCGAGGAGCCGAGCCGACGACATTGATTCAGGCGCTCGATCATTTCTCAAAACGTTACTGGAACGTTCGCGCGCAAGAGCAGTTGGAAGGCATCAAAGGTACGATTTCCAATTACCTGAGATGGTTCGTGGACGATGCGATCCACGAGGTGTTCGGCGCGGAGCAGGCGAACTTCACGATGAGCTGCATGGACGAGGGCAAACTGATTTGTTTGTCCTTGCCGCAGCGGTACGCGATCGAGCGTCGCTATCTGTGCGCGCTGCTGAAAGTCCTCGCGTACTCGCATGCACGAGCGCGAACCCCCGCAACCAGGCGCTATAACTTAATGGTAATTTGGCAGGACGAAGCGCAGCGTTTCATTCTGCCGATCGACGGGGACGTGGACATTTTGCGGCAATTTCAGGTCACCACGGTGATCTCCACGCAATTTCGCGGGCAGCTCGAGAAGGCGTTGCGCGGCCGCGAACAAGCCGCACCGATCATCGGCAATCTTCGCAATCGCGTGATCCTCCAGGCTGCCGATGAAGACTGCGCCGAAGAATCGGCGAAGCACATCGGTCGCGGTGTGCGTCGCAAACGTAGCACGACGAGCGGACACGACGGCAGCCGCAGCGTAACGACAAACGAGGAGATCGTGTATTTGGTGGAGCCTTACCAACTTCGCATGCTGCCGAAATTCGTGGCCGTGTTTTGTCACGCTGGCGGCGCACACCGCGTGTGGCAGTTTTCGCCGATGGATGAAGGCGGCGAAGTGCCGCCGTGGTTTCCTGCGCTGGCGATCCCCGCGATGAAATGGAAAATGCTTTTCCGAAAACGCGGCCCGGTCTTCTGCGACTTTCCCCCGCCGAAACGTTTTATTCGTTAAGAATTCGAAAGGTTGTCGTATTTGATTTGGTAATACGGCGCGGGGAAGATGATCAGGCGGAAAGAAAATATGAGGCGGCCCGCCGCGGGGAGCGCTCGAGCCCACTTTTCGGCGCTCAGCTCTGCTCGGAAAAACCTCTCGCGCTCACGTCCGTACACTCGTGTTGCCGCTTCAGGTCATCCCATACTTTTTCCGCTTCCGATAAAGCGTGGCTTGGTCAATACCAAGGGTTAGGGCGGCTTCGATCAAACTGGGGGCGTGGCCGAGCACGCCGCGGATGTGCGCTTCCTCGATTTGATCGAGTGAGAGTGGCGAGCCGATGCGCGGTCCGTCGTCGCCGTTGGCCGATAAATTCGGTCCGCCTCGCACCTGCGAAGGAAGATCGGCCGCGCTGATTTTGTCTTTCGGCGTGAGAATCACCGCGCGCTCGATTGCGTTGCGCAGCTCGCGCAAATTTCCTGGCCAGCTGTAAAGCAGCATCGCTTGCGCCGCGTCTTCCGTGAAGCCGCTGACGGCGCGTCCGCACTGTCCGGCGAAATGGCGCATGTAGTGCTCGGCAAATTTTAACAAGTCATTTGGGCGTGCGCGCAGCGGCGGCATCTCGACGGTGATCACGTTAAGACGATAAAATAAGTCTTCGCGGAAAAGCCCTTCGGCGACGCGTTGTTTCAAATCGCGATTGGTCGCCGCGACGATGCGGACGTCGGCCTTGCGCGTGACGGTTTCGCCGACGCGCTCGTACTCGCGCTCTTGCAGCAGGCGCAATAACTTCGGCTGAATTTCCAACGGCAAATCGCCGATTTCGTCGAGGAACAGCGTGCCACCAGCGGCCGCCTTCACTTTGCCCCAAACATCTTTCAACGCACCCGTGAACGCTCCGCGGACGTGGCCGAAAAGTTGACTTTCCAATAATTCTTTAGAGAGGGATGGGCAGCTGACGGTGACGAACGGTTTATCGGCAAGTTGGCTATGCGAGTGAAGTGCTTTCGCGGCCACGCTTTTGCCGGTGCCACTTTCGCCGAGAATCAAAACCGATGCCGGCGACTTCGCCGCGCGTATCAGTACATCCATGACACGCTTCATCGCCGGCGTGTCGAAATCGAACATCGGCTCCAGCGTTTGCGCCTGGGTTTCTTCGACCTCTTGCTTGAGACGCTCGATCTGGCGATCCATCTGCGTGAATCGCTGCAAGCGCGCAAGCACGGCGTGGAATTGCTCACGCGTGAATGGTTTCTCGAGAAAATCCACCGCGCCCAGATGCAGTGCTTGCACCGCCGTCTTCACGCTGCCTTGCGCGGAAAACATCACCACGGGCAAATTCGGCCGCAGCTTCAAAATCTGCGGCAAAAGCGTCAGGCCATTTTCGCGCCCCAGATTTAGGTCAAGCAGGACGGTGTCGAACGTGTCCTCGCGTAGGCACGAGAGCGCGACTTCGCCGTTGGCGGCGCTTTCCGCGTAGTGACCATCGTCTTCAATCAGCAAGCAGGTCGCTTCGCGAAAGACTTTATCGTCGTCGATAACAAGGAAGTTCATGAATTCTCCATCGCAGCAGGGGGCAGGCGGACAAAAAAAGCGGCACCTTGGCCGGGTTCACTTACGCACTCGATCTGGCCTTCCATCGCGTCCAGCAGTTTTTTCACGATGCTAAGTCCGAGACCAGTTGAGGGTTCACCGGCCGTTGACATCGCGCTGAGGCGTTTGTAGCGGCGAAACATCTCCGCGTGATCTTGCGCCGTGAAGCCCGGACCTTCGTCGCGTACGACGCATTGAAAGCTAGTTTTTTCTGAAGTCGGCTCGACGCGGACCCAAATTTTTTTCTCGGGCGGGGAAAACTTCACCGCATTCGAGATAAGGTTATCGAGAACTTGTTCCAACGCGGCGCGATCTGCGCGCACGAAGGCGCTTTCCGTTTCCGATTCCCACTGCACCTGAATGCTTTTTTCCGCGGCAATATCCGCGTATTGCCGCGCAACCTTTGAAGACAAACTCGCGAGACAGACGGATTCTGCGTGAATCGTCAGTCCACGATCCGCAGACGAGTTCGCCAAAAACTGGCGCACGAAAGCCAGCATCTGGCTCGTGCTCGTGAGAATGTTTCCCGACATCCGCTTGAGCGACTTATCGCCGAGCGTGCCCGAGCGATCGTGCAGCAATTGCGCGGTCATCTGCATTCCACCCAAATGGTTTTTCAAATCGTGGGTGAGAATGCCGAGCAGTTCGTCTTTGTCTTCGGCCAATTGGCGCAGACTGTCGCGCGCGGCCTTGAGCGCAAGATGCGTGCGCACACGCGAGATCAATTCCGCCGGATTGAAAGGTTTCGTCACGTAGTCCACGCCGCCGCCCTCGAGTGCGCGTACGATCAGCTGCTTATCATCGGCCGCCGAGAGGAAAATGATGGGGATTTCCGCGCCCGGTGTGGCCTCAATAATTTTCCGACAGACCTCAAATCCGTCCATGCCAGGCATCAATAAATCCAGCAGTACGAGGTCAGGCCACTTCGATGCAATACGTCGCAACGCCTGGTCGCCACTGGTCGCGGGCACGATTGTGTAGCCGAGTTCGCCCAAAATATTCCCTACCACGCGCACGTTAGCCTCTTGGTCATCGACCACCAAAATGCGTGCTGCTGCGGATGTATTCGTCGTCACAGTACAGAACTTAAGCGTCGACCGGTGTGGTCCGAGTCGCGGCGATTTCGCTTTCGAGCGATTTGATCAACTCAGGAAAACGCCCGAGTTGTTCTTCGATTTTAACCGCCGCGTAGGTGTCGGCGGCCGAGAAAAGTACTTCCGCGTAATCACATACCGCTGGGCAGCCACGATTTTTCCCTGCATTCAAAAGTTGCTGAGCGAACTCTTTCGTTTCGCCAATCGCCCCGCTGTCACGCACACGCGGCCAATCGCCGCGCTCCATTTTTTTCAGCGCGATCAGCAACTCCGGCCATTGTGCGGGGTTGGCCGCCATCTTTTTCACACCGTTGTTCAGCGAGATCCCTGAGGTAGTGCGCCGCGGGAGAAAAATTCCCAGCTGGCGAAATAACATCGAGCGCGTGAACGGTTTTCTCAGATAGCCCGCAAAAATCCCCCGCAGCCGGTGTTCATCTTCTACCATGCTCGACGCAGTCACCGCGATCACCGGCAGCGTTTCGCACCCCGGAAGTTTGCGAATCTCCGTCAATGCCGTTTGACCGTCCATCTCCGGCATGCGGATGTCCATCAGGACAACGTCGGGGCGTTCGGTGCGCACCGCGTCGACCGCCTCGCGTCCATTAGTTGCGAACCGCACGCGGTGATGCGTGCCGTCGAAAGTGCTGCCGAGCAGATTGCGGTTCACTGCATTGTCATCGACGACGAGCAAGTTAGCCGACGTGAGATCGTTGAAATCGATAACTTCGTCCGCGCTCGACGTGTTTGCGAGCGGCAGGCGGCTCGAAATCACGACTTCATTTAAGCGTATTCGGAAAGTGGATCCATGGCCGAGTTCGCTCTCCACTTCGACCACGCCATTCATTCGCTCCGCGAGGCGTTGCACAATGCTGAGACCGAGACCCGTGCCTTGCTGCTCGAACGGGCGGCTCGTGTCTACTTGCACGAACGGTTCGAAAATTTGCTCCTGTTTTTCCTTGGGGATACCGACGCCGGTGTCCTGAACTTCGAAAATCAACGTTCCCAAATTGCGCGTTTCAGGATGCCATTCCCACAACGTGCGGATGGTTACGCTGCCGCGCTCGGTAAATTTGACTGCGTTGCCCACCAGGTTGATGAGCACCTGGCGTAGTCGCGATCGATCGATCATCAACGCATGCGGCATGTCGGGTGCGACCGCGCAGTCGAGTTTCAGATTTTTCTTCGCGGCTTGTTGGCTAAAAACTGTCAGCAGAAACGCGCCGAATTCGCGGACGTCGGCGGGCTCGGGATGAAGCTCCAGCATGCTCGCTTCGATCTTCGATAAATCCAAAATATCATTGATCAACTGGAGCAGAGACTGTGCAGCGTCGTTAATCGAACGCGCTTGCGTTCGGCTGCGACCACCGGACGGAAGTTCAGCCATGAGCAGTTCGCTAAAGCCGAGAATCGCGTTCATCGGAGTGCGAATTTCGTGGCTCATGTTGGCCAGAAAAGTGGTCTTGTCCTG
>FTDT01000111.1_pt1 | contig 17749 bp, 21 predicted proteins | sample 1640021 | NCBI WGS metagenome assembly FTDT01 (sample SAMEA3914869, study PRJEB12502) | metagenome | biome: forest; material: soil | place: USA | collected 2012-03-12 | depth 0.1 m | reverse complement strand
GCACGACGAACCAGCCGAAGGTCTTCCGCCGGGAGCGCGGAAATCCTGTTCGCCGTCCTTTTTAGCGCGAGCGAAGCTCGCCAAATCTGTTTCGTATTTAACGCAGCGGGTAGACAAACACTTTCCCCGATTAATCAGCACGACCTGAGGCCGAGGAAGTGCGAGGCGGAGAGGATGTCCGCGGCTCCCGGCGGCGGGCTCCGGCTTTTTAGTGTTGGCGGAACTTCTACGCCACTACACCCGCCGCTACGTTCACGAAATTCCGATAAATCTGCAGACCCTTTGCCTGACTTTTTTCCGGGTGAAACTGCGTTGCGAAACAACGACCGCGGCCAATTGCTGCGGTGAACTCGCCACCGTAGTCACACACCGCCAAAACCAGCGACGGATCGGAGGACACACAATGATAGCTGTGCACGAAATAAAATGCTTCGCCTTCCTCGCGAAGATTTTCGCGCAAAGGCGAATTCGGCTGAACAAACCGAACCCCGTTCCAGCCCATGTGGGGAATCTTGAACGACGCCGGCCGTTTGAATCTCTGGACGCGTCCGCGGAAGACGCCAAGGCCGGCAACATCCCCTTCTTCCGAGAATTCGAACAATGCTTGCATACCCAGGCAGACACCCAGAAACGGACGATCCGCCGCGATCCATTCCGCCACCGAACGATCGAGTCCTGACTGGCGCAGCGCGGCCACACAATCCCGCAACGCGCCGACCCCCGGCAGCAATAAACCATCCGCGTCGCCGAGATCATCCGGCGTCGCGATCGGAACCGGTGTCGCACCTACATTTTCCAGCGCCTTAGTGACGCTGCGCAGGTTACAAATACCATTATCAATAACGGCAATCCGCGGTGACATAGACGGCTAACCTCCATCATCTCCGCCGGACTGGCAAGTTCGCACCGTCCGGCGGAGTGGACTGGATTGAACTGCTAATAATAACGCGAGCGCTCCGCGTGGGGAGCGGCGTCTCGCAGAAAACTAAATCAACCCCTTCGTCGACGGGAGTTCATCCCCGGTCCGGGCATCGATCTGTGTGGCGACATCTAATGCGCGCGCGAGGCCTTTGAAAATCGCCTCGGCGACGTGGTGCGGCTCCTCGCCGTAGATCAACTGGACGTGCAAGTTTGCACCCAGTGCATTGCTGAAGGCGCGACAAAATTCCTTCACCAGGACGATGTTGAAATCGCGCACAAACATCGTCGGCGCGACGGCATCATACACCAAGTGCGGACGGCCACCGAGATCCACCACCACGCGCGCGAGCGACTCGTCCATCGGCAGCAGGAAAAATCCGTAGCGCCGAATGCCGCGCTTTTCGCCGAGCGCCTTCTTGAAAGCTTCGCCTAAAACAATGCCGACGTCCTCAACCGTGTGGTGATAATCGACCGCGACATCCCCCACACATTTCACCTCCAGATCGAAAAGTCCGTGCTTCGCGAACAAGGTCAGCATGTGATCGAAAAACGGGGCGCCTGTATCGATCACAGATTTCCCGTGACCATCGATCGACAACGTCAGGGCGATGTCGGTCTCGGCGGTTTTCCGCTTCAGCGTTGCAGTGCGTTCTTGCGCCATAGCTCGAGGGATTCGTTGACGGCGAGCATTTCGTCGTCGGTGCCGACGCTGATGCGCAAGAACGAAGCGGTCAAGGGATGACTCGGAAAGTAACGCACCAAGATGCGCCGGCTGCAGAGAAAATCGTAGAGCTCTTTCGCGATCGTGGCCCCGGTTTCCCCCCGCGGCGTCTTTGGCTCGACGAAGAGAAAATTCGATTCCGACGGATACACAAACCAGCTGAATTTCGCGCTCCATTCGCTGGCATAGTAGTCGCGCGTGTCTTTTAACTTCTCGATAATGCCCTCGTAATACCCTTCATCCTGCAAAGCCGCGATCGCACCGGCTTGGGAGAGGCGATTGACGTTGTAGCTATCACGCACGCGGTCGAGCAGCTCGATAATTTTCCGATCTGCCAATGCGTAACCAACGCGAAGCCCCGCGAGCGCGTACGCTTTCGACAAGGTGCGCACGACCACGAGGCGCGGATATTTCGCCAGCAGGCCGACGGCATTGTGCCGCGCAAAAGGCGCGTACGCTTCATCGACCACGAGTACACCCTGGTACCGTTTCAGGACTTCTTCGATTTGAAGATTTGAAAAACCCACGCCCGTTGGCGCATTAGGAGACGTTAGAAAAAATATCGGCGCTGATGAGCCAGCGATTTGTTCGATGGGTAACGTCATCGCACGATCAAACGCGATCGTCTCCATCTTGCCGTCCTGCATCGCTACCAAAACCGGATACAGTGAATAACTCGGGAATAACGTCCCGGTCGGAACAACGCCGCTCGGAGTAGTGCCCGCAAAGAGCCGGACGAGTAAATTTAAAATGTCGTCCGACCCGTTGCCGATACAGACATTTTCCTCGCGCAAATCATGATGTCGCGCGACCGCCAGGCGCAGCGGAGAACTCTTTGGGTTCGGATACAGCCGAAGCGACGCCCCTTGGTCGTGCAACTCCGCCACGATCGCCTCCGCGACCTGCGGGCTAGGCGGGTACGGACATTCGTTCGTGTTCAGTTTAATCCACCCGGTATCCGTAGGTTGGAGACCAGGCGTGTAAGCATGCAACTGCGCAACATGCGGCAAAACAAGTTCGTCGACGCGGGACATGGGGGATGAGTCCACCACGGAGGAGAGCGCGTTGGCAACCATGATGGATTGAGGCTCATAGACGGCGTCTGCCAGAACCCGAGAGCCGGCAAACGTCTGAGGGGAGTGCGGCGGCACGACGTTGCTTTTCAAGGCGAGGCACGACTCGCCTTTTACGGCGCAGTGCAACGAGCAGTCTTACCGACAAACGCCGATCGCGCAGGCAGCCGAAGCTGCCCGTCAAAGCGGCGTCGTGCTGCCGCACTACCCTCGAACGGTACTACCCTCGAACCGCTCGCCGTGACCGCGGTTCCAAAGCTTTTTCCGCGGCAGCATCCCATCTGTGCGATGCTCGAATCCACTTAATCTGCCAAATAGACCTACGGCCTTCCCCGCCTACTTCACGCGCACCGAGGCAGACTTTCCGTGCGCGTCGAGCTTTTCCATCGCGGCAAAAGCTGCCACGACTTCGTTTCCCTTCACCACGCTTTTCGCGTCGTACTGAATCAAACTCGTGCGTCTCAGAAATTCGGATACGCGCAGTCCGCTAAAGAATCGTCCCGTTCGTCCAGTCGGCAGCACGTGACTGGGACCCGCGGTAAAATCGCCCAGCGCAGTCGGCGTTTCTGCGCCAATCATGATCGCACCTGCAGTGGTAATTTCTTTGACCAACTTCTTAACCGCCGACTCCTTGACCATCAACTCAAGGTGCTCAGGGGCTACATAGTTGGCGATCTCCACCGCTTCGCTTAACGACTCAACTTGTACCGCGAGAAACCCGTCGTTCAACACGCGCTGCGTTTTTTCCGAACGACTCAAGCTCTTCAACTGTTGCTGGATCTCAGCGTCGATCGCTTTGATTTTTTCTTCTGACGTCGCGACCAAATAAATTTTTTCGCGACCCGAACCATGCTCCGCCTGCGCGAGCAAATCCGCCGCGGCATAGTTCGCCGGCGCAGTTTCATCCGCGATCACCATTACCTCACTAGGCCCTGGCAATGAATCGACGCCGACCGTGCCGAAAACTTGCCGTTTCGCCTCGCACACATAGGCGTTGCCTGGACCGAATACTTTATCGACCGCCGGAACGTTCGCTGTACCGTAGGTCATCGCGCCGATCGCTTGCACGCCGCCGATGCGGTAAACTTCTTGCACGCCGACGAGCGCCAGCGCGGCGAGCAAACTCGGCGCAATTTTTCCGGAAGCATTCGAAGGCGTGAACACTGCGATCTCTGGACAGCCGGCAATTTTCGCGAGCGTCGCGGTCATCAACACCGTGGACACGAGCGGCACTTGGCCGCCCGGCACGTAGAGGCCCACGCGACGAATTGGATAGTAGACTTCGCCAACCAGCGCGCCCTGCTTGTTTTTCGCCGTCCAGTCCGCTGGCACACTTTTGCGGTTAAACGCCAAGATATTCTCGTGCGCCGCTTCCATCGCTTTGCGTTCCGCGCCTGGCAAGCTAGCCAGAGCGGCCTGCAAATCCGTCGGCTTCACCAGAAATTCGCGCGCGCGCAGTTTGGCTCCGTCAAACTTTGCTGCGTAGTAGACCACGGCTTCGTCCCCGCGCGCGCGCACGTCCGCGAGAATCGCCGCCACGCTGTCGGAGATTTCCTTCGGGACGACGGCTTCGCGGCAGAAATTTGCCAGTTCGGTCTGAAACGTTTTCGAAGAGAAGCGGAGTTGGCGCACGTGAAAGAAAACCAGTTATTTCGGGACCACCAAAGGAACGCTGAAAAAATCTTCGGGAAACGCCTCATTTACCATCACTTTCTGAATGTTGATCGTAACTCTCCGGACTTCTCCGGAAGGTTCCGTATTCGAAATGACGATACGCGCCGGAAAACGAACGCCCTCAGCCCGCATCTCGCCGTCTTCGTGGATGCGGCTGCCTTGGTCCGTTTCGGTTAACAGAAGCTGGCCCGATGCCTCGTCGAAGTAACGAGCATAGACGAGACCTGGCTCATGGACGAAGGTCAGCTTGTGCGCTTTCTTGCCGTTGACGTCGGTTAGACCGTCATCGACGACGGCGCCGCCGAGTTGCTCGATTCCTTTAAAGAAAGCCAAATTCTCCCACGAGGTCGCGCGGAGCTGCTTCACCTTATCCTTTAAATACAGGATCGTCTGCCCATGATCAGGAGCCTTCGTGTCCTGGACGCGATGCCAGGCTTCGTAGTCGTCGAGCGCGATAATTTCAGTCTCTACCGGCTTCGTCAGCGTGATCCGCTGCTGAAAATCTTTTTGAAAGACGATATCGATGGGAAAGGCTTCCGAGTCGCCTTTGGCATCAGACTCCACGGTCGTGCCGACGAAATGGATCGAGTGCACCGAGTCCAACGCCCGTTCTTCGCCCAGAAACGCCCGCGCTTTCGCGATCGTCGCATTTACGTCCGCGCGCAGCGCCGAGGCCGCCAAAGCGCAACCCAGAGCCCAGGACGCGATGCAGCGGCGGTGGTTCATGATGAGACGTTAGGGAGAATCACTCCCATTCGATCGTCGCTGGTGGCTTCGAACTGATATCGAGAACCACGCGGCTGACGCCCCGCACTTCGTTGGTGATGCGGTTGGAAATCGTCTGCAGCAAATCGTAGGGCAAGCGGGTCCAGTCCGCCGTCATGGCGTCGATACTTTCGACGACACGAATCGCGATCACGTAAGCGTAGTTGCGCTCGTCTCCGATCACACCGACGGATTTCACGGGGAGAAACACACAGAACGACTGCCAAACCTTCCAATACCAACCGGAGTTCATCATCTCTTCCTGCAAGATCGCGTCGGCGTCGCGCAGGATGGAAAGTTTTTCTTCGGTGATGTCGCCGAGGACGCGCACGCCAAGGCCAGGTCCAGGAAAAGGCTGGCGCCAGACCACTTCGCGCGGCAGGCCAAGCGCGGTGCCGACGGCGCGAACTTCGTCTTTGAATAATTCGCGCAACGGTTCGAGCAACTTGAGCTTCATCCGCTCGGGGAGTCCGCCGACATTGTGGTGAGACTTGATCAACGACGCCGGATTATTACCGATCGAAACACTTTCAATCACGTCGGGGTAGAGCGTGCCCTGCCCCAGGAATTCGGCCTTGCCGATCGACTTCAGCGATTTCTCAAAAACGGTCACGAACGTGCGGCCAATAATTTTGCGTTTCTCTTCGGGCTCTTCGACGCCCTTGAGACGACGCATAAACAAAGCCGTGGCATCTTCGACACGAAGGTCGATTTTGAAGTTCCGTTTATACAGGTCGACCACGTGCTCGCGCTCCTCTTTGCGCAGCAAACCGTTGTCGACGAAAACGCAGGTCAGCTGTTTCCCGATCGCCCGGTGTATCAGCGCAGCTGCTACAGAGGAATCGACGCCGCCAGAAAGTCCAAGAATAACGCGCGATTTTCCAACTGTGTCGCGGATCTCCTGAATTTTGCGCTCGATAAAATCGCTCATCGACCAATCGCCGGTGCAGCCGCAGATGCCCATGAGATAATTGCGGATGATCTCGATGCCGCGTTCGCTGTGGAAAACCTCAGGGTGAAATTGGATCGCGTAAAACCGGTTATCGGAATTCTCGATCGCAGCGAATTCCGAATTCTCGGTTTTTGCGACCGCGTGAAAACCCTTCGGCAATTTGGTCAATTTGTCGCCGTGCGAATTCCAGACGCGGAGCGATGAGGGTATTCCTTTAAACAGCGGGCTATTTCCGCTGATTTCCAGTTTGCCAAGGCCGTACTCGCGACGGGCGCCTTTAGCGACTTTGCCTCCGAGGAAATGGCCCATCAGCTGGAGGCCGTAGCAGATGCCGAGAATCGGTATCCCTAAATCGAATACAGCGCGATCTGGATGCGGAGCCTTCTCGGCATAGACGCTTTGCGGGCCGCCGGAGAAAATGATGCCGATGACGCCATCCGCTTTTAGCTGAGCCGCTGGCGTAGCATAGTGATAGATCTTCGAGTAGACCTGGCACTCCCGGATTCGGCGGGCGATGACCTGGGTAAATTGAGACCCGAAATCGAGAACAGCGATCGTCTGCGGCATTTGGAAAGGTTAATCAGAACAAATTGCCCCGCCCGTCCGCAAGAGCGTTTCTAGAAGAGTCGCAGCGAACCCTACTGGCAGCGCGGGCGCCCCCGCCCGCGGCTCGCCATTTTATCCCTAGCCCACTAATTGCTAGGGCGACAGGCAGCATACCTCATCTAGAAGCCGAACCTAAAACGAATGCGTGGGGCATGCGCCATAGCAAGGCGGGCGAGCCGCCCGCGCTCCCCAGTAAAGGCGCTCGGGGCCAAAAATTACGCCTCAAAACCTCAGCCGCGCGTTCTCGTGCCCGCAGTTCGGACACTTGCAGAGGTCAGGTCTGCCGGCGGCACCATAAATCGTGTGACAACGAACACAGCAGAAGGTGGATTTTCTGCGCGCGTGTTCGAAGAGCGCATAGTCGCGGCGATCATAATAGGACCAAAGAGCCAAAAAAACCGCGGCGACAAGAAAGCTGAATACAGCCGCGGCGGTGACGAGGTCCATTTATTTACTCTGCGACCCACGGGCACCCTGACAAGGCTGCGATTGGGTGGAGTCGTGTTCGTGAGAACGCGGAGGTGTTCGCCAGTTCAACGCGAAATCCCCGCATTCTCGCGAACGCGGATATAATCAAATCGAACTGAGATTGGATCGACGTCAGGACGTGTCGTTGCGGTCGTGGTACTCGAGTGGAATTCTAGAAAAAAACAAAAAGCGCCGGACCCTTGCGAGTTCGGCGCTTCTAAAGCTGACCTGTCCTTGGAAAACTTAAGCTTTGCCTTCTTCCGGAGCGGGAGCGGTTTCAGTTGCTTCCGCAGCGGTAGCGGCTGCTTCGGTCGGCTCGCTCTTCTTGCCCTTGCCGGAAGCCTTACGACGGGACTTCTTGTAACCCGTATCTTCGGCCTTCACGAATTCGATCAGGGCGATTTCAGCAGCGTCGCTCTGACGAGCGCCCAGCTTGTAGATGCGGGTGTAACCGCCGTTACGGCTAACGAACTGTTCGACCTTCTCATTGAAAAGCAGCGTAACCGCGTTTTCATCGCGCACATCGCGCAGAGCGAGACGGCGAAGATGCAGAGCGTCCTTTTTCTCGGAGGCCGACTTAGCGCGTTTCGCTTTCGTGATGACCTTCTCGATGAAAGGACGAAGCGCTTTCGCTTTTGTAAGGGTGGTCTGGATACGTCCGTGTGTGATCAGCGATGCTGCGAGATTCGACAGCATAGCTGCGCGGTGCTCGCGCGTGACGCCCAGGGAAGAGTGATGTTTATTATGGCGCATGTTGGAAGGCTCCCGTGAACCACTCGAGTCGCGCAAAAGCGCGGTGCCTTGCGGCGGAGACGAGTGGCGCTGGATTAGAGAGCGTTGTTTTTAGATCGGTTAAGCGCGGGTGCGCGTTTAGGCATCCTTCTTCGTATCGAGCAGTCGCTCGTCGAACTTCATGCCGAGGGACAAGCCGAGAGCTTCGAGCTTTTCCTTGATTTCGTTGAGAGACTTTTTGCCGAAGTTACGGTACTTCAGCATCTCTTGCTCCGTCTTCATGGCGAGTTCGCCGACGGTCGTGATGTTCGCGTTGTTCAAGCAGTTGGCCGCACGAACCGAGAGTTCGATTTCGTTGACGGACATGTTGAGCAACTTACGGAGCTTGTTCTGCTCTTCGCTGACTTCGCTCTGCTGGCTTTCGAACTCATAGTGCTCGTCGCTGACGCGATCGAACACATCAAGATGGTGCTTGAGAATCGACGCGCACTGTTTCAGCGCGTCGTCCGGCGTGATGCGACCATCGGTCCAGATTTCGAGAATCAACTTATCATAATCGGTGATCTGGCCGACGCGGGTGTTTTCGACCGCGTATTTGACCAAGCGAACTGGGCTGAAGAGCGAGTCGATCGGAATGACACCGATAGCCTGGTCTTCTTTCTTGTTCTGCTCGCCGGGATAGTAGCCACGGCCGGTCTTGATTTCGATTTCTGCTTCAAAAGCGCGCTGCTTGTCGAGCGTGCAGATGACTTGATCCGGATTGATAATCTGGATGTTGGCATCGGCTTGGATGTCAGCCGCGGTGACGGGACCTTCTTTGTTCACGCGGATGGACAGCGTGATCGGGTCGCGTTTCGTGGAGACGATGAGAACCTTTTTCAGGTTCAGAACGATATCGGTGACGTCTTCAACGACGCCGTCGACACTTTGGAATTCATGATTCACGCCCTCGATTTTGATCGAGGAGATAGCGGAACCTTCGATGGAGCTGAGCAGTACGCGACGCAGCGAATTTCCGATCGTGTGGCCGTAACCGGCTTCGAAGGGCTCCGCGATAAACTTTGCGTATGTCGGGGTGGAACCCTCTTCAACCTTAGTAAGCTTGGAAGGAAGTTCGAACTTTCCGAGACGTTTGGGCATGGCGATGACGCTAAATTAAATGAAAGGAATAGAGGACGCCAACAGCGCTTAGAAGCGCGAGTAAAATTCAACGATTAATTGCTCGTTGATGCCGGGTTCCATCTCTTCGCGGGTCGGCAAACGATTCACCGTTGCTTTGAAAGCTTCGGCGTTGAGCGTGAGCCAGCCTGGAACATTCCGGCTGCGGTTCTCTTCAAGATAACGCGTGGCCAGCTGGCGAGAGCCAGTTGCGTTGCGCACTTCGATCTCGTCGCCGGGCTGCACATTGTAGCTGGCGATGTCGACCTTGTGTCCATTAACGCGGATGTGGCCGTGATTGACGAATTGGCGAGCTGCCGCGCGGGTTTTTGAAAAACCGAGCAAGTAGACAACGCTGTCCAAACGGGTTTCGAGCAATTGCAGGAAACGCTCGCCGGTGACGCCACGCTCACGCTTGGCGTTTTCGAAAACGCGGCGGAACTGGCGCTCAAGCAGGCCGTAAATGTAGCGCAGTTTTTGCTTTTCGTTTAGACCGACGGCGTATTCAGAAACTTTACGACGGAGCTTCGGGCCATGTTGGCCCGGAGGGTAAGGACGCTTCTCGTACGCTTTCGTCGCGCCGAAGAGCGGCTGCGCGAAGCGACGGCTAATGCGGGTGGTTGGTCCAATATAACGAGCCATGACAGAAAAAGATTAGAGGGTTCGCTCTGTATAAATTATACGCGACGACGTTTGCGTGGGCGGCAACCGTTGTGTGGGATCGGCGTGACATCGATGATCGAGCTGATTTCGAGACCGATCGCTTGAAGAGCGCGGATGGCGGAATCACGACCGAGGCCGGGACCGCTGACGCGAATGACGATGTCCTTCAAACCGTGCGACATCGCATTGCGAGCCGCATCTTGAGCGACCACCTGGGCGGCGTAGGCAGTGGACTTACGCGAACCGCGGAAGTTGCACTTACCTGCGCTGGACCAAGCGATCACTTGACCCTTTTGGTCGGTGATAGAAACGATCGTGTTATTGAACGATGCAAGGATGTTCGCTACGCCCGACGTGACGTTCTTCGAGCCCTTGGCTTTGCGAACTTTGATCGTGCCCAATTCTTCTTTGAGCAAATCTTCAGCGGTGGGCTGTTTGGCCACGCCGCCGATCAGTTCAACGGGCTTTTCCGGAGCCGCCGGTGCACCCTGAGCGGGAGCAGCGGTCGGCGCGGCGCCTTCAGCACCTTCTTTTTTTGCGGGCTTATCGCCAGCGGGAGCTTTTGGAGCACGCGCCTGCTTTTCAGCGGCGGGAGCTTGGGTGGCGGCGCCAGCGGCAGCCGGAGCGGCTTCCTTCTTGGGAGCCTTTTTGGGAGCGGACTTTTCTTCAGCCATGGCGATAATTATTCAGCTTTCTTGGCCACACCCACGGTCTTGCGGGGGCCTTTGCGCGTGCGCGCGTTCGTGCTCGTGCGTTGACCGCGCACAGGAAGACTGCGGCGGTGGCGGACGCCACGGTAGCAGTTGATTGCCTGCAAGCGCTTCAGATTGCCGGTGATCTCGCGGCGCAGATCGCCTTCAACGACCCACTTGTGCTCGGTGATGACCTGCAGGATCTTGTTCAGTTGCTCTTCGGAAAGATCCGCGGCGCGCATGTTCGGATCGAGACCGGCTTCGGCGACGACCTGATCGGCACGGGCCGGGCCCACGCCGTAAATATAACGAAGGGAGTACGCGACTTTCTTTTTCGCGGGAATTTCTACACCGAGGAGACGAGGCATAAGTTGAGTTTAGTTCTAAAAAGTGACTGGAAAATTAAGAGGAGGTTGTGGACGTCACCGAGGACGCCGAACGACTTCCGAAAGAAGAACGAGGCACGGTCAATATTTCTGGACCGCGCTCGGAGGTGAGCACCGTATGCTCAAAATGAGCTGAGGGAGAATGGTCTGCTGTGACCACTGTCCAACCATCACTGAGCATTTTCGTGCGACCCGTGCCGAGGTTTACCATCGGTTCAATCGCGAGCGTCATTCCTGGGCGAATCAGTTCGGTCCGGCTTTTCTTGCGATCGAGGAAGTTTGGAATCTGCGGTTCTTCATGCATGTCGGCGCCAACACCGTGGCCGACCATTTCGCGAACGATTCCATATCCATGCGATTCGACGAAGCGTTGAATCGCTTCAGAAATATCGCCGATACGGTTTCCAACCACTGCTTGCCGGATGCCGGTGTGAAGCGCTTCTTCAGTCACCTGAAGGAGCTTTTCAACTTTCGAATCCACCTGCCCCACTTTCATGGTGTAGGCATTGTCGCCGACGTAACCGTTATACTCGATGACGACGTCGAGCGAAACGATGTCGCCATCCTTGAGGATGCGTTTCATCGAACCGATACCGTGAACGACTTCTTCGTTCACCGAGATGCAGCTGTAAGCGGGATAGCGCCGGGAACCTATCTGGTATCCATAACAAGCGCTGCGGGCTCCGTGCGCCGCAATTAATTCGCGGGCCGATTGATCCAAGTCATACGTCGAAATGCCAGGTTGAACGCGATCTTTCAAACGCTGTAAAACCGTGGCGGCGATCGCACACGATTCCCGCATTCGAAGAATCCCTTCTTTGCTCTTTATGGGAATCATCTCAGGACATCAAAGCCCACATTGGCAGGCCGTACGTGCGATAGTGTTCGTGAACAGGATGGTTTGCAAATCCCTCTCCGACGAGGACGCCATCAAGCGCTTCGTCGCGGGTTTCCAACCACTCATCCAACACTTTTGCTTGGAGCAACGTAGCCGGGAAGCCGATAAGGGCGAAACCCGCATCAGGTTTACGCGACCAAAACCATTTCCGCAAAAGCGCGAAAATGGATTCGTCAGGAACAGACTGACTGTTCCGAAACGCGCGTTCAGCTTTCTGGCCGATCGACGTGCGTCGCGAAATCTCCAGCTGCATCAATTCAGCGGGAGAGACGTGCTCAATATTCAAAGAACGTAATCGATTCATCAGGGATTCAGAAGAAGCGCCCAACGAACCGAGGATCAGCAGCTTTGTTTTGGCGGAGTCGCCAAACTGCGAAAAGAGGTCGGTGATGGCAGGGTGCTCTGCCAAAGTAAAGAGAAATTAATGAGCCTGGACGTATTTAATCGTCCAAGCGGCCATTCCCAAAAGAAAGAGAAACCCGAGGACCGCCCATAAACGAGCCACCGCTTTTAGATCAGCAGCATCGCCGACTGCGCCGACCGAAGCCGCGCTCCGCGAACGTACTCGGCCCTTTTTCAAGAAGCCGTCGTAGTGACGCTGCAATAGAAAGGTCTCGATCTGGCGCATCGTATCCAAGATGACGCCGATGTTGATCAGCATACCGGTGCCGCCAAAGAAAGCCGCTACGCGTTGAGGTACACTCAAGTTGAATAACAGCAAGTCCGGGATAACCGCGATAACTGTCAGAAAAATCGCACCCGCTAGCGTCAGGCGAGTCATGATGAAATCAAGGAAGCTAGCGGTAGGTTCGCCCGGACGGACGCCTGGAATATAGCCACCGTACTTCTTCAAGTCGTCCGCAATCTGAATCGGTTTGAACATCACCGACACCCAGAAATAGCTGAAGAAAAGAATCAAAATCGTGTAGCCAGTATAGTAAGTCCAGTGACCGCGGAGCAGCCCGCTGGAGAACTCAACGAGCCAGTTCCAGTGCATGGCTGCACCGAGAGAGGAGAGAATCTGCTGCGGGAAAAGCAAGATGGCGCTCGCGAAAATAACGGGCATGACGCCCGAGTAATTCACCTTTAACGGCAAGAAAGAGCTTTGGCCGCCCATGACTTTATTGCCGACGACGCGTTTAGCGTATTGAACCGGAATCTTCCGCTGTCCCTGCACAACCATGATGATACCCATGGTTACGACGAGGAATAAAATGATCATCGCAATTGCGATTGGCGGTCCAAGGCGAGCGACGCCGATCGGGGCGAAAAAGAGATGGTAGGTCGCAGCGGCAGCGCCGGGAAAATCAGCGAGGATGCCCACGGTGATCAGCAAAGAAACGCCGTTACCGATCCCGCGCTGGGTGATCTGCTCTCCCAGCCACATCAGCAGCAGGGTACCAGCCGTCATGAAGATCACTGAGGTGGTAAGAAACCACACCTTTGGCACGGTAATGATTGCTCCGTATTGCTCGATTGAATACCCAGGAAAAAGCCGCGACGGATTCTCGAGCGCTAAAATCAGGAGCGTGCCCTGTACTAGACAGATCAGCACGGTCGCATAACGCGTGTACTGAGTCAGCTTTTGACGGCCGACGTCACCTTCTTGCTGAAGGCGGGTCAATCCGGGGACGACCGCAGTCATCAATTGGAAAATAATCGACGCACTAATATACGGCATGATGCCGAGTGCGCAGATCGCGCCTTTCACCAGCGCACCGCCGGTGAACATATTATACAGCCCCATCGCGTTGCCAGCGACGCCATTGGCGGTCTGCGCGGTGAAGAAGTCCTGGAGCGGTTTCGGATCAATACCCGGCAGCGGAATATTGGCGCCGACACGCGCGACAAACAGGAGCGCGAGAGTGTAGAAAATCCGTGAGCGAAGCTCCGGAATTTTCAGCGAATTCGTGAAAGCAGAAAACACGGGTAAATCAGGTTTGTGGAAGGCACCAGCGGGGCCCGCAAAAAACGCAAATCGCGGCCGAGTGATGTCGGCCGCGAGGCGGAGTCAAAACTTATTCAGCGGCCACTTCGGCCGGAGCCGTTGCGATCGCTTGGCCACCGGCCTTTTCGATCTTGGCTTTGGCCGAGGCGGTGAATTTCGTGGCCGTGATCTTGAATGCACGGGTGATTTCACCGTCACCTAAAATCTTGATCTGCGTTTCGCCGCCACGGATCAAACCGTTTTGCGACAAAACTTCGGCCGTTACCTCATTCACGCTCGCGTCCAATTTGGCGAGATCGCCGACATTGACCGTCGCGTAGCTGGTGCGGAAATTGTAATTGTTGAAGCCGCGATGCGGGAGCTTACGATAAAGGGGCATCTGGCCGCCTTCAAAGCCCGGACGAATGCTGGAACCGGAACGAGCCGACTGGCCCTTGCCGCCGCGACCCGACGTTTTACCGTGGCCGCCACCTTCGCCGTTGCCGACGCGCTTCTTGCGATGGATTGCGCCATCAACGTTTTTGAGTTCGTGGAGTTTCATAATGTTTCCTAAAGGCGCCCTGCCCTTTTTTAGATAGAACAGGACTCGGATTAATTTTCGGGCAGTCGTGAAGCCGCTTTCGACGCGGGTTTAAACCCGCGCCTTGAGCAAAATCAGGCCTTACGAATTGCCTGATATTCTTCGGCTAACTTGAGCTGGCGCAGGCCATTCAAGGTCGCGTGCACAACGGCGATATGGTTCTTTGAACCCATCGACTTCGTGAGGATGTTCTTCACACCCGCTGCTTCGAGAACCGCGCGGACACCACCACCAGCGATCAAGCCGGTACCAGGAGAAGCGGGTTTCAAGAGCACTTTGCCGCCATCATAGCAGCCGAGAACGTCATGAGGAATCGTGTCGCCCTTAAGCTTCACATTCACGAGGCGCTTGCGCGCATGTTCTGTGCTTTTTTTGATAGCGTCCGGCACTTCGTTGGCTTTGCCATAACCGATGCCGATGTTGCCCTTCTGGTCACCGACAACGGCGAGAGCAGAAAAGCTGAAGCGACGACCGCCCTTAACGACCTTCGCGCAACGATTGATAAAGACAACTTTTTCAACCAGCTCTGGACCGTCGCCTTTGGGCTCATTGCGATCACCGCCGCGATTATTACGATCGCGATTGGGACCACCGGAGCGGCCTGGGCCATTTTGATTTCTTGTGGGAGCAGGCATGGTTAGAACGTGAGACCGCCTTCGCGCGCAGCGTCAGCGAATACTTTGACTTTGCCGTGATAAGGAGCACCCGAACGGTCAAAAACGACGTGGGTGATTCCTGCCGCCTTGGCCTTGGCGGCGAATGCATTGCCAAGCTCCTTGGCGCCAGCGAGGTTGGCAGAAAGTTCCTTCTTACGCAGCTCGGCATCGAGACTGGAAAGAAAAACGAGCGTGGAACCGATCTCGTCATTGATCGCTTGCGCGTAGACGTGCTTACCGGTGAAACGAACGCAGAGACGAGGACGCTCGGCGGTGCCCTTGACCTTCTTGCGAATTCTCCAGCGACGTTTCTGGAGGAGGTCGGCTTTACGAATGGTGTTCATTTAAATACAAGTGATGAATGTTGAGTGAAGAGTGATGAATGAAGTGCGAGGGATGAGAATTGTATGAACCAGCCGGATACGGCGTTTTTCACATTCTGCATTCTTCATTCTTAATTCTTCATTAGCCCAAGGCGTTAAGCCACCGTCTTGCCTTCCTTGCGGCGAACGCGCTCGCCAACAATGCGAACACCTTTGCCCTTGTAAGGTTCGGGCGGATAATAGCTGCGGATGCTAGCTGTGACTGCACCGACAAGTTGTTTGTCAGCGCCTTCGATCTTCAGCTTGGTCTGATCTGTAACCGTGATCTTGATGCCTTCCGGCACGTCGAACAGGATTGGATGAGAATAGCCGAGCGCGAGGTCGAGCTGCTTGCCTTTGAGATTTGCTTTGAAACCGACGCCCTGGATTTCGAGATCCTTCGAGTAGCCGTCAGTGACGCCTTTGACCATACCCGCGATCACCGAGCGAGCGGTGCCGAACATAGCGCGCGCGAAGCGGCTATCTTCAATTGGTGCGATGCTGATCTTTTTGTCGGCGAGCTTGATGCTCACAACAGGGGCAAAGGTCTTTGTGACTTTGCCCTTCGGACCTTCAACGAGAACCGTGTGGCCCTTGATGTCGATCTTGACCTTATCGGGAACAGGGACGGGAAGTTTTCCAATACGTGACATGGCGATGTTCTCCGATTACCAGACGTTGCAGATCAATTCGCCACCGACTTTGCTACGGCGACAGTCTTGATCCTTCAATACACCCTTGGAGGTGGAAAGGATGCTTATGCCGAGGCCGTTCAAAACGCGCGGGATCTCGGAATAGCGATAGTAGAGGCGACGGCCCGGAGTTGAAACACGCGACAGGTTCGTGAGAACCGGGGCATTGTTCACATACTTCATTTTGACGATGAGGGTCTTATGACCCTGCTCGTCTTGACCTTCGGTGAAGTCGGAGATGTAGCCTTCGGCTTTGAGAATCGCCGCGATATTTTGTTTCAACGACGAGTGCGGGGAAACGCAGTCATCGAGACGCGCCTTGCTCGCATTGCGAAGGCGGGTGAGGAAATCACTGACTGGATCAGTCATGGTGGATGTTTTTTGTTTGTTACCTGTGGGTCATATCCGACTCCCGCAGGAAAAGATGTGATTCGCTCGTATCCAGTATCGGACTACAAAAGAGGATCCGAGCGAAGAGAGTTTACCAAGAGCTCTTGGTCACGCCGGGGATTTTTCCAGCGAGGGCGAGTTCACGGAATTGAATACGCGAAACACCGAACTTACCGATGTAAGCGCGCGGGCGACCACTCATGGAGCAGCGATTGCGAATGCGCACCGCGGAGGAGTTGCGAGGCAACTTCCCCAGGCTCTTCTGAGCTTTAAAAAATTCTTCGTCGTTCGTCGCCGGGTTGGCGAGGATGGCTTTGAGCTCGGCGCGCTTGGCGCGGAACTTGGTGTTCAGGGCGATACGCTTCTTGTTGCGTTCGATGGCGGAGGTCTTCGGCATGGCGGTTCTTTAAATTAAGCAGCCTGAGTTTTGACAGGGGTCGTGGGTTCAGTCCGGCGGAACGGCATGCCCAGCGCGCGGAGGAGTTCACGGCCTTCTTCGTCAGAGCTCGCCGTCGTGACGATCGTGACGTCCAAGCCCATGCTCTTCTTCACGTTTTCCACGGTGATTTCCGGAAAGATCGTGAAGTCGGTGATGCCGAGATTGTAGTTACCCTGACCGTCCAATTTCGGGGAGACGCCGCGAAAGTCGCGAATGGTCGGGAGCGCAACGGACAGTAAACGATAGAGAAATTCCCACATCGCATTTCCGCGGAGCGTTACGAACGCGCCAACAACCTGACCTTCGCGCAACTTGAAATTCGAGATCGCCTTGCGGGACTTGGTCAAAACCGGTTTTTGACCAGCGATCAAACCGAGATCGCGAGCGGCGTCGGCGATTTGGTTTTTGTCGGCATCTGCATCGATACCGGTATTGAGCACGACCTTCAAGATCTTCGGCACCTGGTGCTTATTCTTGTAACCACGGCTCTGTGTAAGCGCGCCGGAGATCTGCTCGTTGTATAGTTTCTTTAGGACGGGAGTGTAGCTGCTCATGGTGCAAGGCCATCGGATTTCCGACCCGGTGGCAGTTGAGGCTTTATTGAAAGAGAAAAGGGAAGACGTTAACGAAGTGGCGAAGGACGATGCAAGGGTGATTTCGAAGAATCCAATCGACGACAGAACGTTCGCCGTCGAAACGGACGAACGTTCTCTGAGTCGAAAGTAAAGACTTAGGCGTTCTTCTTGCGCTTCGAGCCGTCGAAGTCGGCCTGCTTCATCAGATTGGAGATATGCACCGAACCTTCGCGTTCGACGATTGAGCCGTTGGGATGCTCTTGAGACTTCTTGGTGTGGCGCTTGATCATCGCGACACCTTCAACGACGGCGCGCTGCTTGGCGGACAACAACTCAAGAACCTTGCCCGACTTGCCCTTTTGGGAGCCGGCGATGACGACGACTTGGTCGCCGCGTTT
>FTDT01000146.1_pt1 | contig 17754 bp, 15 predicted proteins | sample 1640021 | NCBI WGS metagenome assembly FTDT01 (sample SAMEA3914869, study PRJEB12502) | metagenome | biome: forest; material: soil | place: USA | collected 2012-03-12 | depth 0.1 m | reverse complement strand
TGCAAACACTGGGATGACGAAAATCAGCAGCACGTTAACAAGGATGACAGCGAGTCCGATGACCGCGATCGGGTAGACCATCGCGGACTTCACTTTTTTGGACAACTTGACCGACGCTTCAAAGTAACCTGCGACCTTCGCAAGAATTTCGGAAAGCGCACCGGACGCTTCACCTGCTTCCACCATCGAAATGAAGAGCGTATTGAATGCGCGCGGAAATTTTTTGACCGCCGCCGAAAACGCATTACCCGCGGAAATATCAACGCGCACTTCGCGTATGATGATTGCGAATACAGGATCGGGTGTCTGGTCCTGAAGCGCTTCCAAGCACTGCACGAGCGGCAAACCGGCGGTTAAGAGAGAGGAGAGCTGCTGAGTGAACATCGCGAGCTCAGCCAAAGGCAGCTTATAGTTTTTGGCCTTTTTCTCGTAAGCCTTCTGCTTCGCGAGCTGCTGGGACGCCCAAAAGCCGGAACGACCCTTCGAAGAGGTTGCGGATGAGCCACGACCCGTGGAAACCGGGCGCGCTGGGGCAGCGGAGGTAAGGAAAGCCATAATCTACGGATGAGACACCCCAAAAAAACTCGCAACTCCATTCCCTAGACCAACCTGTAAAAAAACCCTAAGAATTTTTTCACCGTCTGCTCTGAAACCCCGGCTTGACGGTTTTAGCCGAAACGCGAAGCTGCCACGACCTCGCGGCTGTAGTTTAATGGTAAAACCTCTGCCTTCCAAGCAGGTGTCGACGGTTCGATTCCGTCCAGCCGCACCAGTCTTCGCCAATTCCGCGAAGCGGGAGGAACGAAGACTATCTGGCCGAAGCTCGCAGAGCGTGGGCGGACTCGTTGGATACAGAAAGGCTTCGACTGGCCAGGCCGACAGCACTCGTGCAGTGCAGTTTCCGGGAAGTTGGTTGGTATGGGAGGACAGCTATTGGCGGATCCGAGAAACTGCGTCGTAGAGCCGCCCGCGAGCTAAGCACGATGTGGACGGCTCTCACGCCTCGCCCTCAAGTGTGAATCCGAACTTCCTTGCGTGCCGCGCAGTGCTCGCTTCTCGAATTAGTTTAATTGTCCAACGCTTCCTAGTGTTCGGCTTTTCGGCTACAGCTGTTGAACGATCAACGGATAGCTGTTCAGCCGTCTCACCCGCAAGTCGTCGCCTCGTTATCATTCATCACTCTTCACTAGCCTCGCGAAATTATGCACCAACCTGCCGCTACCCGCTACGCCAACTCCGCCCTTTATCGCCGCTGCGGCCGCAGCGGAATTAAGCTGCCCCTCATTTCACTCGGGCTCTGGCATAATTTCGGTGACACCGAAGTCTACGAGAACTCTCGCGCTCTCGTTCTCAAAGCCTTCGACCTTGGCATCACGCATTTTGATTTGGCCAACAACTACGGTCCGCCTCCAGGCGCCGCAGAACGGAATTTCGGACGCATCTTGCGCTCCGATCTAGCAGAGCACCGCGATGAACTAATCATCTCGAGCAAAGCCGGCTACGATATGTGGCCGGGGCCGTACGGAGATTTCGGCTCACGCAAATACTTACTCGCAAGTCTCGATCAGAGTCTCAAACGCATGGGACTCGAATACGTCGATATTTTCTACCACCACCGCTGGGACCCGCAGACTCCGCTCGAAGAAACCATGGGCGCGCTCGATCACGCGGTCCGCTCTGGCAAAGCGCTCTATGTCGGCGTCTCTAATTATAGCGCCGAACAAACCGCCCAAGCCGTCGCCATCTTGCGCAAGCTCGGCACGCCTTTGCTGATTCACCAGCCGAAATATCACATGTTCGAACGCACGATCGAACAGGGCCTCACTGACGTACTGTTGCGTGAAGGCGTAGGCTGCATTCCGTTTTGTCCGCTCGCGCAAGGACTGCTCACGGGACGTTATCTCACCGGCATTCCCGCCGATGCCCGCGCCGCTCGCGATCCACGTTTCCTTAAACCAGAGCACATCACCGAGGAGAAACTCGGGAAAATTCGCCAGCTTAACACGCTCGCGCAAACTCGCGGCCAGTCACTCGCGCAGATGGCTCTCGGCTGGGTGCTCCACACACCAGGCGTAACGACCGCATTAATCGGCGCGAGCCGGGTCGGTCAGATCGAAGAAAATCTCGCCGCCATCAACAATCTCGAGTTCAGCAGCGACGAATTGGCGAAGATCAACCAGATCCTCAGTTGAGAAGAAAAAGGCTGAAAGGCTGAAGGCTAAGAATTCACGGCGCCATCGAAGTCTGGGGATGCAGTTGCCTTAAGATGACCTCACGAACAAAAGCTCGGAAATTCGAAGCAGGCCTGCGTTCCCTTGTGGCCTTCAGCTTTTTTTTCTTTGAATCTGATTCTCTTCGAGCCGTTTGAAACGAGCCAGCCTTTGCTGCTGAGCGACGGGCGGGCTGTTCATATTCTAAACGTGTTGCGCCGCAAAATCGGCGATACCTGCGACGTTGGTCTGATCGATGGGCCTCGTGGCAAAGCGGAGCTTCTGGCGGTTAACGAAACCTCACTCGACCTCGCTTTTACGTGGGAACTTGCGCCTCCGGCCCTCGATCCGATTCATCTGATCGTCGGCCTGCCCCGTCCACAGACCGCCCGTAAAATTCTCCAAGAAGCCGCGACGCTCGGCGTCGCAGCGATCGACTTTGTCCGCACCGAACGCAGCGACGCTTCGTACGCGCAAAGCACGCTCTGGAGCACCGGCGAATGGCGGCGACATCTAATCGCGGGCGCCGAGCAAGCTTTCAGCACCCAGCTGCCCTCGGTGCGATGGGACCAAACCCTAGCTGCGGCGATCGCGGCTGATTTTAGCAGCGCCACCACTTGGGCGTCTTCACCTCCGCACGCCTCCGAGCGAAATCACGTCTCGGTCTCGCGCGTCGCGCTCGACAACTACGAAGCAACCACATCGCTGCTCACGTATTCACTTTCCGGCGACAAATCACCCGCGCGAAAAACGCCCGCCAGCGTTATCCTCGCGATCGGCGGCGAACGCGGCTGGACTCAGCCGGAACGCGACGGCCTGCGCGCACAAAGATTTACACTGGCGCATCTCGGCTCACGTGTTTTGCGCACTGAGACCGCCGTCGTTGCCAGTCTTGCGATCATCAAAGCCGCGCACGGCTGGATCTAGGCCAGCGCGAAGGACGAGCGAAGACGTCCCTCAACGTTTCAAAGCGACGACGTCTTTCGAAAAAACGTCACCGTGGGTTGGCGCACGCCTTTGCCTAAGCGCTTTACTGCCGTCCAGCCCAACGGCGCGATTTCCATTTCCCCCGGCATCTCAAAAGCCACCACCGGGTCATTTTTTTCGCGGAGCATTTCATCCAGCCGCGCGAACAACCTCGGAGCCATGTCCTGGATGATTGAATACGGCGGATCCACGAACACGAGATCCGGCGCCACCGAGCCCGCCGGCAAGCTCCAACTCAGCACGTCGCTCGCCGCCACCTTGAAATCATTTTCCGTCCGGCGCACGCTCTTGCACACAGCGCTCAAATTTTGCCGCAAGCACCCGACTGCTATGTTATTTTTTTCCACAAAATAACCGCCTGATGCGCCACGGCTCAAGGCTTCGAGACCGTAGGCGCCGCTGCCAGCAAACAAATCGAGAAACATCGCGCCCGGCACGCGCGCCGCGATGCTCGAAAATACCGCCTGTCTCATGCCGTCCGTGGCCGGGCGTACCGCGTCGCCTTTCGGTACGCGCAAAGTGATCCCCCGCGCTTCACCACCGCTGATGCGCATAAGAAAAATTCGCTGAACCGGTTCGCATCGCGCAACCTCAACGCGACCAGCTGCCCGAAGCAAGTCCTTGAACATCGCGTTACACCTTTAGCTAGCGTTGGATTTGCGATGGCCTCCACCGCGAACATCCGTCCCCATTTAACTCCGCCGTTGCGTCTCCTCAATTCACTCTAAAAGTCCGCGCGTGACCAAATCAGATCATTGCGATGGCCAACGATTTTTTCTGCCGGGCGCCCCCGCCCTGCCTTCGCTTTGGGACTTGTTCAAATGGATGCGTACGCGCAACCGCGCGAAGTGGCCGACGCAGGTAAATATCACGCCGCAAACTCTCCCGCCGGCGCCCCCGCGCGGGCTCGCTATCACCTGGATCAACCACGCCTCGTTTCTCCTGCGCACGGCGCAAAGCTCGCTTCTCGTCGATCCAGTTTATTCGGAAAAAATCGGGCCCTTCGGCCTAATCGGTCCTCGCCGCGTTCATCCTCCCGGTATCGCGTTCGACGCGCTGCCAAAAGTCGACGCGGTCCTCGTCAGCCACGACCACTACGATCATTGCGACATGGCGACGCTGAGTCGCCTGGCCGAACGCGATCAACCGACCGCCATCGTTCCGCTCGCCAACGCTGGCCTAATGCGCCGAGCCGGGTTTCAAAAAATTATCGAGCTCGATTGGTGGGAAAAACATGTCGTCGGCGCCGACGGGGAAGTCACGCTCACCCCCTCGCAGCACTGGAGCAATCGACTGAGCGGCACGCGCTGCGGCCGGCTTTGGGGCGGCTTCTATTTACGATTCGGTCAACGCTCCGCACACTTCATCGGCGACACCGGTTTTCATCCGACACTGTTTTCGGAAATTCAAAAACGACTCGGGGCGCCCGATGTCGCGATGATCCCTATCGGCGCATATGAGCCACGCTGGTTCATGCGTGGTCAACATTGCAATCCCGCCGAAGCCGTTGCCATCCACCACCAGCTCGATGCCGGGCTCAGCCTCGCGATGCACTGGGGCACATTCCAGCTTACCGACGAAGCCCGTGAAGCTCCGCTCGAAGCTCTGAAGGTAGCTCTTGCCCCCGAACCGGCCGAAGAAGCCGAGCGCTTCATTGTATTGGAACCCGGCCAAACGCAGGTCGTCTAAAACGCGCCGTTCCAGCACTGGGGAAGCGTTTTTCAAATTCCTCACTGTACTCCCTCGTTCTCATTTAGTGGTTGCTCCGGCCTTTCTTGCGCATCAGTTAGGCTCCTAACGATCGGCGTGTTTGCGTTGGATTCCGACTTTTCCACCTGCAATCGCCTCGCCCGACCGTGCCCTGCCAACTCCAAACTATGCGCTCCGTTGTTCCGATCATCTTGCTCGCGCTGATCGCGTCCTCCGCGGCTGCGCAAGAGACGGAAATCCGCAACGATTGGCCCATCCTCATGGAGACGCCGAGCCGCGCCGGTCGCGCTCACGAACGTGATATCCTCGGACCTTTTTTCTTTCGGCAGCCCCTCGCAACTGGCGCTGACGACGTGGCCGCCGCGGCTCATGGGTTCCGACCTTTTTTCGTCGAATGCGATGACTCCGGCGGTCGGCGCGTTTCGGCTTACAGTCTGTATCCGCTTTTCAGTTACCACGCGATGCGTGATGGCTCCCGCTGGAGTTTCTTCGAGTTGATTAACCACGACGTGCACCACGTGGTAGTCGAGTCATCTGGCGATAAAAATTCTCCCCTCTCACCCGCGCCTGCGGAAGCACGCGCCACCGAGTCATTCGACATTTGGCCGTTTTACTTTTCGGTCCAGACCAGTTCACCCCAAACGTCCTACCGCGCCGTCTTGCCGATCGCGGGAACTGTGCAGCAGCGCTTCGGCATAGATCGCCTGAGCTGGGTGCTTTTCCCGCTCTATGCGCGCTGGGAAAAAAATCGCGTCGTGACGACAACGGCACCGTATCCATTTATCAAAGTTCTCCGCGGCGAAGGAAATCACGGTTTCGAATTTTGGCCTGTGGCGGGATTCCGCGAGAAGGCGAATGCCTACCGCCGCCAATTCTATCTTTGGCCGTTGATCTATCGGCAAGAAACGCAGCTGTGGCTGGCTCAGCCCGATGTGAAAGCGGGCTTCCTGCCTTTCTATACTTTTTTGCACGACGCGTCTTCGCGCAGTGAAACGTTCTTGTGGCCATTTTTTGGATACACGGATCGCACCGAGCCATTTCGGTATCATCAAACCAACTACCTTTGGCCGATCTTGGTTCAAGGGCGCGGCAACGACCGCTACCTTGATCGCTGGGGCCCGTTCTACACCCATTCGGTAATCAAAGGCGTGGCCACCACTTGGCTGGTTTGGCCACTTTGGCGGAATCAGCAGTTTGCCGACGGCACCCTCGTGCATCGGAACCGTCAGTTTTTGTATTTTCTCTACAACGATCATGAGCAACGCAGTGCGACCCATCCCGCGCTGCCGGCAGCGCATCGCACGAATGTTTGGCCGCTTTTCACATGGTGGAACAACGGCGCAGGTCGAAAACAATTTCAGGCGGTTAGTCCACTCGAAGTTTTCTTTCCAACCAACAATGCCATCCGTGTCAGCTACTCCGCGTTTTTTGCGCTCTATCGGTTCAATCAACTCGCGCCCGATGATACCGAGCAAAGCGCGCTATGGAACTTCATCACGTATCGGCATGCTCGGACCACGCGCGAGTTTCACCTTGGCCCTTTATTCAGTCATTTCGTTTCCCCCGAGCAGCGACGCTTCGCAATCGGCAACGGCGTGATCGCGTGGCAACGCCAGAGCCGGGCTGACGCGGAAGCGCGCTGGCACGTCACGTTCTTCGATTTTACACCGCCCCGCATTCGTCAAGCAGCCGCTTCGCGAGCACATCTGTCCGCGCTTTCTTTGGTGCGCACGGCTTCTGTACCATGAAAAAAATCAACGCGATTCTCGACGCTTGCGGCAGCGCCATTCTCCTCGCGCTACGCGCCTTTGCGTCGCTGCCCTCTGCTCCGCGCATCCTGAAGCGCGTAGTCGAACAAGCTTTTTTTGGCGGCTACGCCACAGTCCCGATCATCGCGATCTTGAGTTTTTTCATCGGCTCAGTGCTCGCGTTGCAGGCCGGGATCAGCCTGCGGGAGTTTGGCGCGAAGGAATTAATCGGCACCTTGGTCGGCGAGTCACTCGTGCGTGAACTCGGTCCCGTGATGGTTTCCATTTTACTCGCGGGTCGCGTTGCTTCCGCGATCACCGCCGAACTCGCCTCGATGAAAGTGTATCAAGAAGTCGACGCACTCGTGACGATGAACATCCCGCCAGAGCGCTTTCTGGTGCTTCCACGGCTTTTGGCGGTGATTCTCTATATGCCGGTGCTGACGATTATCGGCATCGTCATCGGCTGGCTCGGAGGTGCGGTGGTTTGTCAATACGTCGGGTTCATCAGTATCGAGCCCGAGCAATATTTTCAAAGCATGAAACATTTCCTCACCATCGGCAAAATGATCGATGGTCTGGTGAAGTCAGAAATCTTCGGCTTCTGCATCATTCTTATCGCGTGCAACACCGGTCTGCGCACACGTGGCGGCCCTCGTGAAATCGGCTTCGCAGTGACGCGTTCGGTCGTGTTCTCGCTCATCACGATTCTCGTGCTCGATTACTTCATCACCCGCGCTCAGTCATGAAAAAAAATATTATTCACGAGCGAAGCGGCGGCGAAAAAAATCCGGTCGGCGTGGAGGTGGCTCGTCTCTCGAAAAATTTCGGCGGCCAATCCGTGCTGCGCGACCTCAACTTGTCCATTAAGCCTGGCGAAATTTTCGTCATCATGGGCCCGAGTGGCTCAGGCAAGAGTGTCCTCCTCCGCCAAATCGCCGGCCTTGATTTACCGACGAGCGGTGCCGTCCGCATCAACAATCACGATCCGGTTGAACCCGACACGCGAGACCGCTTCGCCCTCGCTCTCGTTTTTCAAGCCGGTGCGCTTTTTAATTCACTCACCGTCGACGACAATCTCGCGCTCTATCCGCTTGAGCATCGGCTTTGCAGTCGCAAAGAAATCCGCAGCCGAGTCGAACGTGCGTTGAAGATTCTCTCGCTGGAAAATGCGACGAAGAAGTTTCCGTCCGAACTTTCTGGCGGCATGAAAAAGCGCGTTGCCATCGCTCGCGCTCTGGTGATGGAACCGCAACTTCTCCTCTACGACGAGCCCACGTCGGAGCTGGATCCTGTCATGGCCGCGACGATCACTGAAATCATCGCGACGTTAAAAAACGAATTTCGCGTGACCAGCGTAGTCGTCTCTCACGACCGTGACCTCGCGCTGACGATCGCCGACCGCGTGGCGATTTTGATGAAAGGCCAGCTTCTCTTTGTTGGCACCCCAGAGGAGTTAAAACAAAATCGCGATCCTGCGATTGTCGATTTCATGAATCCGCAAATCGACCTGAAAAATCCCCGCTATTTGAAATTGGAGGCAACATGAATCACAACCAAATGACGGCCCGCGTGGCCCTATTTTTCTTCATCGGCGTGGCCCTAATCTGGGTCACCTTCGAGGCGCTGCACAATGGCGGCTTTGAAAAAGGCAAAGGCTACCGCGTGGTCGCGCCTTTCGCTTCGGTGAAGGAACTCAAATCCGGCGACGACGTGCGAATGGCCGGCGTAAAGATCGGTTCGGTCGAAATGACCAAACTCAACGGCGCCCACGCGGAAGCGATTCTGCGGATCAATCCGCAATATAAAATCGCGAACGATGCAATCGGCTCGATCGCCATGGCCGGCCTGCTCGGCACCAACTATATCGCCTTCGATCTCGGTCATCCGGAAAACGGCACAATCGCGGAGAACGGTACAGTCCGCACACGTGAATCTGCCGATATCAATCAAATCATGTCCGACATCGGAAGCCTCGGTCAGGATTTAAAGGGCACTCTCTCTCAAGTCGGCCAAGCGCTGGCGCCAGGCCCGGACGGTCAAGGCGGTCTCTTTCAAAAGATCGACAAACTCGTCACGGAAAATTCGACCAAAGTCTCTGCCACGATGGATAATCTCCAGGACATCACCGGTAAGATTCGCAGCGGCGAAGGGACGCTGGGAAAATTGGTCAATGATCCATCGGCCTACAACGACTTGCGTGCCACGATGGCGGATATCCGCGGCGCAGCGGATCAGGCGAAAACTTTTGTGGCCGATAGCCAGGGTATCATCGACCAAATCAGAAGCGGCAAAGGCACGGTAGGAACTCTGCTCTACGACGAAGAGACGGGATCGAACTTAAAAATCGTCGCGAAAAATCTGCGCGAGGTTTCCGACAAGATGAACAATCCGAACAGCAGCTTCGGTCAATTGATCACGAGCGACGCTTTGGTTAAAGATGCACAATCGACGCTCCGCAAAGTCGACCGCGCGGTCGACAGTATGTCCGACCAAGGCCCGATCACCGCGGTGGGCGTGGTGGCTAATGCCCTGTTTTGAAGAAAGCCTCCATGGCTAGATCTAGATTGGTTTCTTGCAGGGATCGCACCGCGCCAGCCAATAGCCGCGCGCCCTAATGCGCGGTAAACCATCGCAATTTGTTCATCGTAGAATAACCCTTTCGCTTCTGAACTGAAACAACTGATGGAATGTCGTTCACAATGCGGTGCGTGTTGTATTGCTCCGAGCATTACAAGCCCGCTGCCTGGCATGAGGCATGGAAAACCCGCCGGGATCCCATGCGTTCACCTCTTGCCCGACTACCGTTGCGAACTTTTCGGAAAACCGGAGAGACCCGCAGTGTGCGCGTCATTACGGCCGACGCCAGAGATGTGTCAGCACTCGCAAGCAGAGGCCATGGCGTATCTAGGGGCGTTAGAGGAAAGCACGCGGCCGGAATAATTAGAGCGACCCCCTTCGCCGGAGCGCGGAAATCCTATCCACCTTTTCTCGAATCCAGCTGTAGGCCGCTCTAATATCACCGCCAGCTGCGCTCTCACTAAAGACGGCGGAACGGAAGTCCCCTTTCCGGCGAGGCAGTCTCCATTCACGTCGGAGACCATCGTAAAGCGCCACCCAAGAATCCGATTTTTAACTCATCTCACAACTCATCATCCGCGATCGGCTTCAGCAACGGCGCTTTCGGATCCAATCTCGCGCGCGCGAGCCAGTCGGCGAGTAATTCGTCTTTAACCGAAAGATGGTGCGGCCAGGGAGCCGCCAGTAAATCGATCGGTCGCACTATGCCGTCTCCGTCGAAGGCTAAATTACGTTCGTGAGTGTCCGCGATAAACCAGGTTTTTCCGCGTGCGAACAAAAGGCGCGGATGATCTCGATGCGCCCGCAAAAATCGCGTGGGAATTCCGATCAACGCCTTCGGCAAAAGCGGCGTGACGTCATTGCCCTCCGCGATGCGGTTGCCCAACGTTTGTTTGGCAATGACTACTCCTTCGGGAGACACGCCAATTACCTCCGTCGGCATGCCTTCGAGCACGTTGATCAAAAGCAGTTTTTCGAAAAGGTCGCGGTACGAACCCAAGCTCGCATCGGCTTCGATGACGACGTCATCGCCACGGCGAAAAGAAAAACTCCCGCCCACGCGGCCTTCGCGCGGGAGATAAAATTTATAAACGGACGCGTCTTTCGCGACGAAAGCCCACGCTTCGACTCCGCCGCCAATGGGTCTCAGCAAAGCATTCGGTTCACCAAAAACGTCTTCGGTCTCAGTCGCGAAACCAAACACCTCAAGTGGAACGATCGGCGTAAGTTCGCGAAATTCGTGGATCGCGGTGGCGAGTTCGCCCCACAATTCGTCCGCTGAGCGCAGCAGGCTCAGCTCGTCTTCTGCCCAGAGGACGAGATCGTCGTCCGGATCCGTTCCGACGCCGACGCGCGCCGCTGCCGTGCTGAGGCGAGCGAGCGCTTCCAATCTTCGCTCGTGATCGTCCTGAAGAGAGGCGCGTTCGACTGCGCTGGGGAGCTCTCGGCCGTGGATGCAGGTCGATTTACCGGTGAAGAAGTCTTGCATGACTCGGCCATGCTGGAAAGTCGTCCGAGAACCCCGCTAAATCAACCGGTAATTGCCAACAAATTATTCGCAGGCGGTGGTAAATATGCCGAGTGCTGGGGCAGCCTTGGTGACCATGCGTCTCGTATCTCGGTATCTCTGAATTCACGCGACGCACGAAAGATCGAGCCGTTCTCGCGCGTTAATACGCGCGGCCACGGGAAAAACCGCGTTCTCATGAACGCGGCACCCGTTTCGGCTGCTTCCAAATCGAATTTACAGATCTGCTCCGCAAAACGTTCTCAACTCTCCTCCGACGCGACATCGCTTTCTGGGACGGGCGCCCCACCTGCGGTGTCTGTATCCGTTTTTGCCTTACGCGTGCGTGGACGCGCCGAGGGCTTGCGAGGGCGCGCGGTTTTGGGCTTAGCACCCTCTTCGTCCGAGCCAACAGCGTTGACTTCAGCAGTGTTAGCGTCCGCCGCCGTCGAAGCAGCTCCAGAACCCGCGCTATCGTCCACGCCACCCGAACTCGCTGGCTGCGGAACCACTTCGCGCGCAGGCGGTACGCCTTCAAACGGCGCATCAGCGGGCGAAGACGCCAGATCAGCCGCAGCAGTGCTCGGCGAAATCGCAGATGAAGAACCCGACGCCGGTTTGCTTTCAGCGCCGCCATTGCCCGCGCTTGGCTTCGCCTCGCTCGATTTCGTACCACTCGATCCGGCGCCATTTTCTGCTGACGCTGATTCTGTGCTGGCAGCACCGGAGCCGGACATTTCTACGGTGCCGGCGGCCCCACCTACCGCTGAATTCGCGGCCGCATCAGCGGCGGCGTTTACATCAGTCGGAGCGAGTGTTGATGCCTCGCCGGCAGCCGGTCCCGCAAAGCCTTCAGAAACGTTCGCACTATTTTGAGAGGCTTTCGTCGCACTTTCGAAACTAGCATCAGCGGCGGCATTTTCACTCCGACCAGTGTTTTCGCTGCCACCGTTCTCATGGCCGCCGTTGTTCTCACCTGGTTTAGATCCACCTTCGCGCTTTTCACGGCCGTTAATCCAAACGCCACCGCGATTATCTTTGTTCATCCAATACACGCCGTCGCCGATCTCGACGTAGACCGACTTGTCGGCTGGGTTGGCTGGAGGATTTAGTCCGAGCGCGGCCAGAGCAGCGGCGACGTCCGCTTCGCCGTGCTTCAACGCGCGGGCAAGGAAACTGACGCTACCAGAATAACCCGGACCGCGGCGATTGCGCCGCATCAGCGGACGAATGCGATCGAGCAAATCCTGGCCGATCGGTAAAGGACCCGCGGGTGTTTCTTCGCTTTTTGGAGAAGGTTCGGCGGCGCCATCTTGATCGGAAATCGCCGGGCCTTGATTAGCAGCTTCCTTTGCCGCCTCCCTGGCCGCCGCCGCAGCAGCTTGTGCGGCCGCTTGGCGGGCCGTGCGTTCTTCGCGCTCGGTTTTGCGCTTGTCGATATCGGCTTTTTCCGCGGCGCGTTCCGCTACTAGCTCGGCAGTCGCGGGATCGTTCAGATCCAGTTTCTTCGCCTGCGCGGTCCGGAAAACTGGGCGCGGCTTTTCGCGTGTGTTGATAAAAAGTTGTCCGCGATTGTTGCGGTTAACCCAGTAAAGATCGCCTTCGAATTCGAAATAATCCGGATCAGTTTCCTCCGTTTCGGGAATGGAGAATCCGCATTCTTTCAGCGCGCCGATGAGATCGTTTTCACGTTGATCCCAACGTTTCGCCAAGTAATCGACGGCGACGGACATGCCGACTCCTTTTTGATTGCGTCTAAGATGCGGCTTGAGCGCTTCGAAAAATGTCGGGAGCGCTTCGGCCGATTCGTCCCACTCATCCCAATCATCATCTTCGGCATCCGGGTCACTATCGCGTTCGGTATCGCGAAACGTGCGGAGCGTATTTTCGCGCGACGGACCGTTTGCGTCGGCCTTCTCCTCTGCAGCGGCTGCAGCCGGCTCCTCGGCACGCGCGGGACCCGCCGCAACCGGTTTGGGCGGCTCATATGTTTTCGTGGTCGCGGAGGCGGGAGACGCGGTGGGCGCAGCGACGATCGGTTCGGGCGGAGGAGACCAATCTCGAACGGTCGCGCGCCTGGCTAAGCCATTGAATGCGAGCGGATTATTCGGTTGAGTCTGAAAAATGACGATCTCCCATTCATCCTTCGCGAGTGTGTTGAGGTGAGCTTCCAGCAAGGCCGGGGAAGCAAACCCGTGCAGACCGCTGGTGATAACCTTATATTCCCAAAGTGCCATAGAAAGTGCGGGTAGATGTTACGCATCCCAAATGCCACGCTGATTGCCGAGCAAAATAGTCGTAACAGGTGAGATCCACGTTTCGAAAGCGTGGACAGGTCACCGAGGAGAAGCCAGTCAACATTATATGCCGTCGGCTGGCGGCGAGGGCGCGAGGCCAGGTGAAGAACGCCGGCTCGCGATTCGTTTTTCAGATTGTCACGCGGGCACGCGGATGCGCGTATCCCGCTCATGCGCAGGATCGATCAGTGGCTCGCTAATCTGGGATATTGTTCGCGTCGCGACGCGGGTCGATGGCTGGCCGCAGGCCGAGTAACGATCCGCGGTATTCAAGCTGTTGATACAGGACAAAAAGCCCCCGCGTCCGATGTTCGCGTGGACGGAGAGCCGCTCGATCACCCAGGCGGCCTGGTGATTCTGCTTCACAAACCGCTCGGGCTGGTTTGCTCACACGAGGAACGCGAAGGCCCCAGCGTTTATAATCTCCTGCCGCCGCGGTGGCGGAGCCGCAATCCCGTCGTGACGACGGTGGGCCGCCTCGACAAAGACACATCCGGCGCGCTGCTGTTAACCGATCAGAGCGCGCTGGTCCATCGGTTAACCTCGCCAAAACACAAAGTCGCCAAACGCTACCGCGCCACTGTAGACGGCGAATTGCGGTCCGAGTTAATTCCGCTTTTCGCGAGCGGTAATCTTTTGCTTAACGGCGAAGCTGAGCCATGCGCGCCGGCCGAACTCACTTTGCTCGACACGCACGTGGCCGAACTGGTTTTAACCGAAGGTCGTTACCACCAAGCGCGGCGAATGTTCGCCAGCCAAGGGCTCACCGTGACCGCGCTGCATCGCACTCATTTTGGTGACTACGTCGTGACGGATTTGGCGCCGGGGGCGTGGAAACTTTTGCCGTTCGAAAATGGCAAAATGGATTCTGACCTTCGGTCCGCGCCTGCTGAATAACTCAACTCACACCCGCGCGCAGTAACATGATCGTGTAGCGACAACCAATCAGGTGCCCGACAGCGCCGCGCAGTCGACATCGGCGCCGCCGGAGCAAAACAGTGCCGAGCGCCCTTGCGCTCAGGTGGAGAAACTGCGCGCAATTTACCGATGTACGATTTTCCTCTCACGGGCGCGCAGAAGACATATTTGCGCGGTCTCGGTCAACGGCTCGACCCGGCCCTTAAAGTTGGCAAGGCCGGATTGGGTCCGCAGTTTTTCAAAGAACTGCAACAGCTGCTCAACGCCCACGAACTCGTGAAAATCCGTTTTCTCGGCGCGGAGCGCGACGCGCGGGCGACGTTGTGCGAGCAAATCGCGGACGAAGGTCGCTGCGTATGCGTCGGCGCCGTCGGTCACACCGCGCTCTTTTTTCGTCAGCAACCGAACCCAGAGAAACGTTCGATCGCGTTGCCGACCGCGCCGGAGGCCAGCGATAGTTAAAGGTTACTCGCTTTCTGTGTAACTCGCCGCGGCATACACTTCGATGCCCGCGGCACGCAGTTTCGCCGACCCACCGAGCTCTGGAAGATCCACGATCGCCGCAACGCTCACGACCACGCCGCCAAGTGCGCGAAACAAAGCCGCCGCTGCCAACAACGTGCCACCGGTCGCAATCAAGTCGTCGACGATTAAAATGCGATCACCCGGCTTGCTTGCGTCTTCGTGAATCTCAATCACTGCCGATCCGTATTCCAACGCGTACTCCTGCGAAATCGTTTTGTGCGGCAGTTTACCTTTTTTCCGCACCAGCGAAAAAGGCCGGCCCAGTTTATAGGCGAGCGCTCCGCCTAAAATAAAACCGCGCGCATCGACCGCAGCGATCAAATCGATTTGGCGCGTCAACGCTTCCGCTGCCAACGCGTCAATCACGACCCGAAATGTTTCCGGATCGTGGAAGAGTGTCGTGATATCGCGAAAGTTAACGCCCGCCTGAGGCCAGCCGGGGATGGTGCGGATCTTCGATTTGATCAGGGCTTCAATCGTCACCCATCGAACAGAACCCAACCCAACCGCTTCGCCAATCCCTTTTCAGCCCGACCCGCCAGATCGGGCTGAGCGCGGGAGTCGCGCCTCTGTAGTGCTTTTCTAACTACGCGATCTGGCGGATCGCCAAAAATGCGGAGTCGATGGGGGCTAATGATGATTCGGCCTTCGCATCCACTCCGCCGAGCCCTTAACGCCAGGTGCCTTCGATGTAAATATAACCGCCTCCGCGATGCTCCCAGTGCGGTCCGACGTAAACCGTGCGACCGTGCGGCGGCAGCGCCCAGTGGCCACCGACCCAAACATAACGTCCGCCGCGACGTGCCCAATAACCACCGACCCAAACGTGGCGACGGGACGGACGCACTGTAATGACTTCACGGACGGGCGGAGGCGGTGCTTCTACCACGACTTCAGCGCTGACGGCTGGCGCGGGTTCAACCACTTCAACCGGTGGTGGCGGTGGCGGTGGTGGCGGCGGGCCGCTCACGACGACGGTGCGCGGCTCAGATGCGCAACCAGAAAAAAGTCCGGCCACGAGGAACGTGCCGAATAATAAATGAGTCCTAGAGCCAAACTTTTTGAATGCAGGGGATTTCATGTTTGGAATGAGTTCAGCGGACAAGACGGCAACGGCCGCCTTTGGTTTCATTTTCATTCGAAATTCCTGCCGTTTGCTCTCCGAAATACTTTGCCTGTCCATAAAAGCGCGTAAGCTCCCGCATGGCCACCATCTGGTGTAACGCCTCGTTTAACGAAAATGCCACCCGCAGGCTCCATGAAGGTGTGCGCGGGCATGACTTCGTTTCGGCCTCGCCGGGAGACTCGTCGGTCTTATCAGCCGGCTCAACTGACGCTCAATTGACCAACGCCGACATCGCCTTTGGCCAACCTAATGCAGGCCAAGTCATGGACACCGCGCGCATCCGCTGGGTCGAGGTCACGTCCGCCGGATACACTCGCTATGACAGGCCCGAATTTCGCGAAGCGTTTCGTCGGCGTAGTGCGCGCTTCACCAATAGCTCGAGCGTCTTCGCTGACCCATGTGCGCAACACGTTCTCGCGAACATGCTCGCTCTGGGTCGACAGCTTTATCCGGCGTATCGGTCGCAACTTGAAGCACCCGGCTGGGACTCCGAAACGCTCCGTTACGGTTCACGTTTACTGACGGGCCAAACGGTTTTGTTTCTCGGCTATGGTGCGATTGGTCGTCGTTTGCGCGAACTCCTCGTCCCTTTCAATGTCACCATCTTCGCGGTACGTCGGCGCACTTATAGCGAACCCGGCGTGAATATTATTTCCGAAGAACGACTCAGTTCTGTGCTCGGCCAAGTTGATCACATTGTCAACGTCCTGCCCGACAACGAATCGACCCGCAACTATGTGAACGCGCGGCGGCTCTCGTGGTGCCGCCCGGGTACGCGTTTCTACAACATCGGCCGGGGCACCACCGTCGATCAAAACGCACTGCTCGAAGCACTGCAATCCGGTCGCCTCGGGGCTGCTTGCCTCGATGTCACCGACCCGGAGCCGCTGCCTCCGCGTCATCCGCTTTGGACCGCGCCGAATTGTTTCATCACTCCGCACACCGCCGGCGGGCGCCACGACCAAGACGAAGCCTTGGTGGCGCATTTCTTGGCAAACTTGCGCGCCTTCGAAGCAAACGAACCGATGGCCGATGTCGTGATGTAAGGCGACCGCCGCCCGACTATTTCAATGGTCACCTTCCTCATCCTGTCGGGCATCACGGCCCTCGTGATTCTGCCGCTGTTTTTGATCGTTCGACTGCGCGAGCTGAACGAGAGCCTGCAAAATATGCAGGCGCGCCTGGTCCGTCTCGAGCGCGTTTCGCCCGCTCCACCGCCCGCGCACGGTCTGCAACCTGTCCCCCCACTCGTAGCCGTTTCCCCGCCGATCCCACCGTCTTCTACGACGGTGTCAGCACCGAACATTGTCAGTTCAACCTCATCGTTACCCGTCGCCGAGTTGCCGCCAGCGCCGCCCTCCTTTGCGACCACCCCCTCGGCGAACGCGTCGAGATCAATCGACGAACTTCTCGGGCGTCCACTAGCGACGCCGCCTCCTCCACCGGTCCTTCCACCGAGCGCGTTAACACCTTCGGCTTCGACGACATCGCTGCCCGCGAACCCTGCACTGCCACCACCTCCGCCGCTAACGCCCGTGGCGTCTTCTCAGCCGCCACCGCCTCCGTCCCCACTCAATCCTCTGCCAGGTTCGACGCCGGTCGCACATTTTTCCACGGCTCGCCGCGAACCGGTTTTCAACTGGGAACAATTTCTTGGCGTTAAACTTTTCGCGTGGCTCGGGGGCTTGGCGCTTTTTCTCGGCGCGGTTTTGTTCATCAAGCTGTCGATCGAAGAAGGCTGGATTTCTCCACTCGTCCGCATTGGCGGTGGCTACGCGCTCGGCCTCACCCTGATTACGCTCGGTTTGGCGCTGCGTGAAAAACGCTACGCTGTTACCGCACAAACGCTCTGCGCCACCGGCATTGTCACGCTCTACGCGATGACGTATTCAGCGTGGACCTACTACAATTTTTTCGGCGCCAGCGTCACTTTCGGACTCATGTCCGTGATCACCGTAGGCGCCTTTGCGCTTGCGCTCTGGTCACGCGGCGCAGTCATCGCGGTGCTCGGTCTGCTCGGCGGATTTTTGACGCCGCTATTAGTGAGTACGGGGCGGGCCGATCCCATTGAACTCTTCACGTATATCGGTTTTCTGGATACGGGTCTGCTTGCGGTCGCGCTCGCGAGCAGCTGGCAATTTCTCGT
>FTDT01000101.1_pt1 | contig 17888 bp, 12 predicted proteins | sample 1640021 | NCBI WGS metagenome assembly FTDT01 (sample SAMEA3914869, study PRJEB12502) | metagenome | biome: forest; material: soil | place: USA | collected 2012-03-12 | depth 0.1 m | reverse complement strand
CCTTTGGCGAGATATTCCAAATTCACTTGGTGGACGATACCAATGCCGGGAGGAACCACCTTAAAGGTGTCGAAGGCCTGCATGCCCCATTTCAAAAACTGATAACGCTCGCGGTTGCGCTTGAACTCGATGTCGAGGTTGTGCGCGTATGACTCAGGAGTGCCGTTAAAATCAACTTGCACCGAGTGGTCGACCACGAGGTCGACGGGCACAAGTGGCTCGATGATCTTCGGATTTTTGCCCAGCTTCGTCACCGCGGAGCGCATGGCAGCGAGATCGACTAAGAGCGGCACTCCGGTGAAGTCTTGCAATACGATGCGCGCGACGACGAAGGGAATTTCTTCGGTGCGGTCCGCCTTTGCGACCCAGCCGGCAAGCGCGCGAATGGCAGGTTCGGCCACGCGTTTTCCGTCACAGTTGCGAAGCAGCGATTCAAGAACGATGCGAATGGAAACCGGCAGTCGAGAAATTTTGCCAAGGCCAGCCGCATCGAGAGCGGGCAAAGAATAGAAGCTGTGTTCGGCACTGCCGACGTTGAACTTCTGCAGCGTGTTAAAGGGGTTCGGAAGACTCATGTTCGTAAAGGGACGAGACGCAGAAATACAAAACGCGCTTCGGTCAAAAGCGCGTCAGCAGGAAAGTTTATTTGTTCAAAGCGGCTTGGATCGCGGCAAAGTTCGGGAGGTCTTTAGGCGTCGGAGTTTGTTCGGCATATTTGACGACGCCGTCTTTGCCGATCACGAAAGCCGCCCGGGCTGCGGTGTCGCCGACGCCCGCAAGAAGCGGAAACACCACGTCGTACGCTTTGATCACCTGCTTGTTCAGGTCCGAGAGCAGCGTGATGCCGATCCGGTTCTGTTTCGACCAAGCCTCCTGCGCAAATGGGCTGTCTACACTGATCCCATAAACCTCCGCATCCAGTCCCGCGTAGGTCGAAAGACCCGAGGTAACGTCGCAAAATTCCTGCGTGCAAACGCTGGTAAACGCGAGGGGGAAAAACAACAGCACCACCTGCTTTTTCCCGAACTGATCGCTCAGTTTGATATCGGCCAGACCTTCAGCGGTCTTGGACTTTAACGTGAAATCAGGTGCTTTAGTTCCGACGGCGATGGGCATGGTAAAAAGACGCGCCGAGCCTCTTTGGCCGCGCGTAGAAAAACCAAGCTAGAGGGCGGCATACGCGTTAGACAAATCGAATTTCCCAAAAGTAGTGGAGGTTCTCAGAAACCTTGTCCTCCCATTAGTAAAACTGACATTGCGCTGCCGTTAGATGAGCACAGCTCCGAGGCCTTCGCCCGGGTGCGGTGCATCGCTTTGGGGGTGAATTCTGCGTTGCGCCAGAGGCGCTTCCTCAGATTCATGAACGGCTCCATGACGATCCTCGATGATTTGAAATGGCGAGGCCTGCTCGCCGACTGCACCGATGAAGCTGCGCTCGCCGAGCGCCTGGCCAAAGGATCGATCACGCTCTACGCCGGCTTCGACCCGACCGCTGACTCCCTACACGTCGGCAACCTCGTCCCGCTCCTCGCGCTGCGCCGGTTTCAACTTTTCGGTCATCACCCGATTGCCCTCGCAGGCGGCGCGACTGGCATGATTGGCGACCCTTCTGGAAAATCCAGCGAACGCTCGCTGCAAACTCCCGATCAAGTGGCACACAACATCGCCTGCGTTAAAAGTCAGTTGAGTCTATTTTTGGACTTCGATGTCGCAGGAAATCCCGCGCGTTTGGTCAACAACGCCGACTGGACTTCGCCGGTCACGTACCTCGAATTTCTCCGCGATATCGGAAAATTTTTCACCATCAACTGGATGGTCGCGAAAGATTCCGTGCGGTCGCGCATGGAAAGCGACACGGGCATTAGCTACACGGAATTCAGCTACATGCTGCTGCAGGCCTTCGATTTTTATCACCTGCGCAACACCGTGGGCTGCGAACTCCAAGTCGGCGCAACCGATCAGTGGGGTAACATCACCGCGGGCACCGAGCTTTGCCGCAAGAAAGCCGGCTGGACCACCTGGGGATTGACTTTTCCACTGCTTACGAAGGCGGATGGCACTAAGTACGGCAAAACCGCAGGGGGGGCCGTTTGGCTCGACCCAAAGCGCACCAGTCCGTACCGCATGTACCAGTTCTTCGTGCAGAGCGAAGATCGCGACGTGGGCAAACTTTTGCGCGTGCTCACATTTCTTTCGCACGAAGAAATTTCTCGTTTGGAAAACGAACTCGTTGCCAACCCCGGCGCGCGCGAAGCGCACAAGGCGTTGGCTCGCGAAATCACCACGCTAGTGCATGGAGCGCAGGCCTGTGCCGATGCGATTCGGGCCAGCGAAATCATGTTCGGCGGCGGCCTCGATGGCATCAGCGAAGGCCTTTTCAACGACGTGGTCGCAGAGCTTCCCACCACGGAAATTGAGAGTGCGAAACTGGGCGGCGCAGGATTGAGTTTGATCGACATAATCGTGCACGCCGGCCTTGCACCATCGAAGGGCCAGGCGCGCAAAGACATCGAGGCAGGCGGAATATATATCAACAACGTCCGCGAGCCCAGTATCCAGAAACTGGTGACAAAAGCCGACCTGCTCTTCGGCCGCTTCGTGCTGCTGCGCAAAGGCAAACGCACGTACGCGGTGTTGCGGGTGGTGTAACCAAGTTTGGCATCGATTGGTTCTATTTTTACGAGGTAGCCGCACTCCTCCGGTCGATCCTTTGCCAAACACATCGGCAAACCACTCACTACCAACTCTCTGGATCCCTTCCGCGACCCATCGGAACAATCCCTAGCCAAGAGACCACGGCCGCCCGCAGGAACGCGCGATTGCGCCCTGGGTCGAGACGGGCACACTCCAGCTCAACCTTTCGCGCGTCCAGCTCCCCCCGCGCATTTCATCCGTGCCGCTTCCGAACTCTAACGCTCGCATCAACGGCTTCATCACGTTCGTGACGTTCATCCTCGTCGTTGCGATCATGAAGATCGCCAGCGAGGTGCTCATCCCGATCGCCCTGACGATCCTCCTCACGTTTCTCCTCACACCGATGGTGGTGCGGTTGACGCGTTGGCGCGTGCCGAAGGCGGCAGCGATTATTTTAACCTCGGTCGTCGCTCTCGGCGTTATCGGTGGCGTCGCCAGCCTCGTCTTTGTCGAAGGCACCAGCGTCGCGCAGGACTTGCCGAACTACGAAAAGAATATTGAGGCCAAGATCGCCTCAATGCGCCCTGCCACACGACGCAGCGTGATCAGTCGCCTTAACGACATGACGCAACGGCTCCGCGATGATCTCGATAAAAACGTAAAGGCTGCCGCGGCCCCCTCCCCACTCGGCAATGGTGGGCCGAAACCGGTTCCGGTCACGGTCGTGCCGCGTGATCCTACCGCCGTCGACGTTGCGCATAATTTCCTCGCTCCGATTCTCGAACCGGTGGGCATGGCTTTGATCGTGGCCGTGTTCGTGATCACGATGCTGTTTCAGCGCGAAGATCTGCGCGATCGCTTCATCAAAGTCGTTTCTGCAGGTCGGCTTAATCTCGCCACGCAAGCGCTCGAAGACGCTGCTCACCGCGTCACGCGTTATCTGTTGATGCAGCTGTTCGTGAATACCTGTTACGGCGTTCCCATCGGCATCATGCTGTATCTAATCGGGATTCCTCACGCGATTTTGTGGGGCGTATTGTCCACGCTACTCCGCTTTATCCCGTTTCTCGGCCCTTGGATCGCGGCGTGTTTTCCGGTCGCGCTGGCCGCCGCTGTCGACCCGGGTTGGAGCAAACTTTTCTACACGTTCGGGATTTATCTCGGGATGGAAATCATCACGCCCAACGTGATCGAACCGTGGCTCTATGGCGCGAGCACGGGAATTTCAAATTTGGCGCTCCTCGTCGCGGCTGTGTTTTGGACCTGGCTATGGGGCACGCCCGGGCTGTTCCTCTCCACACCCCTGACGGTCTGCATCATGGTTCTCGGCAAACACGTGCCAGGGCTGACATTTCTGAGCGTACTCCTCGGCAGCGAGCCGGTTCTAGATCCGGCAGCGCGGTTCTACCAGCGCATGCTTTCGATGGACGCGAGCGAGATGCTGACGTTGGCCAACGAATTCATCAGCGAGCGTTCCCTGGAAGAATTCTACAACGACGTCTTCGTGCCCGCGCTCTACATGTCCGAGCAAGATCGCCACGCCGGCACGCTCGCGGAAGTGCGGCAGAAATTTATTTTCGAAGGTAGTCGCGATCTCGTTGAGCAGCTCGAACGCGAAGCCGAGAAAGCGACCCCGGCCATCGCCGCCCCAGACGGGAAGCCGGTGTCGTTGCGCAAACAAGAAGACGACCGCGTCACCCCGCCGATCGTCTACGGTATGGCGGCGCGCGACGATGCCGACGAAGTTGTGGCGCTGATGCTGCAGCACTTGCTCCGTCTCCGCGGAATGGAGACAGAAGTTATTCCCGTCACCGTTCATGCCGAAGATTATGCCGGCTGGATCCAGCGCAATCAGGTCAAAGTGGCTTTCATTTCCGCGCTGCCTCCGTCCGCGTTGGTTGGCGCGCGCCAGTTGGTCCGGCGGCTCAGGGAAACCTGCCCGGACACAAAAATTCTTGTCGGCGTGTGGGATCGCGAAGCGAACTATGACGAACTAGCGCAACGCCTTCGTCGGCCCCGTCCTCACGCCATCGCCACCAATTTGGCCGAGGCCGTTCGACAAATTGAAAAACTTCTCAGCAGCACAGGGCAGGCGGCGGCCGTCGATTCGGAAGAAGATAAGATCATCGACTGCGAAGAACGCGCGATTGAGGAACGCTGCCGCGAGCTCGATATTTCGCCCCTCGGGTTAATCGAGACTGACACCGAAGATCTGATCGGCATGCTGACCCGGGACCTCGCTCTTCATTTCAACGTTCCAGTTTCCCTCGTGACCATTTCCGCCGGCGACGAACTTTTTTGGAAATCGCGTTTTCACGTCCCACCCGAGACTCCGCTCCAATCGGCCAACGAGGCGCTCAACAACAGTCACTTGCTCCCGGAAGAACCATTAATTGTTGAAGACATTACCAAGGATCGCCGCTTCTCTTCGACCAACACGTTGACCGAGCGCGGCGTGCGCTTTTACGCCGGCGTGCCACTGCGCAATCGCGATGGCCGGCTCGTCGGCGGTATCAGCGTGGTCGATACAAAGCCGCGTCCCTACAACGAGCGCGACAAACAGATTCTCACCACTCGCGCGGCCGAATTTATGGAAGCGGTCGTCGCCTTGGATGCAAACGCCCAGTCGCACCCCAACCGCCTTGCGACTCGCACTGAGCCGAGCCCAGCAGAAAACGTTTAAGGAACGCTGCCGGGAGCTCCCACCGTTGTCTTGAAATCACTCCACATGCTTATCAGCCGGCTGCGTGCTTTATCATAGTCAGCGCGGCGTTGAGCGATCTCATCGGGGCCGGCGATTTTCCATGCTGCTAGCGCATCATCCGCATCACTGAGCGCATCATAAAGCGGCGAGAAGCGTGCTTCGGAAGGTTGCGACGCACGCCGAGCGAGTTCGTCAATTTGCGCGCGAAGCTGGCGAAGCTCCTGAGCACTACGATCAGCGAAGTCTTCGCGACCGAGGCTTGAGGTCGAGGGGGCATCGACGGAAGTCTGGGCGAGTACGGCCGGCAGAGGGGCCAGCAACGCGGCGATCAAAAGGAGTTGGGTCTTCATACGAAGATAGACGCAGCCGTTCGGCAAAGTTTCCTTCCCACACGCTTGTCGAGCTAAGGTCGACTTCCGGCTTTGAGCGTAGGGAATTTCCTGGGTAGACTCAAATGTTTGAAGAAGGCGGGGCGGGAAAAAAACGCGGCGCAGGCTCCTGTTACCGGCATGCACCCCATGTTTCCCCTCCGCCGGGCCACCTTTGTGGCCGCGGTCGGCGTTTTCGCCGTTTTAGGTTTGCCCGCCGTGCTTCGCGCAGAGTTTCCATTTCAAAACTCAACTCTGCCCGCCGAGGATCGCATCACCGATCTGCTTGCGCGGATGACGGTGGAAGAGAAAATCGACTGCCTCTCCTCGCATCCGGCCATTCCACGTTTAGGCGTCAACGGTTCGCCGCACATCGAAGGGTACCACGGTGTGGCCCAAGGTGGCCCGAGCAATTGGGGGCAGCGCGCTCCCACCGCGACGACTCAATTTCCTCAAGCCTATGGTCTTGGCGAAACCTGGGATCCCGACTTGCTTCAACAGGTCGCTCATCAAGAAGCCGAAGAAGCGCGGTTCTTATATCAAAGTCCCAAATACAAACGCGCTGGTTTGATTATCCGCGCGCCCAATGCCGACCTCGCGCGCGATCCCCGCTGGGGCCGCACCGAAGAGACCTACGGTGAGGACCCGTTTCTAGGCGGCACTCTCTCCGCCGCCTTCGTCCGTGGTTTGCAGGGCGACGACCCCGCTCACCTCGAGACAGCTGCCTTGGTGAAACACTTTTTGGCCAACAGCAACGAGGACAGCCGCGAAAGTTCTTCTTCCAATTTCGACGAACGTCTTTGGCGCGAATACTACGCGAAACCGTTTGAGATGGCGATCGCAGCGGGCTCGCCAGCGATGATGGCGGCCTACAACGCCGTGAACGGCACCCCCGCACACGTCCATCCAATGTTGCGGCAGATCGTGATGGGCGAATGGGGACTGAACGGAATCATTTCAACCGACGGTGGCGGCCTACGCTTGCTGGTGACAGCTCATAAAGCGTTTCCCGATCTTGCGACCGCCGCGGCAGCCTGCGTGAAGGCGGGCATCAATCAATTTCTCGATCGCCAGAAAGAGCCCGTCACCGAGGCATTGCGTCGCGGTCTGCTGACGGAGGCTGATCTCGATCAGGCATTGCGCGGAGTCTTTCGGGTCAACCTGCGTCTCGGACTTTTGGATACAAACAACAGCACCGACCCGTATGCCAAAATTGGACGCGGCGGTGCCGACGAAGTCGAGCCATGGAACCGTCCCGAAGCGCACGCCTTAGTTCGCAAGGTGACCGGCGAGTCGATCGTGTTGCTCAAAAACTCGGCCGGGCTGCTGCCGCTGGATAAAACGCAAATCAAGTCGATCGCCGTAGTCGGGCCATTCGCAAATGACGTGGTCGCTGACTGGTACGGAGGCACGCCGCCTTACAAAATCTCTCCTCGGCGCGGCATTGAAATTGCCGCGGGCAAAGACATCGGCGTGAACTGGGTCGCCAATATGTCAGATGCCGCCGTCGAGGTCGCACGCACGCGCGATGTCGCCATCGTATGCGTGGGCAACCATCCCGAAAGTGAAGCCGGCTGGGCGACTACTAGCTCCTCGAGTGAAGGCAAGGAAGGCATCGACCGCAAAGCTATCGTGCTCCAGCCGGATGAGGAAGCTTTCATTCGGCGCGTCGCGTTCGCCAATCCGCGAACGATCGTGGTATTGATCACGAATTTTCCTTACGCGATGCCCTGGGCCGCGGAGTCCTGCCCCACAATTCTCCAGGCGACTCACGCGAGCCAAGAGCTTGGCAACGGGTTAGCTGACGTCGTCTTCGGCACCGTAAATCCCAGTGGAAAACTGACCCAGACCTGGCCGAAGTCGCTGGAGCAATTACCGCCGATGATGGATTACGATATTCGCCACGGCCGCACTTACATGTACGAGCAGGCCGAGCCGCAGTATCCGTTCGGCTACGGTCTGAGTTATACGACCTTTGAAATAAGTAATTTGAAAATGGATACAGAAAAACTTGCCGCCCATCAAATCGCTCACGTGCAAGTCAGCGTGCGCAACACGGGTGCACGGGCGGGCGACGAGGTGGTGCAACTCTACGTCCGTTATCCCGACTCAAAGGTTTCTCGGCCGCGCAAACAGCTCCGCGCGTTTCGGCGTGTAAACGTCCCCGCGGGTGCGACGCAGAACGTAGATCTCTCGCTGAAAGCAGATGACCTCGCGTACTGGTCCGTCGAGCACCACGCCTGGACGCTCGAGCCTGGCCGCGTGGAAATTTTTGCCGGCGACTCTTCAGACGATCACGCGCTGAGCACGCGCGGCGAAATCAACGTCGCGCCTTAGCCCACCGCCCACTCGTTGCAGATTGAATCTCGTTGAGGTTTGAAGGTAGTCGCGCTCATAAGAACGCGGGCGTGAGCCACTGCGACGCGATCAGCCCGCGTTCCTATAGCCGCGGCAACGTTCGGACGACCAACAGGCGCAGATCTGTGGCGAGAGGGCTAAACAACATACGCTACTGGTTCGACCGCGCCTGTCTTTGTCTATAACAAACGCCGAGCGGTGTTGTAGCCGCCCAACTCAAGTTCGCGCTCGATTAGCTTTGGCCGCGCGCGCATACGGTCTTTCGGTTTCGTAATATTTATCAAATATGTTTTCCATTATTGGATTTACTGCACTGGCGATCCTCGCGCTGGCCTTTTCCGTCGGTAGCACTCAGCTTCCCGCGCCGGCCAAGGCGCTGTTAAGAGTGATGGCGGTGCTGCTCTTTTTCTTAGGCTTGGCCATCGGCTCTTCCGTGGTGGTCGATAATTCGGAAGTCGGCATCGTGATCAAACTCTACGGTTCCAGTTTGCCGAACGGAGACATCATCGCTCGCAACGGAGAAGCCGGACCGCAAGCCCAGGTGCTCATGCCGGGCTATCATTTTGGTTATTGGCCGTTCCTCTATGAAGTCAGCCATCAACCGGTCGTCACGATCCATCCGGGCGAAGTTGGTTTCGTCTCGGCTCGCGATGGCCGTCCCCTGCCGGACGGCACGGTCTTCGCGCCCGAGTGGACCAGCACCAATGACATGGTGGACGCGGTCAAATTCCTGTCACCAAACGGTGGATACAAAGGTCCGCAAACCACGGTGCTGACCCCCGGCACCTATCGCTTCAACACCTCACTCTATGACGTCACCCCGATGCCTGCCGTGACCGTCGCCGCCGGCACGGTTGTGGTGGTTAAAAGCAACACCGGCGCAGTCCCTTCGGACACCGCCGGCGAGGTCGAAAATGTCAACGGCGTGCCCCTGGCGCACAAAGGCTTCCGCGGCGTCTGGGCGGAGCCAATCCTTCCTGGTACTTATTATCTGAATACCAAAGCTTACGAGCCGATTGTGGTAAAAACCACCCAGCGCGTTTACACCTATCAAGCGCTCTCCTCAAATCCACACGTGCGCGCCGGAAGCAAAACCGAAGATCCGCAAGACTGGGCCGTCACCGTGCGAACTAAAGACGGCTTCACGTTTCCGATCGACGTGCGTGTCGTCTGTGCCGTCGAAGCGAAGAATGCGCCGCACTTGGTCGCGCTCTTGGGAAATCCCGACGCGACGGTCAATGACGACCAGGAGCAGGAGCGTCTTGAAGTCCTCGAAGCTCGGGTGATTCTTCCGTCAATCCGGGCGATCTTCCGCAACGAAGCGGAATCAAAAGGCGCGCTGGAATTCGTTGCTGGCCGCAGCGAAATTGAGTCCACCGCGAACAAAGCCGTAGCCACCGAACTCGCCAAAGCCCGGGTCACCGTGCTGGGGGTTTTCCTGGGGAATATTCACTTGGACGTGACTGAAGCCGGCCGCGTTCTCATCCAAACGCAGACCGACAAAGAGGTCGCGCTGAATCAGCAGAAACTCTACACTCAACAACAGCTGGCGGAAAAAACCCGCGCCGATCTCGTTCGCGCCAGAGAACAAGCCGACCAGCAGAAAAATCTCGCAGCAGCCGAGTTCAGCGTGGACATCCAGAAAGCACAGGCCAACGCCGCGATTGAAAAAGCACGTGGCGACGCCAAAGCGCTCGAGATCACCGGCGAAGGGCGCGCCAATGCCTACGGCAAAATGGTCGAGACCCTGGGCCGTGATCAAGTCGCGCAAATCGAGTTACTCAAACTGGTGGTCGAAGGTGGCGTGCGCATCACGCCCGAGGTCATGGTCACCAGTGGAAGCACCACGGGCTTGAACGACGCCCTGGCTGGCACGTTGTTGCGGAGTTCCGCCAACGAAGGTGCACTCACTTCGCGCCCGCGTACAAAAACGCCGACACCGGCCGAAACGCCTGCCGAGACCGGAAAATAGTCTCGGCTCGCGCTGCCCGATCACATTCGCCGTAATCCAAATTTCCCATGCGCGTCCTCGTCTTTATCTCCGCCTTCGCGATTCTGTTGTGCTTCGGCGCTTTGATGTGGGTGCTGGCCAAATACAAGCACGAGCAAGAGCTTAAGAAGGAGCCGAAAAACAAAAAGCCTTACGTGGACGTGTAAGGCTTTCTAGCGAGGGCAAGAGGGATCTGTTTTCAAATAAACGGATCGCTTAGAGTCACCGGCTCCTCGCCTTCTTCGACAATCGTATCCCAGTCGAGCTCGTACTCTTTGCCGCGCTCGGCTAAGCCGCGCATTAGGCGCGTGCGGGTCGCCGCGCGCGTGTCCGCTGGTGGCTCATCAATGGCGTTAGGCGACTCCTCTCCCCAGGGACCGTTCAAGTCGGCCAGCGCCAAACCCAAGCTGCGTTCGGGATCGACTTGATGGTACTCCAAATCCTGCGCTTCCAGCCAAGGATCGTCCCAAGCCAAACCTTCGCTCTTTCGAAACGCATCGAGCAAATGATGCTTCGTCACCCAATCGACGACGCCGACCAGTTCGTTGAGGTCGCCGGCTAAGCCGTTCTCAACGCGTTCCCATAGCGCCAGAATCGTATCCGTTTCCAAACTACGCCCGCCAAAATTTTTTGCGGCCAGCTTGCGGTAACGTGACAAAATTTCCAGCGCATCGGCCTCTGAGCCGTCTTCCAGCGTGACGCGCCACGGTGGCGCAGGCTGATGAGAAAGGCTGCGCAGAGTCCAGACGGCGTCGGCGAGGTTGATCGCCGGCAGATCGTTCGCCTCGAGCAAATCGAGTACGAGTCGCGTCGCACCAATTTTCAAATACAGCGCGGCCGGCAACACGTTCGTGTCTCCGTGCAACAAGTGAAGGCGTCGGTATTTACGCGGATCGGCCAATGGTTCGTCCCGCGTGTTGATGATAGAGCGGTTATGCTGAACCCACTCGTAAAAATCGTTTTGAATGTAATCCGCGCGCTGACTGATTTGAAAATCAGGCACGTCCGTCGTGGGCGCGGCTCCGCGCGGACCGCCTCCGCCGACGCGACCTGTGCCGGTAAATAAAAGCCGCAGCGTCAGAAACGTGAGCAAGCTCGCGACGTTTGGTTCGGTCAAAGGCGCGCGGCGCAGCAGCGAATAATTTTCGTGGCAGCCAAACGTCGCGCCCGTGTGGTGATCGATATTATTGCGGATAAAATCGACTTTACCCTGCAGGTTGAGCGCATGCACGGCCTTCAACAGTAACCGATCACCCGCGCGATCGTAACGCACCACGTCGGCCACGCTCGCGCACTCGGCGGTGCAATACTCGACGTGGCCCATGTCGAGGTAGAGTCGGCCCCCATTGAAAAGAAAGCCGCCATTTCCCGGCGGCTCGTCCCAATCGCGTTGATGACGATCCACCAGGCCGAAGCGATGGTTTTCAAACACCCAATCGCGCACCCGGTGAATCACTGAGGTTCCCGCGGTGGCCGTGGAGATGAGACAACCATACTCAGTCTCGAGTCCTGTGATCCGACGACTACTGGACTTCGCGGTGCTCACACGATGGCTTGAGAATCGAGCGCGCGATATCGCGCGCGGCCGGTGCCGCGTCGTTCGAGCAGTCCGATCTCTTCAACTCGTCCCGCTAAGCCCTCGGCTCCGCTGAACTGCGTCCAAGCTTGGCGCGCGCGTTTGACCACTTCGTTCAGCGAGAGGTCGCCTTTCGTCTGGGCCTCCAGCCACTGCGTTGCCTCTTGTTCGCGTTGCAAATCGGCGTGGGCAACGGCGATTCCGCCCGAGACAAATTGGAATGTGCCGTCGAAATTTACGCGCGCCAAAATATCTTGCGCGGCCGTCAGCCCGATTTCGGCCAGCAGCGCGACCACGATAACCGGCGCACCAAAAATCTGCTCGAAGTTCGTTTTGAGCAAAGGCCCGAGAGAAAAGTTAATCAATCGGCGCAGCGTGACATCCTCGGACGAACGCGTGAAACCTTCGAGGTGCGCCGCTTCGATCAGTCCTTGGCGCACTTTCTCAATGTCGACCGGATGCCCCAACGCGGCCAAGGCCTGACGATCGTAGACTTCAAAAACTTTCGATTGACCACTGCCGACGCCGTAGAGCAACACGCCTTCCGGCCGCGACAACGCAAAAACCGGCGTAGCTTGTTTGAGTTGGTCTCGGATATACTCGCGGCGGTTAGCGACCGCTTCAAGCCAGCGATACGGTTCGTCGGTCATCGGGACGCCTCCAGCCAAAATTCCGCTTGTTCCGCTGTAGTGACGCTGCGGATACCTTGCGCGTTGAGTAGCTTGATCGTCGCAAAATCGTTGCGCGCAGGGTCGACTCCTCCCGTCGCCGTATCGAACTCAGAGGCGGTCATCAAAAGTCGATTGGCGAGCGCCACCGCCGCGTTGAGAGGCAAATTGGCGGGCTTGGGATCGCCCCATTGCTCGAGAAAATGCAGCACGCTTTTGATGCTGCCACTGCCCGAGCCCGAACCGGCGTAAGCGGCGGCTTCGAAATGCGCGCCGAGCGGATCATAAAAATAAATCGCCGGTTTCTGCGTAACGCCGTCAACCCCCGCGAAAATTGGCGCGACCAGGCCGAAGCCTTGCAGCGTGGCGGCTACGTTGTCGTGCAACAGACGCGAGAGCGCGCGCATTTTGGCCGGCAAGCTCATCGGCTGCAGCTGACTGCGGCGGTAATATTCATAAGCCGTCTGGAGCGTGCGCGCCATTTCGACAGCCGTGGCCGGAGAACCAGCAATCGCCATCAGGGAATGGCGGTCGAGTTCGATAATTTTTTCCGTGCGATCAGAAAACACGACGTTGCCAGCCGTCGCGCGGTGGTCGCCCGCGACGAGCACGCCTTCTGCGCAGTGAAATGCGAAGACGGTGGTCGCCTCGAGCCCGACCGATTTCTCTCCCGTGGCAGAGGAGGCGTGGACGTTGGGCAGCGGGTCTCTTTTCGGCAGGAGCGATAAGAAATCGCCGTTCATTCGCCGGTCCTTTGGCGGTAACGGCGCGCTTGCTCGGGATCGACTTTGCGCATGCGCTTTAGCAAATCGTCCGTATTAGGCTTTTCCACTTGCGGTGCTTTTGGGCCGTCGCCGGAGCCGCCGCCGCCAGGAGCTGGACCCGTGGTGCGTGGTTTTTGAATTGGATCAGGCACGATATTTTTCCTCGGTTAGATTGGTTAAAAAGGTGGTCCGCTACCCGCGTTTTGCAAATGGCAGGGCGAGTAAATCATCGGGAGAACGGGCTTGTTCGATGGCAGTGAGTCCGAGCTTCACGTCTTGCGCAGAAAAAACGCCGCGCAGGTCGAGTTCCACCCGGCCCGTTGCAGTCTTGAGCACAACGCCATCCCACTGCGCGGCTTCGACCAATGGTCCAAATTTCTCGATGCATTTTCCGCGCAATGCTGCGCGTGTGCTCAGCGGGGGTTTTAAACCATATTCAGAAATTTCCGCCAAAGGAAACGGCAAGCGAAACGCTCCGCTGTCCAGCAACCCGAAAAACAAACCTTCGTGGCGATCGAGTTGATGGTAGGCGAGGTCGAGGCTGATCAACCACGGATCTTCCGCGGTCAGCTTTTCAGCGGTGCGAAACCGCTCGATCAAGCGATACTTGGCCGACCAATCCAGCCGGTCGGCCGTGCTCAATGGATCTCGCTCCAAGTCGTCTAAGATTCGCCCCCATTCGTTGAATACAGCGAGCCAATCTGCATTCGTCGGCAATGCGAACTCACGTACGAGTTCACGATAACGCCGCTGCACGTCGACTGCGGTGCATGTTTCTCCGCCCGCGCTGCGCACGCGCCACTTCCACTGCGGATCGCGCGAAATCGCCTTCAGCGAAAGCAACGGATCGCCCAACCGGGGAATCCGTTCCGCCGGCGCACCATTGACGAGGGCCTGCAAAACCAGCGCCGTCGTGCCGACTTTGAGAAACGTCGCAAACGGCGATAGATTCGCATCGCCGATAATCACATGAAAGCGTCGGAAACGGGCGGGATCAGCGTGCGGCTCGTCGCGTGTATTTACCAACGGCCTACGTTGCATCGTGTCGACGCTCTGCAACTCGGTGAAAAAATCACTACGTTGCGCGATTTGAAAACCGGGCTTGATGAAATGGTCCTCTTCTTCCCAGCCGTATTTGCCCGCACCGCAGAAAATTTGCCGCGTCACGAAAAAACTTTGGATGCCCGCGGCCAGTTGCGCCCACGGCAGCGTGCGCGGAAGCAGATAGTTTTCGTGGCAACCGTAGCTATGCCCGCGAAAATCCGTATTATTTTTATATAACAAGACACGATGTTTCGCACCCGCACTCAGCGCAGTGGCGCACTGCATCAAGAGCGCATCGCCCGCCCAATCTTGCTGCAACAGCTCCAAAAGCGTCGTGCACTCCGGCGTGCAATACTCGGGATGGGCGTGATCGTTATAGAAACGAGCCCCGTTGCGCAGCGCGAGATCGCTTTTGATTTCCGTGAAACTAAGCGGACGACTCGCGTCTTGCGCGAAGTAGTTGGCCTCATCGGTGTCCTGCCTCAACTCGTCCACGCGAAATCCCCGCGCGTCCTGATGTGGATCTTCGGCACGATAATCCCATTTCATGCGCACTCCCGGAGCGGTCGCGCTGCGCACGAGCGCGATCGATTCGGCGACGACGTCGATGTCCTCAGCCTGCTCGCGCGTGATTCCGATCTCGGTTTCCAAACCGAATTGTATGTCCATAGTGGATACGCGAAATTAGAGCGCAATCGACTGGCTACGCTCGTCGAGACGAGGCGCCCGATACGGCCCGAGCCGCACGACGTTGCTGGGGTCGAAGTCGGTTAACTTCAACCAGTCTTCTGTGATGTCAGTCGGCGGGAAAAGATCGTTCTCCTTGTACTCAGTCTCGAGCGCGGTGAGCAAATCCTGGCGCGTGATGGGCGCCTCGCGTTTTTCATCGATCGACCGCCGGATCGCATAAGCTTTGGCGCGTTCAACGATCGCCGCGATGATCGCGCCGCTGGCGAGATCGCCGCGATAGAGATGCTCGCGACGTCCGCTGCGATATGTGATCTCGAGAAACCGGTTAGCTTCCGTCTTCGCGTAGTGCGCGGCATTGATTGCCTCGACCAGCGCCTCGCGCGGTTCGGCCAGCGGCAGCTCTTCCTTTAGATAGAGCCCATAGATTACTTTGCCCGCTGCCTCATCGGGACGTTTCACGCGAATCTTTCGGTCGATGCGCCCCGGTCGGAGAATGGCCGGATCAATCAAATCAGCGCGGTTGGAGGCCAAAATCACGACCACGTTTTGAAGCGGTTCGATGCCATCCATCTCCGTGCAGAACATCGGCACCAAAGTGGACAATATACTCGTGCCACCGCGCGAAGAATGGCGCGTGCCGAGAATCGATTCGGCTTCGTCAATAAAAAGAAACGCAAGCTGACCTTCCGCAGCCTTTTCGCGGCATTGCGCAAAGAGATCGCGGACCTGGCGCTCGGACTCGCCGAGCCACATATTGAGAATCTCCGGACCCTTCACATTGAGAAAAAATTCCGGCCGATCGATTCCCGTCTGTTCGCGAATTTGCACGCGCAGGTTGTGTGCGGTGGCTTTGCCCAGCAGCGTCTTTCCGCAACCTGGAGGACCGTACAAGAGAAAGCCTTTCGGCACGGCGTGCTGAAACCGTTTAAACAATTCCGGATGCAGCAAAGGCAGCTCAATCGAGTCGCGAATCGCACGCACGGCTTCGTCTTGGCCGCCAATCGCGCTCCATGGCATCGGCTCGACCGAAGACAGCGAGCGATTGAGACGCTTGCCCATCCCGACGATTTCAACCGCGACGCGCTGATTAGCGTCGAGACGCACTTCAATCCCGGGTTTGAGTTTTTCTTTTTCCAGTAAAGTCGAGCGCATCACAATCGTGTCGCTAGTGGCGGATTCGGAACCGACACGAAGCCTACCCTCCGAAAGAATTTCGGAGATCTTTACCACCGGTCCGCTTTTATCGAGGCCGAACGAATCGGTCACGGCGAAGGCTTCGTTAAGGAGCACACGCATGCCCGATTCGAGGACGGCTTCGGGCAGTGAAGGCGAGACGTTACAGACGTAATCCGTGCCCCCGGCGCAGACCAACGCGCGCTCTTCGCTGATCCGCTGAATCAGCGTGCCGATGCGCAGCGCCGGCGATTTGAGTTTTTCGACCGCGGCGGAAAGTTGCTCCACGGCGGTGCGGGCTTGATCTTGAATTTCTTCAAGCTCTTCCACGCGATCGCGCAACACGCGTAAGTCCCATGGGTTTGCGCCCAACTGGCGCAGATTTGCGCTGATCAGGTCACAGAGCTGCAGAGCGGAAAGGTGTTCGACGTCTGCGCTGGTAAAGGGAACGTCCTGCGCCGGCGACGGATCTTTTTTCTCAGCCGCGCCGTTCTTCTTCTTCGGTTTCTCCATCGTTCATCTTATCTACGCATTTCTCCGCGCGCAAATATGCGTCTCGCAAACTTCGCGAAACAGCTGCCTCGCTTGCTCTAGCGATTTCTTCCGCCACACTCCTGCCAACCTCAACCCTTCACGCGCATGTCATTTCTTCGCTCCACTGCCGCGATCGCCATCACAGTTTTCTTAGCCAATTGGCTAAGAGCAGCTGAGCTGACTCCGATTGAGACCATCGAATCTCAGGCGAAAGAACATCAGCTGCTCCTACGTCCCCCGCATTTCGAGAACACGGCGGCGGAAATCACCGCGGTCACGGCGAAGAGCCTCGATGACGCTAACGCAGCCCTTAAAGAAATCGCCGGACAAGATGTGGAGAAAGCCACGCTCGAAAGCACGTTCGCGGCTCTCGATGCTTGCGAAGCGCGCGTGAGAGTATTGGGCGATCGTCTCAATCTACTCCGCAACGCGCTCCCGACCGCCGACGCTCGCAATGCCGCCGACGAAGCGTCGGTCAAGGTAGATGCCTGGGCGATCTCCCTCGATTATCGCGACGACGTTTACAAGGTCCTCAAAAAAGTTGCTGACAAGAACCCCAATCTGACTGCCGAGGATAAACTTTTTGTTGATGAAACGATGCGCGATTATCGGCGCGCCGGTCTGACCCTCAGTCCAGACCAACGCGACATCGTGGAGAATTTGCGCAAGCTGCTCTCGAGCTTGTCGACGGAATTTAATCATAACGTGGTCGCTGCCGTCGGCCCGTTCGATTTTACCGCCGAGGAAGGCGCTGGCATCCCAGAGAGCTTTCTGGAACTCCCTGGTGTCAAAATTTCCGACGGGCACTACCGCGCGATGCTCAACGTGACGTTTCACTCGCAAGCGGTGCTCGAGCATGCAAAAAACCCGGAGGTTCGTCGGCGCGCCTATTTAATTCGCAACGAGCTCGCCAAAGAAAAGAACGTGCCGCTGATGGCGCACATTGTTCAAGTGCGCACCGAGATCGCGCGGCGTTTGGGTTACAAGAACTGGGCTGATTTTCAGACCGAGATCAAAATGGTAAAAACGGGCGACGCCGCTAAAAAATTTGAGGAAGATTTGGTCACGGACTTGCAGCCAAAATTTGATCAAGAACTCGAAGAGCTGCGAAAGTTGAAAGTCGCCGAGACAGGCAAGGCCGATGCGAAATTGGACCCGTGGGACATCTCGTATTATACCGATGAATACAAGAAGGCGAAGTTTTCGGTCGATGCAGAACAGCTGCGCGTCTACTTCCCCTACCAAGCGGTCCTCACGGGCATGTTTAATATTTACGAGCACATCTTCGGTTTGAAATTCACCGAAGTGCAGCCACCGGAAGTGTGGGCCAAGGATGTGCGCCTGTTCGCAGTCAAAGATGCGAGTACCGATCAGCCGCTCGGCCT